>Ga0265294_10005956_pt1 | contig 14753 bp, 7 predicted proteins | sample MunlanPumphouse3_FD_192504 | JGI IMG/M metagenome (GOLD analysis project Ga0265294, IMG submission 192504) | Groundwater microbial communities from a municipal landfill in Southern Ontario, Canada - Pumphouse #3 | ecosystem: Environmental > Aquatic > Deep subsurface > Groundwater | place... | reverse complement strand
GTAAATACTGATACTACAATAGAATTTGAGACAACGCTTGAATATATCGATCGTTTAAAAAAAAATAATCCTGAGATACCATTTATTATTGAGAAAAAGGCTGAAGACTCTAATGTTAATGATTTTTTTGAGCTAAGTAAAAAAATTGGGCCACCTTCACGAGTTAAGAAATGGTGTTGCTCGATATTTAAAACGGGTCCAATGGGTGACTCTTTTGCTCAAATGGATGAAAAATGGCTAATGTTTTATGGAATTCGAAGATCTGAATCTTCTTCTAGAAGCAAATACAATCGTATTTCAAAAAGCCCAAAATTAGAAATGCAGATAGTAGCATCACCCATTATTGATTGGTTGGATATTGATGTTTGGTTATATATACTAAGTGAAAATATCGATTTTAATCTTGCTTATAGAAGAGGTTTTAGTCGAGTAGGATGCTGGTGTTGTCCAAACAATTCACTTTGGTCTGATATCCTTACATCAATCTATGATAATGAAAAATACATGAAATGGCACAATTTCTTAATTGATTTTGCAAAAAGTATCGGCAAACCTGATCCCTATGTATATGTTGCTACGGGTAAATGGAAAGCAAGGCAAGGGGGGCATGGGCTTGATGATGATATTACAAAGTATGCCATAGTTGATAGCAAATTAATTGATAATAGAAATCAGGAGTATATCTTAGAGAAAGTTATTGATATCAATAATCTTGCAGAATACTTCAAGCCTTTTGGAAATATTGAGTTTAACATCGGTGTGACAAAAGGTAAAGAGTTTATGGTTGTCTCGAAAAAGTTAGAAGAGATAATGAAAGTAAGAATAAAGAATAATAAAACTCTACTTATCTCAATTTTACATAGAGAATTAAGTAGAATATATCCAATTAATAACATACAAAACTACATTTGGAGTTATATTGAAGATCAACTTAGAAAATATCAAATTTGCATATATTGCCAGGCATGTAAATCAGCTTGTCCAGTTGGTGCAATCCAAATATCAACTGATACTTATTCAATTGATAGTAGTGTTTGTGTGAATTGTCTGAAATGTGTTAAACACTTCCCAAAAGGTTGTTTAATTGCTTCAGCGTTAGTAATAAAAAAAGAGACTAAATAATGAATAATACTTATATGAACTTTTTGACTGGTCATCAAACGTTTATGATTAGACAGAGTTGGTTGGTAAAAGGAATCAATGCAATTAAAAAGGGCAGAAATATTTTTTCTAATCAGGAACTGATTCAGTCTATTGATTATCTTGGTATTGGAAGCAATATGGTGCAATCACTTCGCTACTGGTTGAGAAGATTTAATCTTGTTGATAAAGAATATCAATTAACTCAAGAGTGTGAAAGCCTATTTTCATTAGATCCTTTACTAACAGATTACTTTACAAAATGGCTCTTACATATTTGGAATACTGAAAATTCTCCAATTTGGCAATTAATCCACATTAATGACAAGGTAGTAAATTTTGACAATGACTATTTGTTAAATAGATTATCTCAGCATTTAAAAGAGAGGGATAAACAAATAAAGGATAAAACTGTTAAAGAGTTAATAAATGTATTCATAAACCTTTACTGCAAGAATAATGAAAATGATCCTGAAAAAATCATTATTTCTCCGCTAGAACCACTTTCGGTAATTAAACAAAAATCTGAGAAAGAGTATCAAATAGCTAATAAGGACTCAAATCAAATCCACCCTGCTTTAGTACTCTATCTAATTGCTAATAAAAATGAAAAGAAACAGCTTACAATTCTTGATGCTAGTGACTTAATTCAAAAATATATCAATTTAGATTTTCTTTCAATTAGAAAAATAATTGATCAACTTGCATTAAAAAAATTTATTGTTTTTGATAAAAGCACAGGCTTAAATAATATTACAATAATTAATAAAGAAGAAAAAGACTTATTCTTTTGCTGGAAATATTACCATGAATCATAAAATAATTGAAATATTGGATACTTTTAAGTATTCATGTAATATCAAATCAGACTATTTAGATGAAACTAGGATTAATGCTTTTCTACCTAACTACCAATTAGTTGAATATTTGAAAAGCATTATTTCTGACCTTGTTGCTAATAACTCGACTAAATCAATTCTCTTATCAGGTGCTTATGGAACTGGTAAATCATATTTGATTTCAATAATATGTGCAATTTTAAGTAAAAACACTCTAAACTTGCAATCTTTGGTTAAAAAAATTCAAAATTACACAAGTTCAGATAATCTTATTTCTAAAAACATTAAAACAGGAAACTATTTGATAGTATTTGCTCAAGACACTTTTAAGCATTTTAAACAAGCAATTACTCAAGGTATAGTTAATGCTTCAAAAGAGAATAATCTTGATGTTGAATTTAACTACATATTTGATATAATAATTGATAAAATCAAGCAATGGGAAATTAATTTTCCTTATTTTTATAACCTTTTACAAAAAAACTGCCATGACATACAAAAATTATTATTTAAATTAAACAATCATGATCCAGATGCGTTAAATCAATTTATAGAACTTTATCCCAGAATAATGGCTGGCGAAAGTTTCTCTCTAATTTCTGAAAATGTTAGTTTAGTTGATAATTTAGAACAATTTGAGTATAATGCAATCTCGCTTGGTTATAGTGGTGTAATATATGTATTTGATGAGTTTGGACGATACTTAGAGACTAATTTACATTCAATTGATGTTAAAGAAGTTCAAGATATGTCAGAGTTCTGTAACAGGACTAACTCAAAATCTTCATTGATATTATCAACCCACAAAGGACTATTCCAATACTCAGGAATAGATTCTGATAAAGATAATCAAATTGAGTGGGAAAAGGTAAGTGGTAGGTTTCAGCAGATACATCTTAGTAATGATACTCACAGTATCACTAATATCATTAACACAGTTGTTAGCAAAACTCAATACTACAAAGAGTTTATTAAACAAAATGAAGATCAATACAATGAATATATTGATAACTTTTATGAATTAGGAACTACTGAAGATGTTTTAGTTTTAGACAAAATATTTCCACTAAACTATGTAACAACAAAATTACTTCCAATTCTAACTTCAAAATTAGGACAGAATGATAGAACTCTCTATACTTTCTTGTGTAGTGACCAGAAAGGAGCTTTAAAAGATCTTTTTGCTATGTTTAAAAGAAATTTTAGGACAATAACTCCTGATAGTCTATTTGACTATTTTTCTACAAACCTTGATAACTTAGATCTAAGAAGTTATGAATATAAAGTCTATAACATTGCCAAAAACCATCTTCGCTCTACCAAGATAACTAATGAAAAGAAAATAATTAAAATTCTTGCTCTTTTTAGCATCATCGATTCTACAAATGATTTGCAGGCAAATAAAGCTATTCTAAAATTGGCAACAGGTTTAGGAAATGAAAATTTTAACAAAGTTCTTAAGACCCTAATTAGTAAAAGAATAATTATCTATAGAAGGCATACAGAACTTTATGAATTAGCCACGGACTTAACTTATAATATAGATGAAGATGTTGATGAATTTCTTAATCAAAATAAGATCAGTAACAAAGATATAGGGAAAAAACTGTTAGAAGTAGTTTCTTCTGAATATGTTTATCCATATATATATAATCAAAAATATCATATAAATAGATATCTCCACTCATTCTATATATTTGATTATGATTTAGCTAGTTTCCTAAATAGCGATAAATTGGATAAAAATAGTGATTATAATATTATCTTTTTAATTACAACTAATAAGCATAATTCTGTTGATTTGACAAAAATAAAAAACACTTTATTACTTAGTAACAATAAAAGCACACTTGACATAGAGTTTTTTCTAAAAGAGTTATGTGCTATTCAGGTTGTTTCTACTTATCCTAACTATAAGGATAACAGGAACGCACTTATAGAACTTGACAGATTTAAGTTTGAGTCAATTAATAAAGTAAAAAATGCTATTCACAACTATTTTAGTTTTTCTAACTCAATATATATTTATCCAGAGAAGATAAAATTGAAAAATGAAACAGAACTGCAGATTTATTTGAAAAATCATTTAGAAAAGAAATACCCTAACTTTATTCCAATAAATTATGAAGTAATTAATATGAGTAAGCTTTCTGTTCCAATAAAAACAGCAAGAAAAAGAATTCTGGAAATTTTGTTTGAAAATAAATTTGATCATGGCTATTTTGAAAGCACTGGAGCTCCAAATTCAATTGCTAGGATTGTACTGTTAAACACAGGTATTCTAGACAATGAACACAAAATAGCATTAGATAAGTCAATATTCAAGAACTTCTATAAAGAACTTTTAAAGGATATAAGTACTGGGAGTAAGAAATTTAGTTTTATCTATAATAAATACACTTCAATTAATGGGAAATATGGTTTTAGAAAAGGAATATTTTCTCTTTTGGTAGCAACGTTTCTTAAGTATTATGAAAAGAATATCTACATTACCCAAATAAGTAATAATATAATTGAAGAGATAGATTTAACTCCTGAAGTTGTCAATGAAATTGAAGATAATCCAGCGAACTATGAACTTCATTATTATGCTTTTGATAGTAATGTCGATGCTTTTTTTCAAGGAATTAGAAGCTTTTTGATAAACTATATTGATGACAGATTATTTCAGATTGATCCTTCTAAAGCATGTATAAAAGCATTAGTCCAATTCCTCTATGATAGGTCAGACTTAATGTTCTCAAGTGAAGGCTTTAGGTATCAAAGCAAGCATGATATTAATCAGTTTATTCAAAAGGTAAGTGAACGTACCCCAAAACAATTCTGGTTTAAAATTATGCCAGAATATTTCTCAGAAGTTAACTTAATCTCTATCCGTGAAAACATTACTGACAGACTGCAAGAGTTACTTAATGGAGAGAAATCTCTTATTGAACACATAAAGTCATTAGTATTTGACTTACTTGCAGATAAGATTGGAAATACTATCATTAGTGAAGATAATATAGTTGAGATACTAATCAACTACAATTACAAAAACGATTTCATCAATGATATTCTAAAAGAAAAACTCACTAATGATAATACATGGTTGCAGAATTTTACCGAATATGTAAGTGGTTTTTCTTTTAAGAGATGGACTAATGAAAAACAAATTGATGAGTTTAGATATAAAATACAGAAGCTATTCAATTGTGAAGATAATAATAAATCTTTACCTTCAAAATCAAGGAATACAGGATTATGCAAGGTCCTTAAATCAAAAATCAATAGTCAATTAGTTAATTTTGGAACCGCCTTGAGTAAAGAAGAAAAAATTGAGATTTTAGAACAACTAATAAAGGAGGTTAAATGAGGAGTCTCAATGAAGAACTAAAATTCATGCATGAAAAAGTGAAATATTTCACATTTGAAAACTTTTCAAAAATACCTTCAAAACCAGGTGTGTATGCTTGGTTTTATCCTCTTAGAATTAAAAACTCTGACTTGCATTCGTTTATTGAAGATTTAAATAAAGTTAATGACTTTCTGACTGACAAAGATAATAAATATTGTTCTTCAGTTAATTTTTCAGCAGGTTGGAATGATTATCAATTTTCTAACATACATGAACCTCTTGATAAAACCAAAGACTTTATTAAAAAATGGAATGAACTTTATGAACATGCAATATTAAGTGGTGATTTTAAGGTTGTTGATAGTATAAAAAGACTAATTTTTATTTCATCAATTTTAATGAAACCACTTTATGTTGGTAAATCTATCAATTTAAATCGTAGATGCCAAGAACATTTGTCGAATAATAAAACAAACTCAAACACCTTCCATAACAGGTTTTGTGAATTCGCATTAAAAAAAAATTTAAATTGCAAAAGAATTGATGATCTTATTTTTGCAAGTATAGTAACAAATGATTTCGAAGATGTTAACCAATCAACAGAGAACGAAGCTATGATTGAACGAATATTAATTAATTTGATAAAACCATTATATTCAGTGAGGTAATTAATATGTTAATAGGAAGACCAAGGAATATTTATAGAACATCATTTATGGGTACATGTGGAAACATCGGTAAAGGTGGAAATATTGAGATTTTTTATTTACAATCAGCATTAGAAATGAATCAAGTTGATAATATAAAATTGTTAGGAGAAATTAAAGGAAGTAAGAAATGGAAAGTTACTGAGTTGTTTCAAAGAAAAATCGATTATAGTAGGATAGATGGACGAGGAGGTCTAATTGAATATTTTCTAGATGATTTTAAGATAAAGTTTTTTAATCCTATAACTATGGTAATTTTACCTTTCAAAGATAATTGTATTGAAAGGGAAATAGACCAACTAGTTAAAATTGAAAATGCATCTTTTGGGGAGTCAATTGGGACCTCGTTTGAAAAAAGGAATTATTTTAAACTTTTTATGGAAGAATCTGATAGCAATGGCGGAGTGTTACAGATAAATCCTGATCTTTGCGAGATTGTTGCATTAGATGGGCAACATAGATTAGCAGCCTTAAAATCAATTTACTCAGATAATAGATTTGAAAATACTGAAGTAACAAAATGGAAAATTCCTGTTATCTTTATAGTTTGTAACTTAATTGATACTCATTGTGGACATAGAAATTATATCCAAGTCCTTAGAAATATTTTTACTTATATTAACATGGAAGCAAAAACCATAAATGAGTCAAGAGCAATATTACTAAATGATGAAAGTTTCTTGTCTATTTGTGTGCAAGAATTGATCGAGAAAATTCATAAATCAGATGATATTAAAAAATCTTACAATGATTATATACCTCTTTATTTGGTGGATTGGAAAGGTGATGAACAAAACACTAACAATTTGGCAATAATGAATAACATTGAAATAAAGAATATTTTAGCTAACTATATCATCGGGAATGATGATTTTAAGAAGAAAGGTAAACTATGGGAACGCTTGAAATTAGAAGATAGTGATCTAGACTTTAATTTTACTGAAGTAAAGAAATTATCACAAGAAGATAGTAAAAAAGTACGAGAAAAATTTAATCAAGATTTACGTGATAGCATAATTAAATTCATAACAGAAATTAAACCTATAAAATCTACAATAGCTGAATGGAAGAAAATTGAAAAGAATGCAATCGAAAAAGATAGATATGCAGAAAATGCATTTGATATCTTAAAATATGGTTATGAAAAAAGAGAAAAACAAGAAGAAATTACAAATGCTCTTAATTTTTATATTAAAGATTTAGAAGACATTAAGAATAAATATTTCTCTGATTTTATGTTAGATGACATTTGGCTAAGAGGGTTCTTTAGCGGATTGGGTATGTTATATGAAAAATATACTGATAATGTATATAATCCACAAGTTAAATATAATCAAGATAGTAGCTGGAGTTATATAGTTGAAAAGTTCCTAAAATATTTTAACAAAATTATTGAAGAAGGTTGGTGTTTCTCATACAATGAGTTATCGGATATACCAGAAAACAGAGATATGTTAAAACTTTTGACCAATATTTGTCATTCAAAAAATGGTAAAAGAATAAACTATAGGTTTAATGATGTTCAAAATGCCTGGGGTATATTTGTATTAATGTTAGTATTAAGTTATGCAGAGAAAGAGAATGAAATAAATTCCGTGTTTAAACTAAATGTTTGGGATAGTGTAAAAGATAGGCTAAGGTCAACACTTGAAAAAGGATTTAAAACTGAAGCGCAAGATGAAACAGCAGAAATGCAGATGTCAATAAATGAAAGAAATATCTTAGTTGATAACATGAAAGTTGTTTATGCAATGAAACGAATGAATGAATTGTGCGATATCTGGAATATTCCCCATGAATTTGAAGAAAATGAAATATCAATAATTTCAAAAAAAATCAAGAATTATGAAAATAATTAGTTTGTTAGAAAATCTGGAAATTAGCAAAATTGTTAGTCTTTTAGGTAAAAGCAAATTTAAGCAAATTGAAAAAATAATATCAAAAAAGTTAAGTAAAGATGAGATTTTACATCTATCTGAAATTTTATTTGAAAATACATTCTTTGAGGATATTGCCATAAAGAAAGAGCTTTTAAACCTGATAGACTCTAGGAGTCTTAGTTATTTTTCGAAAAGATATTTAAACAAAACTTTTGATAGTAAGCAGACAATGACGATTCAACTTGCAAGTCAAAAGTGGTCTAGGACAAACCCGTTAAGTTTTGCTATATTTGATTCTTTAGGTTTGGATTGGAATTACTTACCACTTAAGGAGTCAACGGAGAAAACAATTGAGGTTATATCTCCTCATAAAGCTTATTATCCTCTTTTTCCTTATCAAGAAAAGATAAAAGAGCGTATATTAAATAACCTTGATAATAAGATAAACAGGTTTTTAGTTCAAATGCCTACTGGGTCTGGTAAGACTAAAACATCTTTAGAGGGAATTTTTGAATATTTTGCAAAAAATAACTGTTTCGAAACTAACTTTTCAATTCTCTGGTTGGCTCATACTGAGGAGTTATGTGAACAAGCTTTTCAAACTGCGATTAATGTTTGGATAGGAACTCAGAACAAAGACCTTAAAATTGTTCGATTTTGGGGTGGCTATAACCCTACTATAGATGAATTGAGAGGATCTTTTATTGTTTCTTCTTATCAAAAAATGAGCAGCAATAAAACAAGTTTATACTATGAGTTTATTAAGAAGTTTGTTAGAATAATTATTGTTGATGAAGCACATAAAGCAATAGCTCCAACATATCAAAGCATGTTAAACTCAATATGCATTTCAAATAACTTTTTGATTGGTTTAACGGCTACTCCCGGTAGAAGTGTGAATAATCAGCTAGATAATTCCAAATTATCATCATTTTTCTATAGAAATCTTATTGATTTACAATTAGGGAACAATACGATTAAAGAGTTAAAAAAAATGGGAATTCTTTCAAATTTACAGAGAGAAGTAATAACTTCAGAAATTGATATACCCTCACCAGAGGCTGAAGAAGATGATAATAGTTATGAATATTCTTCAAATCAATTAAAGTCATTAAGTAACAATGAAAAAAGAAATATAATAATAATTGATTTGATCAAAAAAGAAGTAGAAAGAAATAATCCTACCTTAGTTTTCACCTGCTCTGTAGAACATAGCGTAATCTTAACTACTATTTTAAGGTATTATAATATTAAAGCAGAGTTTGTTGATTCTTCTTTAAGTAAATCAAAAAGAAGAGAGATTATCACAAAGTTTAAAAATAAAAAGGTAGATGTTCTTTTGAATTTTGGTGTGCTAACTACGGGTTTCGATGCACCTGTAATCAAAACAGTTATTATCACTAGACCTACAACCTCAATTGTACTATATAGTCAGATGATAGGACGAGGGTTACGTGGATATAAAGTTGGAGGAAATAGAATAAATAAGTTAATCGATATCAAAGATCATGCAAATGATTTTGGTGCTTCAGAATATATATATAACTACTTTAAAGAATATTGGAGTTAATTTGTCATACAATTTTAATTTTCATTTGTCATTTAAACCAGAAACTAGTCACATGAGCGAATTTTTGAAATATAAATTTGAAAATGAAACAAAAGAAAATATAGGTAGGCGATTAGGTATAGCAACAGGATCTTCTTCAGGCAAGGTTGTACCTATGATGTTGTATTGTGCTGCAGCAAACTTGATTTCTTATACAGCAAACAATCAGTTATACAGTGTTGAACAAACAACATTAGGCAACTACATAAAAGAAATTGACCCTTCATTGGAAAGTTATGATGTTAAGACATTTATACATTATAACTTCTGCACTTTTAACAGTAAAATGACAGTATGGGAATTATTGTTTCGACAATTTGCCTCACACTATAAGTGTTTCAGTAGATCAGTTTTTTTAACCCATATTTCTGATAAATATCAGACTAAAATTTATAACAAATCTATCACCCCAGTAATAAAGACTTATATTGATGATGGTCTTTTAACTGACTTAAATATTCTAACACAATGCAAAAAAGACAAATATGAGTTTGGACGGATAAGAATTGTCCAGAATAGTGCAAAGTGGTATGCATTTTATTTATATGACTTTTTAAAAAGGCTCGATTCTACTAAACGAGATTTTCATTTAAGTGACTTAAAAAGTAATGGATTTCATTCAATCTTTGGCTGGAATGGTGATGATCTTTTTGCAGTAATGGACATATTAGAAAATAATGGCTATATCTGCATGGATAAACAATATAATGATACTTATTTTACTATTTATGATCTTGTTACAGACAACATAGTTATTAAATAAGAAACAAGGGGACATTATGTTATTAAAAGATGTTGTTAGTTTTAATACTGAATTATTTTTTGATGGTGCTGTAAATGTTAAATGGCTTTATGAAGACATTGATAGATTTAAAAAAGCAGCTAATAGCTTTGTTTTTCACAATGATGATTTTGTAAATAATCACAATCAGACATCCACTTTGGGATTTTTGAAAATTTTGACTAATGTGATTAGTGATGATGCTGGTAAAATGAATAATCTTATAATGGGCATTGCTCCCTATGGATCAGGGAAGTCTCATTTTCTAACTTCTATCTATACATTATTTTCTAATAATAATAGTATTATAAAAAATGATCAAGTATTAAAAAACATTGCTCATTATGACGAAGATTTTACAGTAAATTATAAGAAAAATGTTAAAAAACCTAACATCGTTCTACTCCTAAATGGAATGGAGGATTTTGATCTTTCGTTAGAAATGGAAAAACAGGTTAGGTTTATTTTAGAAAAGACAAATATTGATACAAATATTTTTTACAGTAAAGATGTTATTTACGAAGGAATGAAAAGCTTTTTAGATGTTACATATGAAAGCAGAAAGTTCAAGGAATTCCTGCAAAAAAATTCAAAAAGCGTAAAAAATGTTTCAAAAAAATTCTTGATAGATAATTTGAGTAAAGATATTGAGGTTTTCAATTTCGTCAATAAAGCTAGCTTATATGTGTTAGGTAGAGAATTCAAAGTAATTGAGTATCTGAACCCCAAAACAATATTGGAAAATATGTGTAATAAACTATGTGGAGAAGGTAAGCCTTTTGATAAAGTGATTATTTTGTTTGATGAGATCGGAAGGTATATTTACTGGATGTCACTTTATCATTCAAATAATTCCACAATTCAACAATTATTTGAAGGTATCCAGTTATATAGTAATAAAGTTACTTTTATATCATTCTCACAAAAATCCCTAGATTCTTACTATAATGATCTTCCAAGAGAGAAGATTGACACAATTACCAGATACATTGATAGGTTTAAAAGTTCCAAAAAATACTATCTTTCAAACATTCTTGAATTGATTCTAGCACGGTTGATTGACATTAAAATTCCTGAGAAAATTAAAAATAATAATAACTGTGATTATCTTACTATAACTAGTTGGATTCCTGATGTTGAAAATAAACATATTTGGTCATCTCGTGATGCCTATGAATATCATGTTGAAGACAAATTGTTTATTTTCCATCCACTAACTATATATTCCCTTGTATCACTGTCAGAATTTACCCAAAAAAGAAGTGCAATTAATGTCCTTCATTCTTTAATGAACAAATTTGAAAACACAGATCTAAGAAATTTTGATACAATTAGAGCTTGTGATTTGTTTAATACAGATATTATTGATGATATCATGAGTAATGACTCATTTAACAACTCTGCTCAAGATTTGCTGGTAAAGTACAAAACTGTTATTAAGAGAGCAAAAAATGATATTTCATTAAAATTGTTTGATATAAAAATACTGCAAGCAATAACATTGATAAGGATACTTTCATTAAAGATAAATAGCTATCAAGATTATCTGAACTTAATCATGCATATTTCAGCTACCAAAAATGAAGATGTAGTAGAATCATTGGCAAGAATGCAAGATAAATTAGGTATAATTGTTTATTCAGAAGAAAAGTATAGTCATTACATTGATGAGAATAGTAGTTCTAAGTCTGATTTATTAAGATATATTAAATCAAAAAAAGAAGAAAATCGTATAGATTTGGCTAGTAATACCAGTTTTATTTGCTCTATGATTCAAAAATATGGTGGTGATCAGCTTGATAATTTACCTTGTAAATTAAAAGGGTCTGTTCGAACAAGAGAATGGTATTTTACTCAAACATTTGTTCATTGTGACAGTTTTACAGAGCGTTATATCATTGAAACTAAGAAAAAATTACTGGAGAACAAGGAGATAAAATATCCAAGGAGTAATGTTTATTGGATATATTTTAATCAAAAAGCACAACACAACTATGACTGGTATATTGAATGTATCCAACGATACCATGATGAACTAAAGCTAAGTTCAATACCCTATTATACTTTCTTTATTTATGATGAGAATTTTACCTTGATAGAAAAAGGTTTAGAGCTTTTAGCTTTAGATAATCTGTCTGATAGTGATTCAGCCAAATTTAGTAAATATCTGCCTAGAGTTTTCAATGAAATCTCTGATTCTTTTGTTAATGAGATCATTTCGTTAAAATCTTGTGGGTGGTTTATTAATTCAAATGATTATACTAGATATACTGACTATAAAAGATTGTTAGATGAAAAAATCGCTGGGTTATATTTGTCCTTGATTCCTATCAGATATGAAAGTATGGATAATAAGACATTGACAGGGATCAAAGATTATCTAAGTATTGCGATGCGATTCAGTACTAAGAGCTTAGATAAAAATGCAATCATTAGAACGTTAACGCCTAGGCTTAAGCAAAGATTTGAAATCATTTTTGGTGAATTTGGTTGGGATATTTTTGATGATAAAGGTCATATGAGAAATAAGTTCAAAGAACCTTTAGATAAATCATTAAATATGTTTAATGACTATTTGCATCGTCATATATATGAGTGTATTGTCTATGATTTGTTCGAGTATTTTTATGCCCCGCCATATGGAATGAATGTTTATACTTTTTTGTTTATGATTGGTATATATTTTAACTTGTACAGCCAAGACTATATATTTAAATATAATGATAAAGAACTCTTGTTTCATGATTGGTTTCCTATCGCTTGCGAAGATAATAAAAAAATTAAAAAGGTTTTAGAAAACTCAATAATAGCAAAGAATAAGAATCTAGACCTAAATAATGTTATTCAAGACTTAATAAACACAACTGATGTAGATGAGTTTTTGTCAATAATCTCTAACAAAAAGATTAATAATCTTAAAAACATGGACTTAGAGAAATCTTCATTAATTAACAAAAAATGGCAAACTGTTCAGGAATTAGAGAAAGGTCTTATGGATATTCAGATGTATTCAGAGAAATTGTTCAAATGTGAGCTGAATTTTGAATTTGCTGAAATATTGAAGAGCTTGAGTGATCTCACTATGTTAAACTCTAGATTCTCAAAAATTGATAACGATTTTAAAACGTATTTTAATGGATATCCCCAACAAATAAATCAATTATATGTCGATTCTATAAAAAAGATATCTAGAAAGATTGAAAAAATACTAACTAATTGGAATGATATATCTAAAGAAGATAGTTTACCAGAAATTGAATCTAAACTTAACAGTATTGACTTAATTGAACAGAAAATTGAACAATGTAATTTATTTGAATTTTCAAAAGCGTTGAATCTCAAAAAAAAGAGTTTACAGACAATTATAAGTACATTTAATAAATATCATAGATTAATCAAATCGAATGGGATAGTAGAAAATATTTTCAAACAGTCAGAGCTTTTACAACATAAAGACGAGCTACAAAAGTTATTAACTCAAATAATGTTAGATAAACAACTTACTACATTACTTAAATCAGAACTTGTAACCAATATTGATGATATGATATCTATAATTCATAGTAAAATTGAAACTATTAATTCCAAAATTGAAGATTTAATTGATAATTTGCCAAATAAAATAATAACAAACTTAAAATCTCTATTAGAATTTAGAGAGCAAGTTTATGATCTACTGGCCGTAATTGATTCAAATCATAAGTTTTATGCAATTCTTAACAAAATAATGAATGAAATTGACACATTAAATAGTGATATCAAGAAAATTAGAAATCAAGAAATGACTATTGAGGATATTAGTTACCAGATAAATGTGATAAAATCTAAAATAAATATAAAATTAAATGTTAACCAATTTCTAAAAAATGAAAAAAGATTAATGCAAGATGAAGTTTTAGAAAAAAGTAAAAAATATACTGAAAAAATTTCTTATTTTGCAAAAAATAAAACACTAAATATGCAAGATATAATCCATCTAATTAATGAGATTGATAATAGACCAGTATACTTAGCAAAAGAGGATGTCATATTTGTTGAAAAATTAAAAAATGAACTTATTGCTTCAGAAAATGAGCTTATTGGGAATCAAATTCTAAAACTGTTTAATAAGATCAAAGATAATGATTATAAAGAAAGTATTTTAGAAAAACTGTTGAATACTTTACGTTACTAACCAGATTATAGAGATTCAAATTTTGCTTCAGTATAATCACAGAAAAAACGGCCATTACGAAATTCTTCTTTGTCGCCATACTTTAAAGATAAGAACAAATGGCCTCCAGGTTTAAGAGCTTTATAGATTTTAAGCAAAGCTTTAGGCATTTCAGCTACTGGTAGGTGGAGTAATGAGGCACAAGCCCAAGCTCCAATAAATCTACTCTGATAATTAATATCTTCTATTTTTTCTGTAGATATCTCAATGCTTAAATACTCTTTAGCTAATTTAGCTAAGGTTTCAG
>Ga0265294_10005954_pt1 | contig 14758 bp, 17 predicted proteins | sample MunlanPumphouse3_FD_192504 | JGI IMG/M metagenome (GOLD analysis project Ga0265294, IMG submission 192504) | Groundwater microbial communities from a municipal landfill in Southern Ontario, Canada - Pumphouse #3 | ecosystem: Environmental > Aquatic > Deep subsurface > Groundwater | place... | reverse complement strand
CAGCTAAAAAGAACAATACCACACCTGGGCAGGAAGAACAGTTGAACCTAATTGCTAAGTATGGTGGAGTTTCAGCCATAGTCACCTCTGTGGAAGAGGCTAAAAAGGTTATGGAGAATAACTTTTAGGAGAAAACTATTTAATATAGTAAAACAAATTAATTATTGAGGATAGGAAGAGAACGTGTTCAATAACCTTCCCAAATAAATTCCTCCTTGTCCGTCTTTGGTTACCCGGTAGTAAGGACCATTAATCACCACTTCCTATCCTTTCACTGCCGTCTACCCCCAGAATTTGCTCAATTCCCCACTCCAAAAACGGTTTTATTTTTCTACTTTTTTAAATTCATCAGGTTTGCCCTTTGCTCTCTATTAATTAAGAAGAAGCTTTATATAACTTCACTGGCTATAGTTTATTGGTAACTATGGCAGACGACATTCCTAATAAGGTCCAGGATTTAATAAACCTGGCCCAAGAGATCAAGAATGATAAGGAGCTAAAATCCTGGCTTTGGACTCATACAATGGATGAGGACCACTATCACTCCATAATTCGAGCACTTTCCTTTTTAGGAAATATTAATCTCGTAAAATGGGAGAATTGTCAGTTCACACCCATAAGGAGGGAGTAAAATGCACTTAGAATTCTCTAGAGGGGTCTTTACCATTCCTGACCCCAATATAGAATTTAGGGGCCTTCTAGGATCAGTTCCAACGTCCCGGTGGGATTCGGAAAAAGTAGCCTGGAAATATACTCCTACCCTTGAGTCCAAATCTCTCCTTTACTTATTCTGGGAGAACGGCCTCATCCAGCCAACCGAGGCCGCTAAGAAAGAACTGCTTTTAATCGCTAATCTACCCAGACTACACGCGACTGTAAAGCAGATAAAAGGAAAGGAGGAGATTGAGGTCAATGCTCCGGTGAAACTAGAACTCTTCCAACACCAGAAAAAGGCCTTCAAAATAGGAACTACCCTTGATCAAGTTGGTCTCTTAATGGAACAGGGCACCGGAAAAACCCTATCTTCACTCGCCATAGCAGGGTACCGCTATAAAAGAGGGGAGATAAGTCGTCTTCTTATAGTTGCTCCAAAGGCGACCCTTAAACCATGGGAGGAAGAAATCCTCAACCAGGTTGATTTCCCTGTGGAAATAACCAATCTAGTAGATATGAAGTCAGCAAAGAAGGCTAAGTTGGTTAACCAGGCCACAGGGAAAAGGGCCCTACAAATCATCCTTATTAACTATCAGTCGGTTTGGAGAATATTCGATGAACTCTATAAATGGGGACCGGATATGATAATAGCCGACGAAATGCAAAGGATCAAGAATGGAAGAGCCAAACAGTCGAGGGCAATGCATAAGTTAGGAGATCAATGCACCTATAAACAAGGCCTTACCGGAACCCCAATCACCCAAGGACCAATGGACGTCTGGTCTCAATACCGCTTCCTTAACCCAGATATATTCGGAAGAAGTTTTGTAAAATTCAGAGATAGATATGCCATTATGGGGGGGTTTAAAGGGTACCAGATCGTAAAGTTCCAAAACCTGGATGAACTATCGGAGAAGGCTCATTCCATCGCTTATAGAGTCCGTAAGGCCGATACAGAGATAGATCTACCTCCAATAACAGTTCAGAATCTCTACTGTGGACTAGGATCACAGGCCAGAAAGTATTACCGCCAGATGGATAAGGATTTCCAGGTCTCCCTTAAAGAGAATCAGGGTAATGCTCATGCTCCAATTGTTCTAACCAAACTTTTAAGGCTCCAACAAATAGTGGGAGGGTTCCTTCCAAATGATGATAAGGAAATCATCCCTGTGGATGACTCCAAATTAGTCTTGCTTAAAGAATTAGTAGAGGACCTACCTACAGATAAAAAATTAGTTATCTTCGCTAGGTTTATACCAGAGATATCTGCAATCGAGCAGGAGCTCAAAAAGATGGGTCGCAAGGTAGTTACATTAACTGGCTCTACAAAAAACAGTGGTGCTGTTATAAACGCCTTTAGAAAGGACCCCAAGACCACAGTAATAGTGGCTCAAATCCAGACGGGAGGAGTGGGTCTAAATCTACAGGTAGCCGACACAGCCATCTTCTATTCTCCTAACTTCAGCTATGGAGATTACGACCAAGCCTTAGCAAGAATCCACAGAATAGGGCAGAAGTCCAAATCGGTGACTTACATAAATCTGATATCGGAAGGAACCATCGATGAAACTATTTTTAAAGCTCTGAAGGATAAAAAAGACGTGGCCGACTATATAGTAGACCACAGAATTTAAATTCTTAGCAAGCTATTTATACCATTGCAGCTTATAGTGAAGTACCCTACCTAACTAAACAAGGAGGATAAAATTATGACCGACAAAGAAACACCAATTGAAGAAGCAATAAAAGCACTGAAGAACGACATCGAAGACGAAACCGGCGAAGAAATCGAAGCCGAAGTTACATCTGCTCAGGAAGAGACCGAAGTCAAAGCAAAGAAATCCAAGAAGTCCGCCGAGAAGAAGGAGAAGAAGGAATCCCCCGCAATCAAACTTTCGGACATCGTAGACGAGCTGGGAATCGAAGGCCTGGATACCAAAGCAGCCAGGAAGATCCTCCGTAAGAAAGTAAAGACCACAGAAGGTAAAATGACCTGGGCTTGGGAAACTTCTGAGGAAGCCGAGAACATCAAGGCAGTCCTGAAGGAGTCCTTCGAAGAGGACAAAGCTGAAAAAGCCTCCAGAGCAGAACAGAGGGCTGAGAAGAAAGCTGAGAAGGAAGCCAGGAAAGCTGCCCAGGAAGAGGCCGACGAGGGGACAGAAGACGAAGAAGACGAAGAGGGAGAAATAAAGCCAGCCAAGTCCTCTAAGAGAAAGTCCTCAAGAAAACACTGATTTTTAAGGTATAGTTACATATACCTTAATTTTTTACTTTTCCCCTATATACCCTCTAATTTCCCCCCTTTTTTCTTATTTTATCAAAATAGAAAAGGAGAATGGATTCTCCTTCTGTTTTATTTTAAAATATATTGAGCCAGGACCCCAAGAAGGGTGGTTATTACCCCTCCGACCACACTGGCTATAGCAATAATAGAGCCTAATTTGGTTTTGGATTCAGAACAAGTACCTTCCACGACTCTAAGACGTCTCTCTTGGTCTTCCGTGTCTTTTAGAAGGAATTCAAGTTTAATTAAGATGGTTTTTACATCTCCTTTGATTTCCTCCATATCTCTTACAACCCTCAACTCATCTAAAGCCATAGAGGATCACCGCTTATTCCGTTATAGAGCTAGTACTAGCCGTTTCTGTGGATGTTTCCGTAGTTGGGGTAGATTCCTCAATAGTGGAAATATCTTCTCCTGCAAGCATCTTAAGGAAGGTATCCGCAATGGATAGTTTTTCTTCCGATGTAAGACCACCTCTGGCCTTAGTAAGGCAATATCCACAAAAGATAATCCAGTCATCCCTGGAAACATTTACAAAAACATCACTAATAGACGAAGCGGTTTTAAGAACCTCATAGGTTCCTCTGGCTGTGGTAAGTAGAGTCTTAACGGAACCCCACAGGCCTTTGGACTTGAGGTAGGCGATTCCCGCCAGAATTGCTGCTGCAAGACCGGCAACTGTATCCGGTATGGTGTATGTCAGAATTTCCATAGAGTACTCCCTCTTAAATATGGAATAAAACCGAAGTGTTATTTCCATATTAAATAAAGTGTAATAGTTAATTTACTTAGCCATAGCCAAAAAGAGAAAGTAAGGGATTTCCCTTACCGAGAAGTAAACTGGAATGTAGTGGATTGAGCCCAGACACCATTTCCTGGGTCCCAGGCCCCTACCCTCCAAAAATAGTTACCAGTTCCTATGGTAACATAATAGGAGTTGTTGGTTGTTTCTCTGCTCCTTGAATAGGATGAGAAATTCTCGTACCTTGAGAGCTGTAGCCAGTAGTTTGAGGCGCCTACATCTGACCACTCAAAGGTCACTCCGCCTGATCCATCCCTGGTTATAGTTCCTGGGTAAATAAGGGTTGGGGCTTCCTGTCCTTCTTCCTGTCCTTCTTCCTGTCCTTCTTCCTGTCCTTCTTCCTGTCCTTCTTCCTCTTCTCCTCCACCATTTGCAATGCAGTCATCTGGATCGAATCCAAATCCCCAAGCTGCCCAGTCATATTCAGTTCCATATGAGGTGCAGTTTAAAGCAGTGTAACCTTTCACATTATAATACTTTGTGCTCGGAGTATCATAATAGATGCTGTTAGCAATACGGGTTCCCGTACCAGTGTGAGAATAACCGGCGAATGGATAATTATCAGTTGTCTCAGTGAAAACATTATTTTTGAAATTATTGTCGTCTGCATCTCCCTGAAGCTGGACTGAACACCAGCCAGAGTTAGTCATGCCATTGGTAAAGGTGTTTTCATACACATCAAACCCATCAGAACCCGACAGTCTAAGTCCGGTATTACAGATTACTGCAAAGTAACAGTTCCTTACAGTAGAACCGGTATCATGGTAGGTCTGGATACCATCATGCCCTGTGGTATCAAAGACACAGTTATAATACTCGTTTCCATCTGAGCCACTTGTTCTAATCCCATCACCTAATAATAGTTCAAAGTAACAGTCGTGGACAACACAGCCCGAACATCTGCTACTGAATGTAATCGCATTATGGTAGTTATCATGGCCACCATAATACGTTTGGCCGGGATTCATTATGTCAGAAACAGATGAGGCAGGACCCTTGAATCTTATACCATATACTTCACAGCCTTCTGATCCCTGGAACCAAATGAAAGCAGGTTCGGAACTTGAAGCGAAGTATGACTTTGCTGCTGTGGTAATAATTACATCATCCCAACTATCACCATAGATGGTTATATTATCCTCCGTTATATCTAGGGCGGCTGTTAGATAATAGGTACCCTCTTCAATATGAATTGTATCCCCATCACTCAAACCATTAACTGCGGCTACTAACTCCGCAGAGGTATCCACAGTATATGTGGTAGCACTTGCTGCTCCTACGAAAGCCATGGGAAACATCATGGCTACGAGGAACACTTTAAAGAATTTACTTGTGTTCATATTTCGGTCCTCTTATAATCTTGGTGAAATTCTTCACCATACTTATATTGAAGGTACTTATATTAAAGGTACTTATATTAAATCTCTCTATTTAAATTAGTTGATTACTTCGTTATGTAGATTTTGTTATAAGAACCCTCAGTGTAGGGTTTAATAATCTTTGAGTCCGATATATTAGAAACCCTGTGTACTGTTGTGTGACACTTTACATGAACAACACCTCCCTTTCCTACCTCATCTAATCCTTTTTGTAAGGTAGCATAAGCTTCATCCCAGGAAAATCCCAGATTACTATCACTACCAGTTGCAGGAGCCACATAGACATCTCCACTTGTTGCTTCTATCCACCAGCACTCATGGAAGTTGTATACTCGACCAGTTGGCACGTTGGATGTGGACGATTCAACCGAGTCAATCCACACAAACAGTATACCAGGGACTTTCGTTGAAGTGGCACGATGTCGGAACGTCAGTGTGTGGTCCCCCTCAGACACGGCGATTGATGCGGCGTACCAAGTGTTTGCAGCACCGTAGTCGTTTATAACCTCATCCCACACAACTACACCGTCTAGCAGAACTTCAACTACCGAGGTGCCACTGGTCACACTGATGTTCAAGTACCCCCATCGCCAGTAGAAATAAACGGTGCCTTCCTGCATTGCAGATATCGTCTGACTGACAGCTGCGTAATCACCGCTCGAAAAACCAACAGTTGAATCAGTGGTATCTCCCAGCGCAAGCACACGCGAACGTGAGCCACTGTGTGCGACACCACCAACGTATGCCGATGAGTATTCACCACTGCCACTGCCTGTCCACGTATCGTTCGTTTCGAATTCACCATTTGAGATTGTAATGTCTGGGCGATCGCCCGTGTACCTTAACACATCCATCTTTAGGGTATACCTTTCCAGGGGATTATTTGCTCGAGTATAACTTTTTGTTACTCCATCTATAAAAACCTCATCACTGTGATAAGTTCCAGCGGTATCCCAAGGGAAAGTGAGATCAACGTATGCTGCTGAATCTCCCCCAGAAACACCGAAATCCCTGGGTCTTACTACACCCCAAAGTCCAGTAGAAATTGCATCCTGTTCTACACCCTCCGTAACTGAATGACAGGCATCCCGGGGACTTCCTCCGACACCCCCACCGCCAATTCCTCCGGAACCTCCCTCGAAATCAGGACCTGTCCCATAAAGCTTATAAGCTCTAGCACTGGATGAACTAGTAACTATCGTAGCTGAGGTAGTTACTCTACCCTTATAGATAGCTCCAGAAATTTCAGAAGCTTCAGAAGTTCCAGTAGCAACGTCAAAACCTCCCCCAACGTTACCAGCTGAGGACCAATAAACCTCGAGTCCTATTACATCTCCAAGTCGTACCTCTGCACTTCTACCTGTAAAACTTCTATTAACCCAAACTCCAGAAGTTCCATTTACAGCTGTGGTAGAAAGAATAGTTGATCGTTTTGTAAGCATATAGTCATAGGTACCTTGCGCATTTATACCAAGGGGGGTACAGGCATATATGCATAGATTAAGGCTTAGTGTTATTCCAGAATCATTACAATATCGCATACCACAGTTTGTAATAGTCCCATTCCCATCAGCAGTATCCAGTAGATTGAAAAAAGTACGGTACTGTCCTGCTCCAGGGTTAAACACCCCTATTGAGGTATAATCCGTACCCGCTATACTTCTACCCACCTCAACCATATCATCCCACCTGGATTACAAAGTAACCGCCGGATGGAACCTTAACTACTGTATTGCTTGAGGTATTATAAATAGCGGAGGTACCGCCTGTATTCAGTTTTACTTGTTGACCATTCATGTCTATAGCTCCAGACATTTGACCCCCCTCAAGGGGTAGAAAAGCTCCCCCGGATCCTACTTCGGTCCATGTGGGTGACCCAGCACTTCCAGTATTAACATAAAGTTTTTGCTGGTCACTTCGATAAATTATTTCTCCAGCACCTATAGAGGTAGCTGGGGCTGAACCCTTTACATTGATATTTGCGATTACAGCAGCCAGGGTTGTACTGCCATCCATCATGAATACTCTGCTGTTATCTACCATGTTAACACCTTAAGTAGATTGAATATATACCTGAGCATAGAGAAATGCCTCTATTTGCATATTCTTGTTTGGCACTATTTTTATATTTTGCCACCCAGAGACTGGTGTAAACTTTGAAGTTATGTCTAAGTCCACCTGATTGCTGCTGTATGTTCCAACCGCGCTCTCAGACCCACTTACTCCACAGGAAACAACTGCCTGTGGGTCAGTCAAGGTACTTTTGTAGATTCCATGGGTAATCTCATGAGTATGGGTACTCTCGGTCTCACTTGTTGCGGCACTAGGGCAACCAGGTGCCCCAATAAGAACGTTTCCGGCTGGCCAGGCACTAACTCCTAGTGGATATACGGCGTAGCCATCATTTGGATTCCACAGGCCTAGGCTGTGGGAGTGAGAACTTCCTGCAGCTGCTCCTTTGCTATATGCTCTGAAAGGAGTCATATTGAAGCTTAAGTAGACCTTGTTGATGAATTTCACCTCATCCGGGAACCTAAACCTTATATTCAGTTCTTCATCAGCCCCAGAACCACAATTCTCAGCAACCTGCATGGTGATAAGGTTTGTAGCTCCGGCTCCTTGAAGGTCATTTAAACCTGAGTTCCGACCTACTTCTTTGAGTATGTTTTCGAGGCCTTCATCAGCACCATAAAAAGTTATTGAGATCTGCCTGTAGTCCAGTTTCCGTTTGATATACTTGACTCTCTCGGTTACATCAACTCCTTTCTCAGAGTCAACCACTCTGATGGTATCTCCTATACCTAAACCCTCGATGTATTCTCCAAACTCCACTCCTATCTGTTCAACGCCACTTTGTGCGTCTAAAATTGATTTAGCGGTAGCTATGGCGACGTCTAGGGATATGATGCCTGTATTGGTATATGGATCTCCCTCCATAACACCATAAGCCATCTGAGAGGCTGTAGCTGCCTCGTGGACACAAGTAAGATTAGCCCCACCAAATCCTGCACAGATAGATGAATCCGCATCACCTATATCTTTGTATGGAACACAACACCTGATTTGGAGATCTCCATCGCCAGCACCAAAAACCATTTGACGGTTGATGATATCTCGCGCTACTACCTTCTTCTTGGTTGCTGTGATGGCTCCTCCGGCATAATACACCTCCTCTGTGACTGTTCCTCGAGTACCAATGTGGAGTTGAAAGGTACTCGAGTTGGAATCATACTCAACCCAGAAATCATAGGCATAGAGGTCACAAACAGAAGCTATGGCTTTTAGCAAATTGGTGTTAGAAAAATGTATAGTACCTGATAGGGTCTCAGCATAGGTTCCCACTATTGTCGTACTAATTTTGGTGCTGTATCCGAGGATATCAGCTAGAATATAGTCTCCAGTCTGGTTTATGTATTCCTTGTTTCTTGGAAGAGATTCATCAAGGAGAAGAACCTTAAAGTCCCTTCCCTCAAGGACAACGTCAAGGTCTCCCTCAGTAACACTTTCAAGAAATCCATTGAATATTACAGTACCATCATAGTCAAGAATCTTAACATTATGGTCAGGGTATTTATGACCCCCCTGACCAATAGCTGCTCGAACTTCATCAGACGACCCTTTTAAGGTCGCTGAGAAATAGTCATAGTTATTATTCTCGGATTCAACTGTGACATTCATAACGGGATAATAAACTCCATTGTATAAAAATTCCCACATAGTTACCAACCCCTATAGTTCGGAATCGCCACCTGTTGTAGATACAGTTGAACATCTATTAGGCCTCCCCCTTTACCTTCTCTTATCTTTTTGCATTCTGTGCAATAGACAAGGTATTGATAGTCGGCCTCGTGGGTTCCACATTCTAAGATCATTGGAGCACCCGCCATGTGGCTTACGAGGGAATCCCCTCCAGTATAGTCCGGTTTCCATTTACACAGCATGGCGAGTTTCTCAAACTCGCTTCTACTGGTCAGGAGGACTTTGAGGACAATGTCCTCAACGATGGTTTTTGGGAGATATATTCCACCCAGGTAATATGGGTATCTTATCATATCCGCTTCTGTGGAGATGCTTACATCCTCTTTAACTGGATTCCTACCTGTGGGAAAAGAATACGTGGCTGGACCTGTGCATATCTCAACAAAGGTACTAGAATTCGACCCAGAAAAATTCGGAGTTGTTCCCTTAAAAGCCTCAAGAGTAAGGGTATTTGCAGTATTAGCCTTTATTCTATAAGCCTGACCCTCATAGGTTCCAGACCTAAACTTACACCACCCCCCTACCCAGGCACTTGATGTCATAGAAGCAGAGATTGTTAAGCTACCAGCACCCCCAGAAACAGCGGCCGAGGCTAACCTCGCCGGTTGCACAGAACTAAGAGTGATGGCATTTGTGGTCCAGGCTGCATAAGCAGCCCTTCCTGTGGCCTCACTAGAGGCATTTCTTAAGGCTGAGGGGTATCCTAACTTCCACTGTCCCATTTTATCTCCTCCAGGCTGCGTTAGAGGCTAACCTCTTGTTTATGAAAGATACGAATTCCTCAAGGTCCATTCCGTTATTTAGGATCACATCACCGAATTTATTTGTGATTGTGGTATTTCCCCCGGAATTACCCTGCTGGTTAAAGTTATCTATACCCCTCATGTTCACAGATTCACCAGCTTGTAGCCAATGCCATCCAGTATAAGTTACATTAGCTGTTCCCACATCATGGGTACTGTTCCCGGTTAACCACCCAGGGCCTGAATACATCCAACTGGGCATTTCTATACCAATTATTGAGCTTATAAAATCTAGTATGGCATCTTTAAGTTTGATAAAGTCATCTATTAGCGTAACTACATCACTCTTAAATTCCTGCCAGCTTTTCCTTCCAAGCAAAAGATCTATAGCATTCCCCAATAGTTGTATTGGAGACAATATAGCAAGCAAAGCTGCCGCCCATAGGCTTCCTTCATCTCTGGCCTCTCTACACCTTGTAGTTAATCCATCTATCCAATCAAAGAATCCAAGAGCATCAGCTATCAGAAGTAATATAGCAGCAACCACAGCCAGTATAGCAATGGCAAGTGCCGTTGACCCAGCAGCTAGTCCAGCCACATAAGTTACACCAGCCACTATCCAACCCCACAGGGTTGCAAGACCTGCGCTTAGCCAACCTACTGCAGCACTTAGTCCTCCAGCTCCTAGGGCCAATGAGGCGAATTTTATAATAAGACCAATAAGAGCTCCTCCCCCAAGTAGACCTAAAAGACCCATCACAGTTTGAAGGGGCTCAGGTAGCCCCTGGAACCACCCAACAAAGGTTTCTAGCAGTCCATTTACGTATTCAACCACAGGGGCAAAATTGTCATCTAATTCCAGAGCAATTAGACTTACATAGACCTTAGCTAAAGCTAGTTGAGCACTAACTCTAGGCATCATGCTTACTAGGGAAGCAAAACCCCCTATCCCAATAAGGCCAAGGGCAGCTGTAAGAAGTTTGGTCCTACCTGTCATTCTAATCATATCATTGGTTACAGACTGAGAGGCCCCACCCATACCCTTAAGTTCGTTCTTTGCCATTTTTATGGCAGCAATCATGCCCATATCCTTAAACTGGCCGGTTATAAATACGCTTCCAATCTCCTTGATACTCATTATTTTTTCTCCCTGTGAATTAAATTCCATACCAGTTTTACAGCTTCTATGTCCTTAGCGGATTCTTCCCCAACTGAAGAAGGGAGCTGGTGGAGAGCAATTGCAATGGTAGCTCTGTTACACAACCCCTTGATACTGGGATGTACCACTCCGGTTAGGACTGCTTCCGTAAAAAACCTTTTTCTTCCTGGTTTAGGGTATTAATTCCCATAGCTTCTTTACTTATTCTTTCCCTAAGTTTGGGATCTATCTCATCAAGAACCTGTATTCTCTCTTCTTCATCAAGATCCTTCCAGGTTCTCCCCTCTCCGAAATCAACATTGAGGTCAATAAGGGTTCTCAGGATTCTTGCCTGAATAAGACCTGGCATATCAAGGTCAGTATCCCCAGAATCAAGGTCTGTGAACTCACTCATTAATTCATCACTTTCATGGTTAGTAAGGACCTTGAGTTCAATATCTAATTCTTCCCCTTCAAAGTCTATAACCTTCCTTGTTATACCTCGTCTTGTAAAGCATTTACTCTTTGGTATAAGTTTTCTCTCAACCATTTATTATTCCTCCTTAAGCTTCTGCAGTATCATAATCAGTGGTTATACCATTTACTTCCACAATTGTACAGGTGGGAATATCCATAGCCAGTTCCTGAATTACTACTCCTCCTCCTATGTCCACAGGGTTACCATTTTTGTTTATAATAGCATTGTCCCAGGATATGGTGAGGCTGTCTGATCCCCTAGTCCACTTAAAACTGTTATCATCCACAGCAGCTCCTGCCAGGAATAAATCTTCAAGGGCATAGTCCTTCATTTTTACTGTGATTCCGGCACTTATCTTTGAAAGCTGTGGGATAGGTTCAGAGGTGAAATTTCCAACATCTTCATCCATACTTGGCTCCACAAGAAGATCATTATCAATGGTAAATCTTGCCTGGGTTATTACATCGGATATATCCACATCATTAATTTTTGTGGTCATATCAGATCCTCGGTATGGTCTCATCTGAGCTGTGGTGTATTTCTTACACGGGAGAGCACTAGATTGATAGTCCTTCATAGAGGATATTCTTGTCATCTTTTGAGCGGATATTCCCAGAGAAAATCTTAGCCAGTCCCCTTTGGATACATTAAGCTCCATGGTCTTTACCATACACCCAGTCCACTGACGAACATATGGAGTAGTGTGTCCAAGCTTAACCTGCATACTGAAACTTTTAAGAGTATTACCAGGTACTATGGTATGGGTACCACTTGGGTCCATAGTATCAGGACCAACTCCTAGTCCGGGGAACCTAAAGTGTTGGAGTTTTCCTTCCACAGTAGCTCCAAATTCTGGGGTCATTGCATAGAACTCATGAGTAGTTCTAGTATCCACAGAGCCATCCATACAGCTTATATCCTGGACATTCTGCTTATCATCATCTGATACTTTCTCAATCTGGCCTGCCCAACTCCAAGTAGTAGCATCGTTGGCTGTTCCAAAGGCAACATCCTCAAGAGCATAGCAGAATCCAGATCTTCTTCCCATATAGAATTCGTTAGTCATCTATATTAACTCCTTCAAATCTTATAGTCATTCCACATCTATTAATTGTTCCATCTACTTCGTCCTCATAAAAACCTGTTCCTGTTTTTAGGTAATTGAATAACATATGAGGAACTGTTACTGTTCTCCAATTATCCCTTAGATAAATATGAACCTGTTGAAGTAGGGCTTCACAGAGGTTGTTTCCAGATAGAGCTTTAGAATCATTATCTCCCACTTTAACCGACCATACACTATCCTTATAAGCCCAGGCATCCACAGAAAGAGTTATAGTATCCTCTGTTTCTGTGCTATCCATCCCTATATCTCCCTGTGAACTTACTCCTATATTTACCACAGAAATCCTTGGAAAATTATTCTTATCCTCTGAAAGGTCAAAGATTCTTGGAATATCTGGATAAATCCATGGAGTTCCTAGGACTCTTCTTGTACTATTGGGGTCAGTTAAAGCAGAGCGTAATAAGTCACTTATTACTTGAGCTGTTGTTCTTCTTTCAACCATTATTAACCTCCTTTTCAAATCCCTTAGCAAATATATCAGAAAAAGTATCTTCAAATACTTTAGGGGATATTTTATTTGCATGTTGTAGGGACTTTTCAAAAGGTTGCATCTTTGATAAACTTACTCTCATCCCTCTTTTCTTTTTAAGTACCTCAAGTCTTTGATCATGAGAAGGTCTCTTTAGAGCTTTTCCTCTCTTACCCACCACTTTAAATCCTATGTCAGAAAAATGTCTTATAGCCCATTGACCCAGACTTGTTAGATTTCCTGATTTATCGAAGAAAGGAACCCAGTGAGACTTAGTTCCTGTCTCATGCCAGATACCATATGGGACTCCATCGGCCAATCTGAAGGCATATCCATTGGCAAACATCATTAGGTGTATTGAATCTCTGAAAGATCCTGTATCCACACCCTGTTTATGACCTTTCTGGCCAATGAAGGTATTTATTATTTCTTTAACATTCTTCTGAGTTTCTATTCCAACTCTTTTCATTGACTTCTTAATAAAGGGTTCCATTGGTATAGCATCAAGGCTACCCATTATCTCTTCTATATTCATTTTTACTTCAAGCTTCATTTGGAACCCTCACCAAAGTACAGGAGAATCCACAGGGTTCTCCAGCATCATAATCAATCCTTGGCTCCTCAGTAATCTCAAACCAATTGTCATCAAATACAATCTTATCCTCAATAGAGGCCACTGGAATATCATCTTCAAGCATGATATAAGCTGTGATAGTACCCTCATCTATAAATCCAGTCTTGGATTTATTCACAGATTTAGGCATGGCTGGAAAGGACCCTGTGATAGTATACGAGGCATAAGATAAATTGGTTACTTGACCATCAGAATCTTTAGTAAGCGTTTTAACCTTAAGTGTAGCTTGAGTACCCTCCCAAATATTCATTATTTGAGCAAGATGCTTTTTAAACCCTCGGGCCATTTTAGATCACCGGGGTGAATACCCTTCTTGCTCCGATCTTATCAATTATGTCATCGCGCTCTTTCTTAAGCTCTTCAATATCCCTTAACATGTTCATGTATGGTTCTCCCACACTAACACTTACACCAGAAGGCATTGAATAGCTTGTTACATCATCATAAGTTCCACCTATCTGTTTTATTAGGACCATCATTGAAGATATAACAGCTGATAGGTCTTTTATGATAGCTGGAACTTCATCAGGACCATAAATATATACAACTTTTATTCTATTCTCCTGGTGAGCAAACTCTCCATACCTAAGCTTTATTTTTCCAATTTCTTTATCTATCCAATACTCATTGGATGCCCAAATTTTTGAGGGGGTACTATCATCAGAGATCTCATATGAAGCCATAGAGGTTATACTTTTCACAGGATAATTAGTGAGGAAAATAGTATTTATTTCATCGTCCTCATCGATCTCTTCTATGTCTATCCATTCCTCGGCTTCCTGATTGGGTTTAAAAGTCTTTTTGAATATTTTGTCTATACGATCATCAGCTGCTGTGATAAATTCTTCTACCTCTGCCCAATTGGTTACATCCTCTTCAACCCCAGCTCTTCTCCATACATCATATGGGGTACAGTAAGAGTTTGATCTTAAAGCTTCCTGGATGTGATATATGAGATACCCTGGATCTGGAACATAAAGGGTTACATCAGCCCAAACTATTTTGAACTGTCCATAGAAAACTCCTGCCAAATCAGTATCAGCTTCTCCGAGGGTATATTTCACAGTTCCAGCACTTTCATCAGCAACTGTACACTCTATTTCATGAGTAACAGTTTTTCCCTGTAAGATTAATGTAATTGATTCGGCACTTCCAAGATTTGCTATGGGAGTTCCATTTGTAGATAGTGGAACTATATCCTCTATTCCAGCAGTTCCCTGTGTAAATTCCCTATCTGGGACAATACCCACCTTCTCACCTCGTTCTTATGGTTCCTATAGTATTTATTCTAG
>Ga0265294_10005953_pt1 | contig 14759 bp, 11 predicted proteins | sample MunlanPumphouse3_FD_192504 | JGI IMG/M metagenome (GOLD analysis project Ga0265294, IMG submission 192504) | Groundwater microbial communities from a municipal landfill in Southern Ontario, Canada - Pumphouse #3 | ecosystem: Environmental > Aquatic > Deep subsurface > Groundwater | place... | reverse complement strand
AGGACAAAGTGTATCACTTTTAATAGGATGATTAGTATCGAAAAAGACATAAGTTCTATAGTCGAAGATACCGCTACCATCAGTAGAATCGGTAGTAGACAGGCGACTAAACACGGTTTCACCCATACGCAGATTTTTATGTTCTCTAAAAGCCCAATGGTGGTCAAAAGTAATACCAAGTGTATTAGGCCACAAGCACACGCCGCCATAACCCGGGTAATAATCATCTATAACCGGTTTATTATAAGCTTCTACTAACAAAGGCTTAGCAAAATCAGGGTCTGCATCATACATTCTCAATCCATGACGAAGTATTAAAGAGTTTGCAAATCTCGCCCATTTATCTGCGCTGCCATAAAATAAGACATCAGCAGAGGTAATAGGATAAAAATCGTTACCAAGAGTTGTAGTCGCTGCATTTGCTGTCATAAAATCTCTTGCCCACACCAAGCTGTCAAGTAAAGATTTATAGATATCCTCCTGACTATCGAACTTAGGTTTTCTGTATTCTTCATTATTTGTTTCAAGCCAAACTTTACCGGCTTGAGAAAAAGGAATGTCACCAAAAACATCTGTAACCTTAAAAGTTTTATACGCTGTGAGTATCAGCAACATAGCTTTAACATTATCGCATATTTCGGAGTCATTTTGTTCTGAGCAATAATCATCAAGACGTTGTTCTATATCTCTCACATTAGCTAAAGAAGAATAGTACGATGACCACATCACAGCAATGCCTATAGTATAATTAGACCAACCTTCAGCGATAAGAGCTCCAAGTTCCGATTCAGGATAAAAGATTTCGTTATAGACATAAAGTTGTTCATTGCCATTAACTCTCAAAGAAGAGATAACATTTGTAAAGAGGTAAGGGATTTCCGTTCCAACCGGAGTAGTAGGATTAACGTTCATTTCTTCAAAGCCGGCAGTACATGAAGTCAGCTGAGAAAGTACAATCACAAACAAGGATATATAAAATATTTTCTTCATGGTATCAATAATTAAGGATTAGAAACTTGCTTTAATTGTGAATTGGAAAGACCTGCAGCCCGGGTAAGAGGCATATTCAAGACCTTGAGCATTTCCGGAGCCAATAGTTCCTTCCGGATTAATATTATCAGGTAAAGTTTTATAGAAATAGAATAAATCACGACCTGAGAGAGAGAGTTGTAAACCTTGGAATACTTTTATTTTTTGTTTATCTAAGATTTTTTTCGGGAAAGTATAATTAAGTGTTATTTCACGCATTTTAATCCATGTATTTTCCAAGATTCCCGGTGTTGTAAGAAAATGTCCCCAACCACCCATATTAGGCATATATTTATAATAATAGTGTACAATTTCCTCATTAGTTGTACCATCTGTATGTACACCATCGAGGATAACGCCGTAGTTACCAATAAAGTTTCCATCTTCATCATAATAAGGCAAGCCGTTGCCGTCTCTTTCGTACAAAGTTTCGGGGCTTTGTCCTGTTTGCATTGATATAACATAAGAGCCGCAATATATTTGTCCGCCGATTTTAGCATCTATCAAGCCTGAAAGTGTGAAACCTTTATAGCCTACGAGGAAGTTGATACCTCCGGTGAGCCATGGAGCCGAATTACCGACAGCGACTTTTGTATCTGTATAAAGATACTCTGTGCCGGCATCGTTGACCATAGGTAAAGGATTACCGCTATCATCATAGAAAGGACCTACGGTATTACCGTCTGAATCGGTATAAGAATAAACATAATCCCATCCGTAAATAGTTCCGTAGTATTCACCTTCTTTGACGGCGATAGACGGACCGTTGTCGCCCCACAAACTGCTAAGGATGAACATACTTGAACCGCCGAGGTCTACAATTTTATTACGGTTACGGGCTAAATTCAAACCAACTTCAGCGAAGAAATCTTTTTTCTCGACTATTTTATAATTGAAGACTGCTTCTATACCGCTGTTAGTTACCACGCCGGAATTAGTACGCACATAGCTTGCACCTGAAGAGCCGGCAAGCGGAGCATCAAGAATTTGGTCCCATGCGTAGATATAATAATAAGTCAAATCCACATCGAATTTTTCTTTAAACCCTATGTTCATACCTGCTTCGTAGGAGCGTTGGCGTTGAGGTTTTAATTCTAATGGCGGGACTAAGGAAGGCAGTGAAGAGGACGGCTGACCGCCGAAGCTGCCGTTATTATATGTAAAATCAAGTTTATACGGTTCATCATCACTCGCCGTCATAGCAACGGAGCCTCTAAATTTTAAGAAGCTGACAGGTCCCCAATTGCCGTGAAATACTTCCGTAGGAATAAAACTTACTGTTGCAGACGGATAAAAATAGCTGTTATTAGAAGATGGAAGTGTAGATGACCAGTCGTTTCTGCCGGTTATATCTAAAAACAAGAAATTGTCGTAACCCAAGAATAAAAATCCATAAACAGAATTAACCTTTTTTTCGTAGAAAGACTCTGTTGCAGCACTGCTGTTGATGTATTCACTATAATTAGTTATAGTATAAAGGTATGGATAAATCCAATTTGAGCCGGAGCCGGCATACAAATTATAATCATTACGATAAAGAGTTTCTGCGCCGCCCGACAATCTAAAATTCAGTTTAGAGCCAAATATTTTTTCTTGATGTAAGGTAACTAGGAAATCTGCATCCAAGGTGTAATTTTTTGACAATCTGGAAGATACGCTACCGCCGGAAACGCCGTCAGATTCTGTGGGTTTATTTTTGCTGCGAGATTGGTCGAGACCAAAATCTATACCTACTTTACCTACTACCGAGAGCCAATCTGTAACGTCATACAACAAGCGGGCAGAGCCGAAGACTTTATTTCTATCGAGAGTAGTATTATTATTATAGAAAGACCAGAAAGTAGTACTATACATATATGGAAATACTGAAGAGTAGTTTAATGCGCCCCAGTCGTACATAGAGCCGTCTTCATTTGCATAAGTATAATAATCCAAGCCTTTGTAGCTTCGTGGCCAGCCATAGAGTAATCCTTTATTAAAATTTGAATAAGATTCTCCGATTTCAGGGCTGTTTAATCTGTAATAATCCAAATAAGTTAGAGCTATATCGGCTTTAATTTTTTTAGACACATTGAGAGTGCTGTTAACGTTGAAAGTTGTTTGTTTCAGGTTACAATTATCGATGATAGCATCAGAGCGATTATCCGTAAAAGACACGCGTATAGAGCCAAATTCTCCTGCATTAGAGAAAGATATATTGTTAATAAAGGAGTTAGCACTATGATACATCATGCTTAGGTTATCCGGTTGAGGTGAATACGACCTCATGACACCGTCCCACCATAGAATTTCGGTGCCGTCCATTTCCGGACCCCACGACACGGAGCTGCCATAATATCCGAAGGTAGTATTTGTTGACACGCCTTCGGGACCATTTTCAGAATTATAAGGACAAGACAGCAGATAAGAATATACGCCGTCTTCGTTTTGGATAAGTGTTGGAGTATTAAAAGATATTGGACCGCCGCCGCCGTATTTATTTTGTACGGTTCTATAAAGGTACGGAGTTGTAATCTTATAACTTGAAGACACCGTTATACCGAGACCTTCCTGTTTTTTACCTTTCTTAGTTGTAATAAGCAGCACGCCATTACCGCCGCGGGAGCCATAAAGAGCTGCTGCTGTAGGACCTTTCAAGATGCTGATGTCTTCGATGTCTTCCTGATTAATATTATTAAGTGCAGTACCCCAGTCACGGCTGGCAGACTCAAAACTTGTGATACCGCCTTCATTGGACATAGGCACACCATCAACGACAATAAGAGGTTGGTTATTACCTGTAATGCTGTTATTACCACGGATGGTAATACGTGATGAGCCGCCTTCGACACCTGTTGGGTTTATAATTTGCACACCGGCAGAACGACCGCTAAGAGCGTTAATGACATTTCCTGCACCGGAACGAGCAAGTACGTCTCCACCAACCTCATCGGTTGCATACCCGAGTTCACGTTTCTGACGCTGTATGCCCATAGCGGTAATTACCACTTCTCCAAGCAACTGTGCATCAGGTTTTAAAATAACATCTAATACAAGTTTGCCTTGAATTGGCACCGTCATAGCTTCATAGCCGACATAACTAAAAACAAGAGACGCATCAGCATCTACTTGCAGAGAATAATTTCCATTAAAATCTGTTATTGTCCCTTTAGTTTGTCCTTTTATCTGTACTGTGACACCCGGCAGTGGAGAATTATCTTCTGCAGATGTAACGGTACCTTTTAAAGATATGACTTGCGCTGTTACAGTGTTCACCATAAGACAAAATAACAATAAAAAAAATAAGCGTAAAGATTTTCTCATATAAACATATATTAAATTAATAGATACACAATAATACGTTGTATAACAATTTGTTACACTAAAACCGACAATAACGGTTTGTTTTTATGACACATTTCACCACGCTTTACAAAGGTAATAATATTTTTGAACTATAAAATTAATGACAGAAAATTTTTTACAATGCCTGCATATTACATAATTTAGTATACATACCGTTTTTTTCATAAAGCTCTTTATGTGTACCACGTTCTACAATTACTCCTTTATCTAAAACAATTATCATATCCGAATTAATGATAGTAGACAATCGATGAGCAATTACGATGGAAGTTCTTGATTTCATAAGATGTTCGAGAGCTTCTTGTACAGCTTTTTCCGACTCTGTATCGAGGGCGGATGTAGCTTCATCTAACAACAGTATGTCCGGATTTCTAAGTAAAGCGCGGGCAATACTTATACGTTGTTTTTCGCCTCCGGATAATTTCGTCCCTTTATCTCCGATAATTGTATTATACCCTTCAGACAATTTACTTATAAAATCGTGAGCATTAGCTATTTTAGCAACAGAAATAACATCTTCCATTTTATAGTTGTCAATACCGAAAGCTATATTTGCCGCCACTGTGTTGTTAAATAAAATTGTGTCTTGAGTAACTATGCCAAGCATTGACCTTAGCTGGTCTATTCGTAAATTTTGTATCGGAACATTATCAATAAAAACTTGTCCTGACGAACAATCGTAGAATCTTGGTATTAAGTTTATTATAGATGTTTTACCTGAACCTGAATGTCCAACTATCGCTACATTCTGACCTTTTTTAACTGTAAAATTTATTCCTTTAAGTATTTCTTTTTCTTCATATTTGAAGCAAACGTTTTCAAAGCGTATAGATTCTTCAAGAGAGGATTTGCTGACAGCATCATTTTGTTCCACGATAACTTCTTCTGCCTGCAACACTTCTTCTATTCTATCTAAAGAAGCAGTACCTTTTCTGATATTATAATATGCTTGAGTTACAGATTTGATAGGTGGTAATATTTGTGAAAAAATGGCTATATAAACAATCAGTACCGGTGCTGACAAAGACGAGCCTGACAAGACCAAATTACCACCAAACCAAATAGCAATAACCATTATACATACGCCTAAAAATTCGCTCAGCGGAGAAGCAATATCTCTAACCCTATAAAGCCAAACCATCAGTCGTGTATAATCTTTGTTGCTTTTTTCAAACTCTTTCATTGCATAGTCAATGGCATTAAAACCTTTGATAATCCTAAGTCCGTCAATAGTTTCCTCCATTGTAGAAACAAGTTCTCCCATTTTCCCCTGCCCTTTATTGGCTGTTTGTTTCAATGTTCGACTAATCCGTCCTATGACGTATCCACTAACCGGCAGCAGAATAAAAGAAAAAAGAGTCATCTTGGGACTTAATGCCAAAAGAGTTATTATATACAACAAAATAGTTACAGGCTCACGAATTACCAATACTAACGAACCCATGATAGAATTTTCAATTTCTTGAACATCAGAAGTCAACCTTGTTATTATGTCTCCTTTTTTTTGTGATGAATAATAAGAAATAGGCAATATCAATATTTTATGATACAATTCATTACGCATAAGTTGTAAAACACCGTTGCGTATAGGAGCTATAAAAAAAGACTCAAAATACCTAAACAAATTTTTAAACAAAAATAATATTACTATAGCAATAACTATATACATCAGAGCTTGTTGCGGTCCGGAATTTTCTATTATAGAATAAGAATAGTAGTAAAAATTATTTTTGAGTGTTTGAAAATTAAAAAAATTATGAATATTTATTGCCTCAGGAGAAATTATTTGTACGGTTCTCGTATTAAACAATATTTCAAAGACGGGTATAAAAAGTGCAAAAGAGACAAGCGAAAACAACGTACTTAAAATAGTGAACAAAAAGACAAGGAACATATTTGTCTTATAATGAGACAGATATTTTAGTATTTTCTTGAAATGCTTCATCAATTAATTATTAAACAGGTGCAAAGGTAATACTTTTTCTTGATATGTAAGAAATTATCCGAATACAACTGCTTCGTGTTTCATTTATAATTTTTTGTTTAAAAAAAGATAAGCCATTGTCATCTTTATCAATTTAACTTATTACATTTGCACAAAATCTAAGCTTATGGAAGCAATTAAAAATTCGGAATTAGTAACAAAAGGCAATTGCGTTTATCATTTAAACCTTAGCCCCGAAGAACTTGGTGACAACATAATTCTTGTTGGAGACCCCAACAGAGTTGCCCATGTTTCTCATAATTTTGATACTTTAGACGTAATAAAACAGAACAGAGAAATAGTTACACATACAGGTACTTTTAATAATAAGAGAGTTACCGCCATGTCAACAGGCATGGGAACAGATAACATTGACATAGTTGTCAACGAATTAAACATTTTGGCAAATTTTAATTTAAAAACCAAGGAGCCTAATCCCGAAAGGAAGAAGCTGAATATCATACGCATGGGAACTTGTGGCGCATTACAGCCTGAAATCCCCTTAGGAACTTTTATAGTCTCGCAATACAGTATAGGTATGGACGGTTTATTAAATTTTTACGATGTTGACGATTCCATATTTGAATCTATGCTTGCCAATTCTTTCTCTAAAGCAGTAGATTGGGGACATTTATTACCGGCTGTATATGCTTGTAAAGCGAGCGATGAATTATTAAAGCGTTGTGGTACAGAATTTTATAGAGGCATTACGCTTACTGCACCGGGATTTTACGGACCTCAATGGCGGAATGTCGGATTGCCGGTAAAATATCCGGAGATTTTTACCAAACTACAAAATTTTAGCTATTCACGATATAAAATCACTAATATGGAGATGGAAACATCCGCTTTATATGGATTAGGACAGGCTTTGGGACACAACACTCTTACTATTTGCATCGCTATCGCAAATCGCACTACAGGAGAGTTCATAGACAGCTATTTCAAACCGATTCGCAAACTTGCAGAAAAAGTACTGACTCTTATTTGCAAGTAAGAACTAAATTCCTTCGGTATTGATATTACCTAAAGTAATAGTGATGAGTTTGCTCTGGTCCGGAGCATCATCGTTGCGAAATTTCATCACTACCTGAATGTGAAGATTGTAAATATTGATAACTGTTTCTTTGGAGGCGATACAACCTATCTGCAACAAGTCGGCATTGATAACACCATAAGTACGCAAAGGAATTATACTGAAAATCTCGTCATGAAATCTTTCATCATTGAATTTCTCATACTTGTTTTTAAAATAATATATGTTTGATATGTCCATCAATGTCAGCAATTGCAGGTTTTCAACACCATCTATATTCAGCATAAACCATAAATAAGTATTCTGGTCTATTAAGCATCTGTTCAAATTATCTTTCTGTATTATCCTTGCATTGTGGATGATACCTTTTCCATAAAAATTATTTTCGAAGAAATAAATTTTGTCGTATGTAATAGTATAACGCATACTTATTTCTCCAATAATTCTTCTTAGCTTGGGAAATAGATGAAAAGAATTAAAAATCCTCAATACAAATGCAAGGTTAAAAGCGAATATCAGTGAGTGAAAAGGCGTGTCAAACAACACATAGCCGCCGTCTCCACTACTGATAAAATTTCGGTTTATCCTTTCCTCGCTATATTCTTGAAACACATAAGGATGATTTCTCAAACAAAGTGTAATGGTATAATCAAACAACTTTTTAAATAAAAAAGGTATCAATGTTTGGCTAAATTCACTATAACTGCTATATCTATAAATATCAATGCCCAATACTGATTTATTTCCGATATCACGACTTTTGATATAATCTTGAAGCGCATCATTCAAATCCGATTTATCCGGCTTGATATTGGTTTCTTCAAAAATAATACGTTGATCATACTTCCTTAATATGTCTTCAATGTCGTTAGAATTTATTGCTTTGACATTGGTTTTCTTGATGTTTTCGTTGGACATTTTTTACTTCTTTAGTCTGTTTTCATTGAAGGTCAAAGGTAATAATATTTTTGCAGAATCAAAAGAATAAATTTTTCCTGTAGGTGAATATAATATTACTTTAATAGGAAGACTTTGGCGTTCTTCAATTTCTGCCAATGCTTGTCGGCAACTGCCACATGGCGACACAGGGTTGTCTATTACAAATTTGTCTGTTTTAGCTGTGATAGCTATTTTTAATATCTGACTATCAGGATACTGCGCTTTAGCTGAAAACATTGCTACCCTTTCGCCGCAAATACATACCGGCGATGCCGAATTTTCTTGGTTACTGCCAATGATTATTTCCCCTGAATCAAGTAAAGCCGCCGCACCAACTCTAAATTGCGAGTATGGCGCGTATGAAGATGCTAACGCTTCTATTGCTCTATTTATTAACTTACACTCATCAGCAGGTAATTCGTTGATGTTGTCAGTTTCGTAGTAGGTGGTCTTCAATTCTTTGATTTGCATAATAGTTATGATTAAACAGAAAAATAAAGTAGAAATATGAAAACAACGTAACACCGGCTTGTGTGCCAATGGTATCTTCAAAAAACATTGATATAATCATCAACAGAAGAAAATATTTCCAATGAAAGTCGTTATATACATGTAATAATATCCCGGGTATCAATAAACTTGCTAAAAATATCAACAAACCAACAACACCTAATTGACATGCAATATTAATAAACTGATTGTGAGTAGAAAAACGATATTTCTCGGATAAACGTGGAAAATTTGTCTCATATACTATGTTTAATTCTTCGTCAACATCTCCTGTACCGACACCAAAAACAGGATGCTTTTTAAAAAGCATTATTCCTGCTTTCCAAAAAGAAAACCTTTGCAGCACCGAATTACCGGAGGTAACTTTCTCTTTTTTATACTTTTCACAACTAAAAAAGAATGAACTCATACGTGAATACAAACCGAATTTCGATAAATAATTTATGTTGGCAATACCTTGCTCTATATAACCAATTTGCTCTTGACTCAGTTTACTTACACCGACACTGTCTTTCGGTAAATCCATCGAATTAAGAAATCTTATTAAAGTTATTTTTAGCGGTGTACCGGCATAAGTACTCGAATCAAAATTTAACTCACTTCTCTTGCTCCATTCTTTCCGCAACTCCGGAAGACATACGTTATACATATAATTATCACCTTCTTCAATTAAGCCATTTTGAACCTTATGACTGTATTTATTCCCATTTAATGTATATTCGGCTATTTCTCTATTCCCAAAATCAGATTTATAATACTTTACGTATGAATATACAAAAAAACCAATGACAAAAATAATTATGACGGAAAAAATTGAAATAACACAAATTCTTTGCTTCTTCGACAGTGATTCTAAAAAATTGCGGGAAGTAAGAATTAAAACTGTAATTGCAATTAAAGACCCTATACCTGTCATAGATTTCATAATAATTAAGAACATTATAAACCATATTATAATAATAACGGGTATAATTTTATAAATAATTTGTCGATGATTGTTCTTAAAAATATAGTAAAACAAAAAAAGCACTGACACACAATAATTTAAAGACAAACGAATATGTGAAATGTATGGAAATATTTTTCTATAATTTATTGAAAGCACAAATAGATTATAAACACCTATTAAAGAGGCTATTAGCAACATAGCGCAATGAAAAATAAATATTTTGTTTATTGTTTCTTTATTTAACAGAGGGAAGCCTGAAAATAATACAGAAAATAAAAGCAATGGCAATTTTACGATTAAATCGTTGACAGCTTTATCTATATTTGATGAATATATTATTCCGACAACTGATGCAAGATAAAACAAAGAAAATATTATAGCGGCTTTATTATGCAGAAATTTATTGATTTGAATAATAAATCCATGTCCAATATGGTATAAAACTCCATTGTTTCGGTTTGCTTTATCTACAGATTCTTCATATCCAAAAGCGAGCCAGACCAGAAACAGGCAGACATCTGCTATAGTCATTAAAGTATTAGAACAGACTACAGCTACAGCCATCAATATAAGAAAAAGTTCCAAGATGCTATATAACGAGCATTTTTTTGTCATTTTACTTACCGGCTAATATGGAATTATATTTGTTTTTATCGTTGATAACCTGTACTGCTGCTTCCAACTCTTTGTCATTATTTAAAGAATAGATAAGTTTTCCCGTATTATAGCAGTATCTACTAACTATTTCATTGCCAAGAAAATATATGATTGCTTCTTTATAAGTTATTAAATCTTTGGATTTTACTTCTTTTAAAGCAAGTTCCAATTTGTCTATTTCATCTAAAACAGAAGAATAATGTTCATTTTCACTTACATTTTTTTTCAGAGCGACAAGTTGGTCATCAATATAAGAATTATATGTAAAGTTTTTGTCTTCCAGATAATTAACAAAATCATTCCAAATTGTGTCATCGACAACAAAAGTTTTGGCATCAACAGTTTTATCAATATTATTATAATAATATTGAGTAGCGAAGTCGAAGATATAATGTCTCATGATGAGGTTAGCTGTAACTTCGCCGTATTCTACCGGGGCTACTTCGATGTCGGGTTGTATGCCGGCGCCGTCCCATACAGTACGTTTATTTCGGGTATAGAATTTAGTCATCAGTGAGTCAGGAACTTTATTCCAGTTACCATAAGCATCTTTATGAGAATAATCTATTGCCTGAATACATCTTCCGCTGGGGATATAATATTTAGCGACAGTAACTTTCATCTGCGAATTATATGCTATTGGCAGAATATTTTGCACCAAGCCTTTTCCGAAAGTACGTTGTCCGACTATGACACCTCTGTCCAAGTCTTGCATAGCTCCGGCTAATATTTCGCTGGCAGAAGCACTTGCGCCGTTAACGAGTACCACTATCGGGATAAGTGTGTCAATAGGTTTTACTGTTGTTTTATGATAAGAATTTTTCGATGCTATTCTACCTTTTGTATTTACAATCAGCTCATTAGCCGGCACAAAGAAGTTCATTATTTTCACAGCCTGTTCCAACAAGCCGCCGCCATTACTGCGTAAGTCTATGATTAAGCCGCTAAGTTCGCAATTTTTTCTCATGCTGTTATAAGCATTAAGAAAATCGCTGCTCGCATCAAAAGTAAAACCGGATAAGTTAATATATGCAATAGAATCGTCTAAGAGTTCGTAATAAGGAACACTTGGGATAGACACTTTTTCTCTAATTATTTTCTTTGTGATAGCTTTATTTTCGCCAAATCTTTCCACCGTAATTGCCAATTCTGTCCCCGGTTCACCCTTCATAAGTTCGCTGACATTTGAAGAACTTTTATCGCTGACATTTTTGCCGTCTATGGCTATAATTTTATCCCCGGCTTTTAAGCCTGCTTTATCGGCGGCGGTTCCCTGATAAGGTTCGCTGATTATTACATCTTCACCGTGTTGCAAAATAAGAGCACCAATGCCGCCGTATTGACCGGTAGTCATAAACCGGAAATCTTCAACTTCAGACTCCGACTTGTACTCCGTATAAGGATCTAACGACTCCAACATGGCATCAATGCCGGTACGCATTAACTCGCCGGTATTAAGTTCATCAACGTAATTCTCAAATAAAGTCTTATAAACAGAAGTATAAATTTCCATATTCTTGGAAATTTCAAAGTTATTACTTTGGCAAAATCCTGTTACACTAATGCCGACTATTAAAAAAAGCTGTAAGAATATTCTTTTACTCATTATGTAGATTATTTACTGATTATCAATATTATGGCACAGGATCATAGCCGCTGCCGCCCCATGGGTTACACGACAAGATGCGTTTCAACGTAAGCCAGCCACCTCTAAAAGGACCGTATTTACATATAGCCTCTATGCCGTACTGAGAACACGTAGGCGTATACCTGCATGCCTTAGGAAGCAACGGTGATATCGCAACTTGATAGAATCTTATGGTTAAGATAAAAAATTTACCTATTAATTTTTTCATCATTATTTGTAAAAAAACTGCTTAACCCTTTTGTTAAAAAATATTTTACGGCTTTGTCACAATTTGTATAATTTGGAACTTCGTTGCCAACATAAATTATTCCCAGCAAAAGCAGTTTATCTTTCGGAATAACGTAGTTTTGCATTAAAATCTTATTATTTCTGAAAGATTCTTTCAACAACCTTTTGATTTTATTTCTATCCACAGCGTTTTTAAACAATCTCTTCCTCGTAGTCAAAATGACAGAGAAATTCGGAACTGATATAACTTGTTCACATTCAAACATATCAGTATCATCTGTACATTCAATTTTATGCAAATAAGCATAAAACAAAAAACCTGATTGATAATATTTAGTTCCTTTTTTAAATAATATGCCGATAAGCGTATCTCCGCATAATCTTTCTTTTTTCGGAAAGCTGTTTGTACCGAGCATAAATATCTATATTAAAACTACTTATGACTTTTCAGATATTCCTCGATAGACATTGTCATAGAAGGACATTTAGGCATAGGTGCTTGGACATCAACGCGTAAGCCGGCATCTTCCATTGCTTTTATAGTATTTGCACCGAAGCCCCCGAATATAGTCTCTCCCTGCACATAATCAGGAAAATTCTCAAACAAAGATTTAACACCGGCAGGAGTAAAAAGAACTATCATGTCATATTTACTCAAGTCTAAATGTTTGATGTCACTGGATAATGTTTTATAAAACACAGCTCTCGCATAATTAATGCCATTAGTATCCAAAAGATTAGACAAGTCGGCTTGATGTACTTCAGAGCATGGCACTATAAACTTCTCTTCTTTGTGCTTGAGTATCAGCTCCATCATTTCTTCTAACGTTTGTTTGCCGTGAAAAACTTTTCTCTTTCTATATTGGATGTATCGTTGCAAATAAAAAGCGGTAGACTCCGAATTACAGAAATACTTCATGGTGGACGGAATATCATATCTCAATTCTTTTGCCATTCTAAAAAGATGGTCAATAGCATTACGACTTGTTAAGATAGCAGCACTATAATCTTGCAGATATACTTTGTTCAACCTGAACTCTCTTGCAGAGACACCTTCTATTTTTATGAATTTTTCAAAATCGCAATCCACATTAAACTTCTTGATAAGATTAAAATAAGGCGTTTTTTCGATTTCGGCAGGCTTAGGCTGCGAAAACAATATGTTTTTTATATTCATAAATTTACGAGTTATAATATTATAAATCAATAAATTAGCTGCATCTTATGACGAAAGTGTAAATCACAACCGCCGGCAAAATTTTCAGCGTGCAAAGATAGAAAATAAAATAAATATTTGAAAGTTTTTGGTCCGAAAATCCAATCAAAATCATTCGGAAAAAACATAAAAGATAGTTAATCAATAAAATAATGCCGGCAACATAAAACATATAATATGCCTTTGAGTATGTAATGAAAAATAATATCGGAATAAGTAACATGCCGGCAGAGAAATTATACAATACATTTGTAATGGAAAATTGCAGACAACTGTTTTTTACTTTATATAAATCACCGAATATCAATAACATAAAACGTTTTAATAAGGGTAACAAGAATACAATTGACACTACTATCATCCATAGCATCTTGTTGCTAAGTCCAAAATACGAATAATTCAAATAATGTAGCAACTCAATATAAAACATCGAAGTGGTAACAGTATAAATCAATTGCATTAATATAGAGATACTTTCGTTGACAAATGTTCCATCTCGCAATAATTGATTCATACCTGTAGGCATTATCATAGCCGAAAAAGCATCTTTCATTCTCGAATTATAATTATATATTATAAAAGCAATAACAGCTAACGACAATGCTAAAATGCAGAAAAATAAATCGCCGGTTGAATGAGAAAATATTAATCGCTCAGACAATGTTTTATACGTATTGTTCTGAATTAGAGTATGTTGAATTATGTCTGTCGAATTTATCAATTTATCAATTATTTATGCTGCAAAGAAACGAAATTATTAAAAAAAAGGCTAATTTTGCAACTTAAAAATTAATATGGTTATTAACTATGTTTTAAGATATATATTAGAATGAATTTATTAGAAAAAATCAGAGAAAACGCTTCAAAATTATCGAAGCGTATTGTGCTTCCTGAAGGCACTGAAGAAAGAACGATTAAAGCAGCCGATGAGGTTATCGCATTGAATTTGGCAAAACCTATTTTACTTGGAAACAAAGAAGAAATTATGGCTTTGGCAGACAAATTTTCATTGAAAAACATTAAAAATGCGACTATCATAGACCCGAAAGCCCATGAGAAAAAAGAAACTTACATTCAATTATTGTATAATTTGAGAAAAAGTAAGGGCTTAACGATAGAAGAAGCGGCAAAATTGGTTGAAGATCCTTTGTACTTAGGCGTATTAATGATTAAAAATGGTGATGCTGACGGTGAAGTTGCAGGTGCGAGAAACGCCAC
>Ga0265294_10005951_pt1 | contig 14761 bp, 13 predicted proteins | sample MunlanPumphouse3_FD_192504 | JGI IMG/M metagenome (GOLD analysis project Ga0265294, IMG submission 192504) | Groundwater microbial communities from a municipal landfill in Southern Ontario, Canada - Pumphouse #3 | ecosystem: Environmental > Aquatic > Deep subsurface > Groundwater | place... | reverse complement strand
AGAGCTTCGTGTAAACAATGAGATACTAAGAAGTATAGAGGCTAAGACTGAGCTTTTAAGCATTGAAGATGCTAAGAAAAGTGGCGCAAAAGCACAGTTTGGCGAAAAGTATGGCGATGAGGTTAGAGTTGTTAGTTTTGCTGATGCTTCTATAGAGTTTTGTGGTGGTGTCCATGTTAAAAACACTGCAAATATAGGCACATTTATTATCACAAAAGAGAGTGGTGTAAGTGCAGGAGTTAGACGCATCGAAGCACTATGCGGTGAAGCTGCCTATAAACACTTTTGCGAGCAAAGAGAGATGCTAAAGCAAGTTGAAGCTGAGGTTAAGAACCTTGACATCCTAGCTGGCATCTCAAGACTAAAGTCAAATATAAATGAGCTAAAATCTGAGCTAAAATCTGCACAAGAGAGTGCAAGTGTTGAGATAAAAGTAGATAGTGTAAATGGTGTTAGCGTCGTCGTTGAAGAGTTAATATCTGGTGATATTAAAGAAAAAATTGATGAGCTTAAAGTGCAAAATGAAAAACTTTGTGCGATGCTCTTTCAAGTAAAAGATGACAAAGTTCTTATTGCTGCTGGTGTAAAAGGTGCAGATGCAAAAGCTGGCGAGTGGATAAAAAATATAGCTCCGATTTTAGGTGGCGGTGGCGGTGGTCGACCTGATTTTGCACAAGCTGGTGGAAAAGATAAGACAAAACTACCAGAGGCAAAAGAAGCCGCACTAAAATATATAAAAGAGATACTAAGCTGATACGCTTAGCATCTAACTCCTCTACTCGTGCTATGCTTCTTCGCGGGGCTGGCATCGAGTTTATTCAAGAGGCCTACGATTTTGATGAAGACTCCATAGTAGCAAAAACTCCTAAAGAGTTTGTATATCTTGCAACTTTGGGAAAGTACGAGACAAATCTAAGAGCTTTTGGATACAAAAAACTTCCTCTTTTAGTCGCTGATACTGTTGTTACTACGCAAGGTAAAATCCTGCGTAAAGCTAAAGATGAAGCAGAAGCAAGAGAGATTTTACTATCTCAAAGCGGCAATCTTACTTCTATAATAACCTGTATGATGTACCAAAGCAGAACCAAAAAAATCATAGATATTTCACAAACAACTTATAGTTTTAGAGAGTTTGATAGAGATGCTTTAGAAGAGTATCTAAAGAGTGGTGAGTGGATTGGTAAAGCTGGAGCTTGTATGGTTGAGGGATTTTGCAAGCCTTATATAGAAGAAGTAAGGGGTTATGAAAGTACTGCTATGGGCTTAAACATAGAGGTCTTAAAAGCGTTTTTATAAGATAAACTACTAAAAAAGACAAAAAAAACCAATATTTAGATGTTTTAACAAAATTTAGTGATAAAATAGAGAATAAAAAGTAAGGAAAAACTATTTTAAAGCAATATAAACTCTTTATATTTACATCGGTGTTAGTGTTGATTTTCGCGTCAATTTCGTGGTTGTATATGGAATTTTTAAGCTATAAAAAAGACTCCTTAACTATGACTAAGCATCAAGCTGAAGTGACATTTATGCGTGAACAAGTAAGTAGCCTTATACTGCTTAAACAAAAAGCTACAATAGCCATGGCTTTGAGTCTTGCAAATGACAAAAGTTTAGCTTTAAAAGTAAAAAACAGAGATATCGAACAAGACTACTATAAACAGCTCATACAAAATCTCACACAAGAAACACTCTATAAAAATATCTGGATACAGCTCTTTGATAGAGATATCAACACCCTTTACAGAAGTTGGTCACAAAAAAAGGGTGATAATCTCTCAAGTATAAGAACAGATTTGCAAGAGACTGTAAAAAATAAAAAAGTTATCTACTCCATAAGTGCGGCAAAGTTTAATCTCTCACTAAAAGCGATCGTGCCACTTTTTGTAAAAGGTGAATTTGTTGGCATCATAGAGGTGATTTCTCACTTTAACTCCATCTCAAAAGAGCTTAAAAAATCAAATATAGACTCAGTAGTAGTTTTAGATAAGAAGTATACAAATCGGCTAGAAGAACCATTTACAAAGCTTTTTATAGGTGAGTACTATATTGCAAATTTTGATGCACCAAAAGAGCTTAGAGAGAAGATGCAAAGAGATGGAGTTGAGAGTTTTTTTACTAAAGCTTGTAAGATAGTGGATAATTTTATAGTGGGTTCTTACGAACTAAAGGGTGCTGATGGCACTTTGTTTGGTCACTATGTAATGTTTAAAAAGATAAACAACCTCTCAAGCTTAGATCTGGATTATTTTATGTTTAAGTGGCTTACCTTCGGAATAGTTTTTGTAATGAGTATAGCAATACTCGGGATAATGATGCTGTTTTTTGCAAATAGAAGGCAAAAAGAGTATTTTCACAATATTATAAATTCATCAACTAATATAGTAATAGTTACTGATAGTAAAAACATCTTAGATACAAATAAGATATTTTTTAAATACTTTAGTAGATATAAAACGCTCAAAGAGTTCAAAAAAAATCACAAAAGTATAAGCGAATTTTTTGTTGTAGAAGATGAGTACCTAAATGTGCAAATGAATGGCTTTAACTGGGTTAAGTATGTAGTTAGAAATCCACATGAGGCGCACAAAATTAAGCTTGATATATTTGGCGAAATGCATTGTTTTAGCATCGGAGCAGCTAAACTCTTTAGCACAAGAGAGCAATACTCAATTATATTAAGCGATATAACTAAACAAGAGATCTACAAAAAAGAGTTAGAACTCTTAAGCACTACTGATGAACTAACCAAAACTGGAAATCGTAGATATTTTGAGAGAAAGCTAAAAGAGGAGATAAGTCGCGCTAGAAGATATAACTATCCATTTTCTCTTGTAATGTTTGATATAGACCACTTTAAAGTTGTAAATGACAAGCACGGGCACGCCATAGGTGATGAAGTTTTAATAGAGTACTCAAAACTTGTTGATTCTCACTTGCGTGAGGCAGATGTGTTTTGTAGAGTCGGTGGGGAAGAGTTTATGATAATACTCCCATATACCCTAAAGCAAGATGCTAAAGATATAGCAGAAAAACTAAGACAAGCAATAGAGCTACATAAAAAGGTTGTTCCTATTACGATGAGTTTTGGAGTGGTTGAGTTTGAAAAAAGCGATGATTTTGAGTCTATCTATAAGAGAGTTGATGATGCTCTTTATAGTGCAAAAGGAAGTGGTAGAAATATGGTTGTAGTGGGATGAGCTTTTACTATGATAAAGAGATAAAAGCTCTCAAAAAGAGCGCTAGATATAGACAAAGGGAGTTAGTAGATAACTCTTTAATAGACTTTGCATCTAATGACTATCTAGGGCTTTCTCACGATAAACTCTTACATGAAAAGACTTCTAAAGAGCTCTCACAGCTACCACAAAACAGTTCAAAAGCCTCTCTTTTGGTAAATGGATATCATAAAATCCATAAAGATTTTGAAGATGAACTAAAAGAGTTAAATGGTTTTGAAGATGCGGTAATTCTAGGAAGTGGTTTTAATGCAAATATAGCACTCATAGATGCACTTGTGAGAAAAGGTGATGAGCTTTTTATGGATGAGCTTTATCACGCTTCTGGAATTTTGGCATCTCAGATAGGCACAAAAGAGGTAAATTTTTTTAAACATAACGATATGAAAGAGCTAGAGGAGATGCTAAAGAGTTCTGGCGCTAAAAGAAAGATAGTCGCAGTTGAGGGTATCTACTCTATGGATGGTGATTTAGTAAAAAAAGAGGTTTTTGAGCTTTGTGATAGGTATGATGCTTTGCTTATAGTAGATGAGGCTCATAGTAGCGGGGTGGTTGGAAGAAACCTTATGGGTGTTTATGACTTGTATGATATAAAAGTTAAGCCAAACCACATAAAGATGGGAACTCTGGGAAAGGCTTATGGTAGTTTTGGTGCTTATATCTTAGCATCTTATCACATCATAGACTATCTTATAAACCGTGCAAGGCCTATCATATACGCCACCTCACTCTCTCTCTATGACACACTCTTAGCTCACAACGGCTTAAGATATATAAGAGATAACAAAGATAGTTTAAAAGAAAAAATAGAGCTAAACAAAAGCATAGTAGAGCAAGAACTTGGCATCCAAACAGAGAGCTTGATAGTTCCAATAACTATAGGCGATAATGCAAAGGTCATAAGGATAAAAGAGGAACTAAAAAAGAGTGGATATGCAGTAGGAGCCATCAGACAACCTACTGTAAAGAGTGCCATCATAAGGCTCATAGCAAGACTTGGCAGTAGTGAGAGTGAGCTAAGAGAGCTATGTAGGCTTTTAGATGCAAAAAGAAAGATTTAGACTTCTTACACCATAGTTCAAGTATTGTTCATCTTAGCAAGGCCTTGTAAACTTTAAAGCCCCATAGTGCGAGGCTCATCGTGGAGAATGCCATTGGTTAGCATTCCTAAAAGCATCGCTTCCAAAAGCTGTGCGAATTTCAAAGCCCCATAGTGCGAAGCTAAAGCATCGCTTCCAAAAGCTGTGCGAATTTTAAAGCCAGTTCAAGTATTGTTCATCTTAGCAAGGCCTTGTAAACTTTAAAGCCCCATAGTGCGAATTTCAGCTAGTTCCCTCAGAGCATGGGAGCAAGAAAAAGCATAAAAATCCAACTCGTGACATGGTTTTTGCTTACAAAAAGTAAGAATAACTTTACTAAAAAGAAAAGTTGATTCTATATAGGCTATTAGAGTAAGTGAAGTATTAAAGGAAATAAGATAGAATAGCACAATGAAAATATCTAAACTACACATTAGCCTCAAAGAGAAAGTCTTAGTAGATATAAACTTTAGCATCGCATCATCTTTAGCTCTTGTAGGGCAGAGTGGTAGCGGTAAAAGTTTGACACTTAAAGCACTTCTAGGGATGCTTCCATCTTCCATGGAATGCACTATAGAGTCAGATGCAGACTTTGAACTCAAAGGTGGTAGAGATATCTCTTTTGTACCTCAAAACCCTTTTACAGCACTCTCTCCACTTACGAAGATAAAAAAACAATTTTTTGTAGGTGAGAGTAGGATAAAAGAGCTTTTTGCTCAAGTTGATTTGGATGAGAGTCTCTTAGAGAGGTTTGCACCTGAGCTCTCAGGTGGACAGCTTCAAAGAGTAGTTATCGCTATGGCACTAGAGAGAGAGCCTAAGCTCATCCTTTTAGATGAACCAACCACGGCACTTGACCCAGAGACTAGGGTTTTGATACTTGACTTATTAAGAGACTTGCAAAAGAAACATGGATTTAAGATGCTCTTTGTTACACATGATATGAACTCAGCAAAAGCGATTTGTGATGAGATATGCGTTATAAAGGATGGTAGAGTGGTAGAGAGTGGTGAGATGGAAACTCTTTTAGCATCTCCACAACAAGAGTACACAAAAACGCTAATAGAAGCAAACTTTGCAAATAGGGATTTTAGAAGATGAGAGTTGTAAAAAATATTTTTTTAGGTATCTTACTTGTGGGATTTTTATCTCCATTTATAGTTTTAGGATATTTTTTAACGACGCAGAGCTATGATGTTACAGAGTTAGTTGACTATAAACCAAATGTTACTACCAGAATTTACGATAAAAATGGTGAAAAAATAGCAAATATTTTTGATGAGAAACATAGATACTATGCAACTTTTGCAGAGATTCCACCGAGGGCTATAGAAGCGCTTGTAGCCATAGAAGATACTACGTTTTTTGAGCATCCTGGCATAAACATAGATGCTATCTTTCGAGCAGGCATTAAAGTTATAAAGGCTGGAAAAGCTGTAGAAGGTGCTAGCACCATCACTCAGCAACTTGTAAAAAATGTACTCCTAACAAGAGAAAAAAAACTCTCACGAAAGATAAAAGAAGCGATATTTGCACTTAAGATAGAGAGAATTTTAACTAAAGAAGAGATACTAGAGAGATATCTAAATGAGATCTATTATGGGCATGGATATTATGGTATAAAAACAGCAGCTGATGGGTATTTTGGTAAAAAACTTGGTGATTTGACATTAAAAGAGATAGCTATTTTAGTAGGACTTCCAAAGGCGCCTAGCATCTTCGCACCAACGAAAAACTATGAGATATCAATGGGCAGAGCAAATCGTGTAATATCAAGAATGCACACCTTGGGCTGGATAGATGAAGAAACATATAAAGAGGCTATGGATGAGAGCCCTGTGGTTTATGATAATACCCTAACTCAAAACAGAGCGCCTTTTATAGTTGATGAAGTAGCAAGAAGGCTCCCAGAGCTTGGCATAGATGATATGAAAAGCGGTGGTTATGAGATATATACAACTATAGACTTAAGACTTCAAGATGCTGCAAAAGAAGCACTCAAAAAGGCTTATGAGGAGTCTTTAGAGAGGATAGATGGTTACAAAAAACGAGAGGCTAAGATAAAAGAGACTACTCCATCATATGAAGTCTCTCTGGATATAAACACCTCTTTACTTAACGGCGCTATAGTCTCTCTTGATTCTGCAAGTGGTGATATTTTGACTCTAGTTGGAAGTGTTGACTATAAAAATTCACCTTACAACCGCGCTACTCAGGGAAAAAGGTTACCAGGTTCTGCTTTTAAACCTTTTATATATCAAGTAGCTATAGACCTTGGCTACTCGGGTGCTACTGAGCTTATAGATATTGCAAGAACATATAAGTATGAAAAAAATGGTGAAGAGTTAACATGGAGCCCAAGAAACTATGGGAAAAACTACAAAGGGCTTATCTCTTTAAGAGAAGCACTTGTTCACTCAAGTAATCTAGCTACGATAAACCTTGTAAATGAGATAGGATTAAACCAGCTTTTAACTGAGTTAGATAAGTTTGGCATCGAGAATCTTCCAAGAAATCTATCTATCTCACTAGGAACAATCTCTCTCTCACCATTAGAGCTTGCAAAATATTTATCATCTTTTGCAAACAAGGGTATACAAGTGGAGCCTCACCTTATAAGCACGATTGAGCAAAAATCAAATACTATATATGAAAAAGATCAAAAAAGTAAGTTTATAACAGAGCCCACACAAGCCTTTATAATGACTACAATATTAAGAGATGTAGTGCAAAATGGAACTGGAAGAAGAGCCAAAGTAGATGGGATAGAGCTAGCTGGAAAGACAGGCACTACGAACAATAATGTAGATGGTTGGTTTGCAGGGTATTCTCCAACTATAGAGACTGTTGTGTGGTTTGGAAATGATGATAACTCCCCGATGCATAGATGGGAGACAGGTGGAAAGATAGCAGGCCCTGCATTTGCTCAGTTTTATAAGAGTGTGCTAGATCTTTATCCGCAAATCCAAAGAGAGTTTATAGCTCCGGAGGGGATTGTTGAGGTTAATATCGGTGGGAGAAAAGAGTATTTTAGTGATATCTCTAAACCACCGCGGGCAAACAACGAAGCAGAAGCTAATGAAGAGCTGATCTTCTAATCAGCCTTTTTATCTTCTGGTTTTTTATCTTCTGGTTTTTTGAGTGATTTGATATTTATCTTTTTCCCTACTTTTTTAGGAGCATCGTAATTTTCTTTTGGGCTTCCATCATGACGGTGGTTTCTATCTCCACTTTTACCTGAAAAAAGAGCTTTTCCTTTTTCATCTTTACCTAAAAACTTGTTTGGAGATTTTTTCTTTTTTTCCCATTGCTTAGCTTTGTCATCATCTCTTGGAGTTCTTGGTTTATCAAACTTTTTATCACCTTGCGGTTTAGTGAACTCTTTTTTTGGCTCATTTGAATCTCTTGTGCCCTCGTCGTATCTTTTTTTAGCCACATCTTTTATATCTTGTTTTGACATCTGTTTTTGTTTTGGCTTTTGTTTTATATCTTTTTTTTCTTTTTTCTCGTACTCAAAACCCTCTACTATCTCTTGTTTTATAACGCGACCCAAAAGAGTCTCTATAGGGTAGAGTAGTTTTTGCTCACTCTCGTTTAGGAGAAGGATTGCTTTTGAAGTTGTGTGAGAGAGTCTTTTGATATAGAGTATCGCTTTTTGAGGTAGGTCTAGGCTTATAAGTAGATCACACTTAAGAGACTCATTTTTAAAAAGTGCTTCATCGTTTAGGACTTCTACATCACTTGCATCTAATAAAGACGCTTTTACGCTAGTGGCATCTTGTGAGGTTACTATTATGATTTTGCTATCTCTATTTTCTGTAATGATTTGATCTAGAAGTAATAGTTTTTTATCATTTGGGCACGGATAAACACGGTGATTTGTGGGCTTGATGCTACTTGCTGGCATAAGGATTCCTAAGAGGTAATTTAATTGTGCGATTATATCTTATATGTGCATAAATAAAAGAATCCAATGAGATGTTCTTGCATGGGCGGTTCTTTTAGGAAGGCTTAATTGTGACATTGCCATGATGAGATTTCTCTTGTATGACTTTAAAATTGTAGTGTGATTTACAGGTCTTTTGGCGAGGTTAAAACCTCGCTTCCTGAAAGTTTTTTCTTGGATGTAAAGCTTTTATAGATGCTAACTCATAGCATCTTCCATGATGGAATTTCTTTTGTATGACTTTAAAATAGTAGTGTGATTTACAGGTCTTTTGGCGAGGTTAAAACCTCGCTTCCTGAAAGTTTTTTCTTGTAAAGCTTCGCTTGTGATTTATTTTATATAGTCGATATATAGTTATCATAAACTAAAGGATGAGTTGTGAAAATACAAAATTCAGATGTATCCCTTTCGAGTAAACATAAGAAGAGTCATGAGGTACATGAGAGTAAAAAGCTTGAGATGTGGGGTAAGAAAGAAGATGCCCCTGAGAGATTTAAGATGCAAGACAGGTTAGAGCTAACAAGGGACTTCAAAAACTTAGCGCCAAAAGAGTTAAGTGTTGATGGTGAGTTGGACGGGTTGCATCTTCCTCCTAAACTTATGACTATTGTAAGGGCTTTAGAAATTTTAATGGATAGAAAGATTGATATCTCATTTGCAAAGAAGATAAATCCACAAGAACTCTCTGCAAGTAAGGATGGAGAGGGCGCTACAGAGCAGTTAGGCTGGGGCATAGATTATGAGTATGAAAAAACAGAGATAAAAAAAGAGCATCTAGGCTTTAGTGCATCTGGGAGTGTAAAAACTGCTGATGGGAGAAGTATAAACTTCTCAGTAGCTCTTAACATGAAGAGTGAGGTAAGGTTGCATGAATCTCTAAGTTTTAAGGCAGGGGACGCTGTTGTAGATCCACTTGTTATAAACTTTGGCACAGATGTGGTAAGTATTAGTAGTGTTAGACATAGTTTTGATCTTGACCTTGATGGTAAGAGTGATGAGTTCTCTTTTGTGGGTTCTGGGAGTGGATTTTTAGCACTAGATAAAAATGGTGATGGCATCATTAACGATGGAAGTGAACTTTTTGGGCCTAAGAGTGGGAATGGTTTTAATGAGTTAAGAGCTTACGATAGTGATAAAAATGGCTGGATAGATGAGAGTGATGAAATCTTCTCAAAACTTCTAATCTGGACTAAAGATGAGAATGGTGTAGAATCATTGTACTCGCTAAAGGAGAAAAATGTTGGAGCCTTGTATCTTGGTAGCGTTAAAACAGATTTTGAGTTTATAGGCGCAGATGCAAAGACAACAGCGCACTTGAGAGAGAGTTCTATCTATCTAAAAGAAGATGGAGGAGTTGGCACCCTACAAGAGTTAGATTTAGTTGTCTAATAATTTAAAACTTAAATTTTTTTGCAAAGCTTAGAGATTTGGAGTCAAATACGCCTCTTCAACCATAATATCTATGATTTTTTTAAAGACCAAAACAGAGGTCTTTGCAGCGAACTGACTGCTTTTTGGCTCTATAACTATAACGCCCATGGTGTATTTGCTCTCTCTATCATTTGTAAAGCCTAAAAATGCGGTGTTGTATCTATTGACGTACTGGCCGCCCTCAACTATGTGGGCGGTTCCAGTCTTTCCACCAACTATGAGCCCATCTGTTTTTGTTCTTTTACCAGTCCCCTCATTTACAGTTTTTATAAGGATTTGTTTGACTCTATCGGCAGTTGAACTTTTTATAACTTGAACCTGCTCTTCATTTGGAATCTCTTTTATTTGACCTCTTGAATCTACAAAACTATCTACTATTTTTGGCGTTACTATTCTTCCATTGTTGTTAAAAGCACTATATGCACGGATGAGCTGCATCAAGTTTGCGTTCATCCCATAGCCATAAGAGCAAGTTGCTTTATATATCTCGTTGTTTAACTGATTTGCATTTGGAATGGAGCCTAGTCTTTCATAGACTAGGTCTGGTGTAGAATTTTTAGTAAATCCAAAATCAAGAAGTCCTTCATAAAATTCGCCACCGCTCAGCTTTTGTGCAAGTTGAGCTATACCAATATTTGATGAGTGAACTATAACATTCTCAGCACTAAGCCAGTCAAAGTCATGCTCATCAGTTATAACTTTTCTACCAATCTTAAAGCGACCATTGTGACCATTTACTAAATCATAAGGATTTACTAAACCCTTATCAAGAAGCAGAGCAAATGTGATAGGTTTTATAACACTTCCAGGCTCAAAACTATACTCAGTCATAGCACTATTTAGAGATGGATAATCACTTCTTTTTATACTCTTAGGTAGATATCTGTTTGAGCTTGCTAGTGTGATGACTTTTGCACTCTTTGTGTCCATCACTGCACAGATAATCTCTTTTGCCTGAAGCTCTACTTTCATACTATCTAGCATTCTCTCAACTCTTATTTGAAGACCTACAGGGATATTTAGCTTAATATTAAGACCATTAATATACGGTTTTGAAAAACTTTGCTTATTTAAGATAATGTAGCTGTTTACATCTCTTTTTCCTTGCCTTAACTCATCTTGCCTTGGAGAGAGAGCTCTCTCAAATCTTTTTTCAAGCCCTTTTACGCCTTTTATATAGGTATATCCATCCTCTTCTTGCTTGTGTGGATAGCCGATTATTGGAGTCAAAAGATTTCCATAAGGGTATTCTCTACTCTCTCCGCTCTCAATGATGTTTAATCCATGAAGTGTTGTGTAGCCAGTTTTAGGGTTTTTCCTCTCAACAAAGACATTGTACCTTCTAAGCTCATAAGAGAGGCTCTTTAAATATTGTGCCATTTTTTCTGTAATGTTATAGCTCAAAACTACGGAGCCTTGTGCATTTTTTATCTTTTTCTCTATCTCTTTTTTTTCTATACCAGAGTAGATGCTAAAGAGTTCTATAAAAAGATTCATCTTTTGTGGATCTATATATAGAGTATTTACAACAGCTTTGTAGAGTTTTTGAGTGGTTGCAATATGAAAACCATCAGCACTTATAATGGAACCTCTTTGCGATTTTGATGTCTCTTTTGTATATAGAGATGGGAGGTGACGATGTTTTAGTACAGTCAGAAGCATTACGCTTAAAAATATTAAAAAACCTATGGCAATAAGGGTATAAAGAAGAAAGATTTTTTTACTTTTTGTTTTGTAGTTCATAGATTGCACTTGAGTTTCTTTTTAAGAGATTATAGCATTATGGAGCAAGAGTTAGAGAGTTATTTTTAAAGTGTTTATAGTTGTGTTCTACCTAACTCTCTGTAAGCATTTAGTGCTTTGTTTCTTATCTCAAGCATTAGTTTCATGCTCGTCTCAGCTTTTCCAATAGCAAGGGCTGCTTGATGCAAATCTTTTACTTGACCAGTTGCCATCTCACTAAGAGCTACTTCACCCTTTTCTTGATACTCGTTTACTTCATTTAGAGCAGATTTTAAGTGATTAGCAAAGGCCTCACCACTAGCACCATCTACCTTACTTTTTTGTTTTAAAAGTTCAGCAGTCGATGTTCCTGATAATCCTTCTATTTTACCAAATTCACTCATTTTCTATCCTTATTTAGCGCACTATTCATTTAAAGCCTACTGTAAAAGAGATATAGCAGCGTTTGCTATATCTTTTGAACTCTCGTATGCAGCCACATTTGCTTGATAGCTTCTAGTCGCTTCTACTAAATCGGCCATTTCGATAACAGGATTAATATTTGGATACGCAACATAACCACTTGCATCTGCATCTGGGTGTGATGGATCAAATTTTAGCTTAGGTTCCCTGTCATCTCTTGAGATTTTATCAACTACTACGCTCATTATAGCAGGATTGACTTTTTTGCCAAAATGTCCCTCATCTAGAGGATCTTCATATTTAGCACTGTTTGTTGACTCTCCTAGTGCTTTGTTGAAATGTTCATTAAAGTCTATCGCTTTAAAGATAACCTCTTTTCTTCTGTAAGGTCCGCCCTCTTCAGTTCTAGTAGTTTGTGCGTTTGCTATGTTTTGCGAGATAGTATTTACTCTGACTCTTTGAGCACTTAGTCCATAACCACTAATATCAAAACTATTTAAAAATGACATTTCTTCTCCTTTTTCTCAACTAACTCGAACAGGCCTAAGTTAGTCTCAATCACTAAAGCTACGCCTTTGGCGAGATATTTAATGCTTTTCACAATTAGCTTGCTTTACTTGATGCTTCTATAACGCTGTTATAGATACCAGAACTCTTTTTTCTAGCCATAACTAGAGCGTTAAACATAACTGAGTTTTTACTCATCTCAGTAGTCTCAACATCTAAATCTACACTGTTTCCATCGTTTCTTGCCATATGTCCATCTCTGTAAAATGTTGTAGCACGGCTAGAATCTCTCTCTTCTTGAAGTGGAATGTGTGAAGCATTTGTTTGAGCTAACTCTAGTTTGTCTTTTGTGTCGTTAAAAATCTCTGCTTTTTTAGCTATAAGCGTCTCTTGAAAACTTATATCTCTTGGTTTGTAAAAAGGAGTATCTGCATTTGCGATATTTGAAGCTATCATATCTTGTCTAATAGCTCTATAATCGAGTGCTTTATCAACAATATCGTGTGCGCGAGATGTTTGAATACTCATTTTTACTCCTTAGCTCTTCATGATTTTTATATATAATCTAAATCAAGCAAAAAGAGTTCCAAAAAAAAGTCTTCATAAAGTGGAGTAAAGATAACATAAAGATACACGAATAATCACAGTTATTTTTAAGCACTATTTAATGCTTTTTATCACATAATCTTTTCTGAGGTTACTAGAGTAGCTCATTTTTGCAATCAAGGAGTTCTTATGAAAAGAACTGGTTTTACGATGATAGAGTTGATATTTGTTATAGTTATTTTAGGTATTTTAGCTGCAGTTGCGCTTCCTAAGTTTACAGGCGTCTCTGAACAGGCTAAAGTTGGCAAGCTGCAAGCTTATGTTGGCACATTAAATAGAACTATTCTACCTGCATATTGGAGTGATTCAATGATGGGAGGGGAAAAAGGAAAGATAGTAGATCTTAATGTTTCTAAAAAAATTAATGCTGATTTAACCCCTCCTGACAACATTGAAGCAAGCTTTGATAAGTTAGAAGGCTCGAATTATGATTTTAATGATACTGTTGCAACAGCTCCAGTAGAAGGTGATGATGGATATGTTGCATCTGGGACATACAATGGTGTTTTATATACTGTTGTTTGTAAGGATGGAAATGTCACAGTTGCACCTATGTGTGATTTGCATAATGCTGGGACTAAAAAATATATGCTAAATAGTAATCTATAAAATCGTCTTCCCTCGTTCCCAAGCTCCAGCTTGGGAATGCATACAACACACAAACTCATCCAAACCAAACTCAACCCCAAAACATCGTGGAGAATGTCATTGCTTAGCGTTCTTAAAGTTCGCGGTTCCAAAAAGCCGAAAAGCCAAACCCCACAAAACCAAAATTTAAACTAAAAAATGCTAGTATCGCCTACTAACTAAAGTGATATTTTTTTTTAAAGGTATGCTCGTGCAAAAATCAAAAAATGCTTTTACTATGATAGAGCTAATCTTTGTTATCGTAATCTTAGGAATTTTAGCGGCTGTGGCACTTCCTAAGCTTGAAAAAACAAAAAAACAGGCTAACATAGTTTCTGGCCGTGCTGACGTTGCAACTATCCGCTCAGCCATTGTAAATGAAAGACAGGCTCAACTTGTAAAGGGTAACGCTAGCTATATACCAAACTTAAGTGATAATAGCACAACCCTCTTTACTGGGAGTGGAACGATTCCAACTGAAGTAAAAGATCAAAATAGAACACTTATGATGTATGGTATCAAAGCAGGTTCACAAACAGATGGGTGGACGGTAAAAGATGATGCATTTTTAGTCTATGATTACGCAGTAAATGGAACTAAAACAGAGTTTATATATACTCCAGTTGATGGTAAGTTTATGTGCGCGGAAGATACAGCTGACTGTAACGCCTTAGCTAACTAGAGGATATTTTGCACTACTATAATATCTCACTCTTAGGTTCCCCTCTTGAGCCATTCACATATTGCTCAAACTCTGAGATAAAACTATTAACAAAAGTAAGTATAGATGTAAGAAATCGAACTACTGATGGCGTAGTTATAGAGAGGGTTCAAAAACCAGAATTTAAAACAAATGAGGTTTTGAGCCTAAGTGAGTTTTTTTACTCACAAAAACAGCTTGAACTCGCTCGCTTTATCTCTACTTACTATATCTGCTCTTTGGGCGAAGCCTTAGGGATTATGATGCCTTTTAGCTGCATCTCGCAAGACGAGGTTAAAACCTCGCTTCCTGAAGAGAGGCAAACTGTTATGCTCAAAGGAAGCGATGCTTTAGCTTCACAAAAGCGCGAGGTTGAAACCTCACTTCCAAAGAATTGCCAATTCGGAAGCGATGCTTTAGCTTCGCAAAAGAGTGAGACTGAAGGCTTTCGTCCTGAGATTGAGGAAGAGATGGCGCGTTA
>Ga0265294_10005950_pt1 | contig 14763 bp, 6 predicted proteins | sample MunlanPumphouse3_FD_192504 | JGI IMG/M metagenome (GOLD analysis project Ga0265294, IMG submission 192504) | Groundwater microbial communities from a municipal landfill in Southern Ontario, Canada - Pumphouse #3 | ecosystem: Environmental > Aquatic > Deep subsurface > Groundwater | place... | reverse complement strand
TAAGCTAAAACTATACATCCTGCGTCAAGGAGCTTTTCGATAATGTTTAACGACGGAGCTTCACGCATGTCATCTGTATCGGGTTTGAACGACAAGCCCCATAAGGCGATGCGTTTCCCTTTCAGTTCGCCTTCATAATGCTTTTTAAGCTTTTCAAATAGTAATGTTTTCTGATCCTCATTCACATCCTCTACCGCTTGGAGTATACGCATTGGATAATTATTCCTTTGAGCGGTCTTTACAAGTGCTTTCACATCCTTCGGAAAACAGGAGCCACCATAACCACAGCCGGGGTATAAAAAAAGTGAACCTATTCGACCATCTGATCCTATCCCTTTACGAACCATATTGACATCGGCCCCAATGATCTCACATAGGTTGGCTATATCATTCATAAAACTAATACGAGTAGCCAACATCGCATTTGCGGCGTACTTGGTCATCTCTGCTGAAGGTACATCCATAAAGATTACACGGAAGTTATTTAGTAAAAAAGGACGATACAAACGACTCAATAATTCTTTCCCTCGTTCCGATTCTACGCCTACCACTACTCGATCTGGACTCATAAAGTCTTTTATGGCGGCTCCTTCTTTTAAAAATTCAGGATTTGAGGCTACATCGAATTGAACGTCTACGCCTCTTTTATCCAATTCGCTTTGAATCGTAGCTCTTACTTTCTTCGCTGTACCTACAGGTACGGTACTTTTGGTGACTACAATTATATATTTATTGATATGCTGACCTATCGTTTTTGCTACTTCCAATACATATTTAAGATCAGCACTCCCATCTTCATCAGGTGGGGTTCCTACTGCACTAAAAAGAACTTCTACTTCCTCAAGACAAGACGTTAAGTCGGTAGTGAAATGCAATCGATGAGCTTCTGCATTGCGCAAAACCATAGCGTCAAGACCTGGTTCATAGATAGGGATCTTTCCCTGCTTTAGTCCATTGATCTTCTTTTCATCCACATCAACACAATAGACGTCTGTACCCATCTCGGCAAAACAAGTGCCTGTAACCAATCCTACATAACCAGTTCCTACGATTGCTATCTTCATTTTTTCAATGTATTTAGATGATTCTCCAAAAAAGAAAGTAATACAAAGTTAAAATATTTTTCAAAACGAACCGTCTTTTATACCTTTTTTTTACCTCTTTCATACGAGAACCTATCTTGAAGCTTATAGGTCTTGACGTTCTATTTTAAGAACATAGGCATGTTTGCCTACTTTTTGCTTCGGGAATTGTACCCTCAGTTCATAAGGTCCTTGCTCCCAAGATAACACACAATCACTACCTATCAACGAAATCGATTTGATTTCACCTTTATACAATTTCTTTTTGTATCCCAACGACTTAATCAATAACTTTTGTACAGGCCAATCCAAAACAATAGCATACAAAAACTTATCTTTCTGCGTAAAACGAATATCTTGTGCTGTATATTTAGGCATAAGATAAGCCTTCTTATAACCTTGTCCGTGATGTCCTGGATTACCAATTAAACTCGGGCCTTCGCCATACATTGTCCAAGGAATTGTACCATAGATCGCTTCACCATTTAGTTTTAACCAATCGCCTATTTCATAAAGCACCTTTTTTTCCTCTTTTGAAAACGTTCCATCAATCTTAGGGGGAACATTCAATAGCATACGACCATTTTTACTTACGATATCGACCATCATATCTATCAAACAATTGGCATCTTTCAGTTTCTTATCATCACTATAAAACCACTGAACCTTCCAACCATTATGATACATCATATTGATATCTGCCATCCATGGGTCAAAAGCCAAACCAGGTAACACTCCATTTTCTATATCACGCATACAGATACTAGGAGGTATATCAAAAGACTTGTAGACAAAACAAGGCTCTTGTCCCCGTTTGGCCGCATGATTAAAATAGGTGGCTAATAATTTTCGCTGAATATCATCCCGTATGCCATTCACCTCTATCGTATCAGAGACCAATCGTCCTTCAATTAATTCATGACGCAATTCAGGTCCAACTGAACCTCCAAAATTTGTATCGACCCACACCATATCAGGATGATACTTCAAAATAGCTTCTAACATACGATCAAGCCAACCTTGTAAATAAGCATTATTAAAACGTCCTGTTTCATTATATATCAACGGATTATCCCCCGTATCTTGGTTATAAAAATCAGCAGGAATCTTTACTTTATCATTTTTGCCACGACTACCCCATAACGTAGTACTATGAAAAGAACAAAGGAACTTCATATTCCGTCGACGAATCGCCTGCGCTAATTCACCCACTACATCACAATGAGGTCCTACTTTTACCGAATTATAAGGGGTTATATTTGAGGCCCAATTCAATATACCATCAACATGCCAAGCAACAGGACCCGCAAATTGTGCACCTGCTCTTTTAAATAAAATAGCCCATTTTGCTGCATCAAACTTTTCACCAGTCCATTTGGTTAGGGCCTCATCTATTGGCATATCATAATTTTGATCTTGCGCACGGACCGTATTAGAAGACCAATGGCTATATATTCCAAACTTTACATTTTTTGCCCAATAAGGAATAGTATGATGACTCAGCGATGTCCAAGTCGGTTTATAAGTATAGGTGTTTACTTTTGGAATATAACGAGGAGCTTTGCTTTCTGTACATGAAAACAAGATAGTAGTACATAAATTTATTACTAAAATAATTTTTTTCATTCTCTTTATTTTTCTTAATTATCATTCTACAAGTATATCCTCCTATGTTCCTTTATAAGCTTCTTTATTAATAGTACTTAAAAAGCACCTGTATACTATTCGTACAAAGAATATTCCCCATCCCTATGCAATAGAAGGATGAGGAATAGAAGAAATCTTTTTAATTATTCATTAGGGTAAGCTTCTAAAGATCCATTGGCTGCTGCTAATTCTACAGAACCAATAGGTAAATAAAGATCATGAGCTTCCCACGTTACGCCATATTCATCTTTTAAAATTGGAGACATCACCTTCTCAGCTCTACCACTACGAACTAAGTCATACCAACGGTCACCTTCACAAGCCAATTCTACTCTTCTTTCATACCATAAAACATCAAGCACAGAACTAAACAAACTGTTATATTTAGACAGTTGTTGATCAACACTAAGATAATCATCGCCTCCAGCACCCATGTGCGCTTTACGAACTTGATTAATTAACTCTTTTGTCGTTTGTTCATTGTGAGAAGAACCCCGTAAATTTGCTTCTGCAAGCATCAATAAAACATCTGCATAACGAATAATTTTTTCGTTACCAGGATTATTGTGTGCCCGATTTCCAACATAATTATAATCTTTCCACATTTCATATTTTCCTTGAGCAGCACCTTGCCAATCAGGAGATCCATACCGACTAATATCCCAAATATCTTTTGGTGCTGTAGAATGATTTGGATTCACCTCCAATACGCGAGCCAAAACTTCATCATAGTCTAAAAGAGCCACATCTTTACGAATAGAATCTTCAACCAAAAAAGATTCTTGCAAATGCTTTGTAGGTAACATAAAACCCCAACCTACATAGAAATCAGGATTATCTCCTTTCAAACCACGAGGTCCAACAAAATTCATCCAAAAAGCTCCTTCAGTATCTTCTCCGTAAGTTCCTTTATTTTTAGCGCCAGAAGTAGTAGCATGTTGAATTTCAAATACAGATTCAGTATTGTTTTCTGAATGGGAATTAAAAATATTGGCATAATTATTCATTAACTGATATTGACCACTAGCCACAACCGCTTCAAATTGTGCTTTTGCTTTGTCAAACAAAGTTGCATCATCATTGCTCCAATCTGCCCAATAAAGATAAGTTTTACCTAACAAAGCTTGTGCTGCAGATTTGGTAATTCGTCCTACTTGATCTTTATCAAACGACTCTTTTAATACAGGAATAGCTTCTAGTAAATCTTTTTCAATTTGGGTATATACTTCTTGTCTTGTGTTACGAGTGAACTGCATATCTTCTGGATAGATTGTTTCCAAACTAATAGGACAAGGACCATAAACACGCAAGACATCAAAATGCTGCCAAGCACGAATAAATTTAGCTTCCGCTTTATACACTTCAGTCTCTTCACTCGTATAGTCCGCATTAATCACTAAATTAGCTCTATAAATCCCTTTATAACCACGTTCCCAAACCCCATTAGAAATTGCATTATCAACGGTATTTGTAAAAGCTTCCACAAAGGGCATAGATCCTCCATCAGCATCACTCCCCCCACCCGTACGGGCATTATCTGAACGTATTTCACCTAAAGCTAAAGCATGTCCACATTCAAGTTGTAACCCATCATAAGCAGCTATTAAAGCGTTATACATCTGAGCATCATCACTATAATAAGTACTTTGTACATCTTTCATTATGGGCTCGTTTTCCAAAAAATCATCACTACATGAGGATACGACTAAACCCAAACAGAAAGCACAAGTTAGTAATTTTATTGTTTTCATTGTTTTATTTTTTGTTTTTCAGCTATTAAAATGTTAAACTTAAACCTACACGAGTCGCTCTTGATTGTGGATACATACCATAATCTAAACCTGTATCCAATAAATTATCCATAGTTCCTACTTCAGAATCCAAATATGGATAATCTGTAAAAGTAGCTACGTTGTCCATCGAAAAATAAATTCTTGCTTTTTGAATTTTTACGCTTTTTAGCCAATGAATAGGGAAAGAATATCCTAGCTCAATATTACCAATCTTAATAAAAGAAGCATCATACAAATAGAAATCTGAAGGTTTGATAAAGTTTTCGTTCTTATCGTCCATAGTGAGACGAGGAACCCCTTTATTCATTCCTTCATTTGTCCATCTGTCCATATAGTAGACGGGTAAATTTGCACGTCCATAACCTTCGTTACGAAGTTGTGCACTATATAACTTATAATCAAATTTACCTCTAAGAAATACAGAAAGATCAAAACCTCTCCAAGCGGCAGAGAAAGTTGCACCCATCGTCCATTTTGGCCAAGGATTACCACAATTGGTACGATCATCAGGACCAATTAGACCATCATCATTGGAATCTTTCCATTTGAAATCCCCTGGTTGAGCATCTGGTTGAATAACGGTTCCATCACTACTTTTATAATTTTGTACATCAGCTTCGTTTTGGAAAATACCATTTGTTTTATAAAGATTGAAATAACCCATAGGAAAACCAGTCTCCATACGGGTAATATTTACTGTAGTACGCCATAGTCCCCCTTCTATAAAAGAATTATCATTGACCATTTGTTTTACTTCATTTTTCAAATAAGAAGCATTAACAGAAGCCGAGAAATCAACTTCTCCAATCTTTTCATTGTAACCTACTTGCATCTCAAAACCAGCGTTTCGTATTTCACCTACATTGAAAAATGCAGCCTCATTACCTCTTACCATTTCTAAGGTAGGACGCATCAAAAGATCTTTCGTTGTTTTGGTATAAAAATCTACAGTAGCCGTAAGTTTACCCCCAAAGAACATCATATCTGCACCTAAATCAAGTTGTTCTGAAGTTTCCCATTTCACATTAGGATTCACTAAACTTTCAGGAGCAGAACCCGTATAAATGGTTTGATTTTCTCCTAATGGATATTTATAATTATTAGAAATAATAGAAGTATAAGAAAAGGCAGAGATCGCTTCATTCCCATTTTGTCCCCAACTAGCACGTAACTTTAAAGAATCAAAGTTCTTAATATTCCAAAAGTCTTCACGGGAGATATTCCAACCCAAACTTAAACCAGGAAAAGTAGCATATTGGTTATTTGACCCAAAATTAGAAGAACCATCACGACGTAAAACCACTTCAGCCATATATTTTTCATCGTAGTTATAACTTAAACAACCAAAGATAGAATACAAATTATGTTCAGGAGAAGCCCCACTAGCATTTGCCATAGTAGCAACATCTCCTGCACTTAGATACCAATAATTAGACTTATCAAAAGTACCCTCCGCATAATTATTACGAGAGGCATTCATATATTCACTTTTTTCTTGAGAAGCCGTTGTACCTAACAAAATAGAACCCGTATGTTTGCCAAAACTCTTTTTATAACGTAAGGTATTTTCCCATTGCCAAAAGGAAGAAGAGTTAGAAGCTTGCGTAACCGTATTCTTAGTACTCATATTCGTTCCATGTTCATATTTAGGAGCAAAGCTTCTCGTATCATTATTGTATAGATTAACCCCTATATCTGATTTGAATACTAAATCTTTTAGCATCGTAATTTCCGCAAAAGCATTTCCATAAAAACGTTGCGTATGATTGGTTCCATTACTAGTTACTTCCATGAAAGAATAAGGATTCCACATCCTACTAAATGGGACAGGACTAATCGGATAGCCAAAAGTATCTACATTATCGGTTGTACTATGAGAAGGCGTAGTAGGATCCATTACCAAAGCATAAGTCATCGGGTTCCAACCATTTGTCCCCCCAGCCACGCCATTGCGATCAATATAATTATAATTTAAATTGGCCCCCACCTTAATAAATTTATTTATTTCATAAATATTATTCATACGAGCACTATAACGTTTGAAGAATGATTTGTCACCCCCCATAATACCATTTTGATCTAAGTAACCTACAGATAATAAAGTAGAACCTTTTTCACTTCCTAAGGTTGCCGTTACATTATGTTCTGTCACAGGGGCCGTTTCGAGTATATCATTAACCCAATCTGTATCGTTACTCGTATTTAAACCCGTAAACCAAGCAGGGATATCTTGACCTGCATTTTGATAAAATTCAGGAATAATAGTGGAATATTGTTTGGTGTTCATCATATCCATAGTAGATTGAGCTGAAGACCATCCAAAATAACCATCATACGACAATTCCGTTTTACCCTTTTTCCCTTGGCGGGTAGTAATCAAAACAACACCATTAGCACCACGAGCACCATAAATAGCGGTTGAAGTAGCATCTTTCAATATTTCCATAGAAGCAATATCACTTGGATTGATACTATTCATATCACTCATAGGAAGACCATCAATTACATAAAGCGGATTTGAATTCCCATTTGTACCAATACCACGGATAACCAATTTAGGAACACTACCAGGCTGTCCTGAAGCTGGCATCAACGTTACACCAGAGACACGCCCCCCTAATGCACTTATTGCGTTAGTAGGTTTTGCTTTCATAATCTGTTCATTATTCAAACTACTAATAGCACCCGTAACTACACTTTTCTTTTTCACTTCATACCCTACCGCTACCACTTCATCAAGCGCAATAGCATCATTCCTTAGTTTTACATTAATTTTAGATTGCCCTGTATAGGGAACTTCGGAAGTCTTCATCCCTATAAAACTAAAACTAATAACTGAATTCAGGGGTACATGAGAAAGGTTATATACACCATCTAGATCAGAGATACTACCATTTGTAGTTCCTTTAACAACTACATTTGCTCCTGGAACCGTATAACCATCACTATCCGTTATCGTACCTGAAACATTTCCAGACTGTGCCCATACTTGGAAACTACAGCCAATAGATAAAATCAAAAAACATAATAACAATCGCCTCATGCGTTTCATAATTAGACTTGTTTAAAAAATTTAAAATAAATACTTTATTGTTCGCTTTGAACTTCACAAAACTACTAAACACACTTAGTAACCAAGAGGGATATTTTAATTTTTAAACAGGGAATAATTAAAATAAACCTTATTTATAAAGACAAAAGGGGGATATAAAGTTAAAAAAGAGGGTTTTATTCTAAGATTTATTCTTTATAACTCCTTTTTAGTTATTTATCATTCTTTCTTTTTGTTTTGTATAAGATTATTTATAGGTTTGCATAACTTATTTTTAAATTAGCGTTATACAATATTTATACTTATGACTAATACCTTCCTTTACATGAAACCAAACCCTTTTAAAATACTTCTACTCTTTTTTCTTTTCTTTACCCTAGAAAACCTATCTTTTTATGCTTCTGCAAATTATAAACGGACCAATATAACAACTAGGAATGGCCTTTCTCAAAATGATATTTCTTGTATCTATCAAGACCAAGAAGGATTCATCTGGATAGCCACCAATGATGGACTAAATCGTTATGATGGATATGAATACAAAATATTTCGTTCAAATAATAGCAATCTTAAATCTATTCTTATACTTTCTATTGTAGAAGATCATCAAGGTGATTTATGGATTGGAACAGCAGATAAAGGTCTATTTGTATACCTTAAAGAAGAAGATAACTTTTATGCCTTACAAGATTTAATAAAAGAAAAAAACTGCCCTTCTAGTGGCACACGTTTAGCGGTCGATAAGGATAACAATATATGGAGTTTAAATGGCGAAAATTATAATATCCATTGCTTTCATTTTGATAAAAAGTCACATCATGCCTCTATTATAAATTCTTATACCAAGGACAACTATGCTGATTTTCACTTCAGCGATATAGTTGCGAATGCAAAAGGCATATTTATCAGTGGGAATCAGGGAGTATATCAGATCAATAGTAAAGACCATTCACTTATACGAGTAGGAGACTTCAGTTCATGGTCTCCTAACCTAGAAGTAGTAAACTCCAATACCCTATTGATACAAACAAAAGGAAATCTCTATTTATATAATTGTTCCACAAAAAGGAGCACTTTGCTTTACTCCAATATCCCTGATAAAGGATTAATGGCCTATGCGAAGAATACGCTTTGGTTTAGTGGTGAAAAAGGGGTTTATAAGGCTACTTACAATCCTATAAAACAGACATTAGACCCTTGGCTTAAACTAGATCAATATGATCATTTAATTACTCGGTCGATCATGATTGACCGAGAAGGCTCCCTATGGACGGGTTATCTAAAACAAGGTATTTATAAATATAGCAAAAATCATAAACCTTTTTTACTCTTTAATCAAATAGGTAATAATCATTTCTCTTCTTTCTTTCAACAGGATAAAAACCTATGGATAGGAACTGAAGGAAGTGGAGCCTTCTTGACCGAATTAAAGAATAATAAAATTCATATTCTCAACCAATTATGTAAGGATAGAATTGTGTATGACATTAAATTTATTCCTTATCTCAACAAATTGGCCATAAGTACAGAAGGCTATCCTCTTTTACTCACTGATTTAGAAGGAAAAGAAACAACGAATTATCTCTTAGATATCATCAATAGTCGTACCATACTCGTCGATAGCTGTTATCTATGGTTAGGTAATTATCATTATGGTCTTTATCGATATAATATGAAAGAAGATAAACTTCAACACTACTTACCAGCAGATGGATTACCTTCGGTCATTGTACGTAATATAAAAATGGATAATAAGCATAACCTATGGGTAGCTACAAGTAAAGGCCTTTGTGTTATTCCTAAAAAAGAAAACACAACAAAAGGAATAAAAATACATCCTATCATCAACCCTGAATTGAAAAATGACTATGTCCTTTCCATTTTACAAGACCATAACCAGCAGATCTGGTATAGTACACTAGGCAATGGATTAAGAAGGATCAAACAAGTAAACCCTGATTATAGTGTTATCTATGAGAGCTTTTCTCAAGAAAATGGTCTCTCCAGCAATGCCATCAAAGCTATTGAAGAAGATGAGGAGCATAGAATCTGGTGTTCTTCTAATAAAGGACTTAACAGAATCAATCCACAAACACATGAAGTTAGAGTTTACGATATTAATGATGGACTACAAGACTTTGAATTTAATGAATTCTCTAGCCTTAAACTCTCCGACCAGCGTTTATTCTTCGGAGGAGTGAGAGGAATTAATTTATTTGATCCAATCCATATTAAAAATGACACAACTAAATCTTATCCTATCATAACAGATTTTCTTGTCTACAACAAAAGTATACAAACCCATGCTAATTATCATAAAATGTCAAACAAAGCAATTCCTTTGACTGACGAAATCACACTTACTTATCAACAAAACACATTCACCCTGATCTTTTCCGCATTACATTTCAGTAATCCTTGTAAGAATAAATTCAAATATAGACTTAAAAATATAGACACAGAATGGGTAATGCCACACACGGATATCCACGAAGTCACCTATTCTCACCTCTCTCCTGGTACCTATAATTTTGAACTTCAGGCTAGCAATGGAGATCATATATGGAATTCTAACACAAGGACACTACAAATTGTCATAACACCCCCTTTTTGGGCTACCTGGTATGCCTATCTATTTTACGGAATACTAATCATTCTTACGCTTTTTCAAATACTTCGTACAAATAAAAAACGTATAGAACGTCGATATATGATAGAACTAGCCCATTTAGAAAAGAAAAAAAGTGAAGATTTATTAGAAATGAAAACTCGTTTCTTTACAAATATATCACATGAATTTCGTACACCACTTACCCTTATTTTGTCTCCTATACAAACCCTTTTGGATGACCCTGAATTAGCTAAACATAAAATTTGGGCTAAAGCTCTTCCCGTTATGGAGCATAACGGGAAAATCTTGATGCGACTTATTAATGAACTAATGAATTTTTCAAAATTAGAAAACAATAAACTTAAATTAACCTTAAGTCAAAATGATTTTACACAAGTCAGCCAAACCATCTGCAACCAATTTGACTACTGGGCAAAACAAAAACAAATCCATCTTAAGTGCATTTTACCTGACGAACCTATAATCTATGTTTTCGACCCAAACCTTATGGAACAAATCATCTATAATCTGATATCCAATGCGATTAAACATACACCCACTGGAGGCAATGTATGCTATAAGATAGAAAACCATACCGATTACATTATTTTCAAAATTTCAGATAGCGGAGAAGGTCTTTCTCCCGACGCTATAACGCATGTTTTCGAACGTTTTTATAGCAAATATTCAGCAGTATCTAAAGATATTGGAGGCACAGGTATTGGCTTACACCTCACCAAAAGTTTAATAGAAATGCACAAGGGTTCTATATGGATTGAAAGTAATGAGGAAAAAGGAACAACCTTCTTCGTTAAGATACCTAAACTCGTAAAGGATCTTAATTCTATCAATAGACAGGTCCATAAGAACGATACCCCTACGCTGCCTATACCTGTTAAAGTTGCGAATGCTATTGAAACGGATAAGAGCAAAGAAAAGGAAGAAGAAAAGACACAAAAGCTCACCCTTCTTCTCATTGATGATTATCCTGACCTATTGGAACTTCTCTCTAATTTGTTTAAAGATGAATATCTCATTAAAACAGCTACAAACGGACAAGAAGCTTGGGATAGACTAGATGATCTATTGCCCGATTTAATCATTTCAGATATTATGATGCCTCTCCTCAATGGGCTACAATTATGCGAAAAGATCAAAAAGGATGAAAGGTATGCACATATTCCCATTATTCTTCTTACAGCTAAATCAACGAAACAAGACGTTGCACAAGGCTATTACAATGATGCAGATGGGTATTGTTCCAAACCTTTCAACAATTCCGTACTCAAAAATATGGTTCATTCAATTCTTTCCAATCGACAAAAAATGGCACTACACTTTAGAGACCATTTTTCCTTCTTCTCAAACGAAATCAGAACAACCGCTTCTGACGAGAAATTTATGCAAAAACTGTTGGAATATATCAAACTTAATTTATCTAATTCTGATTTAGTTGTCGACAATATTACCCAACATATGGGCATAAGCTCAACGATACTTAATAAAAAGTTGAAATCATTAGCAGGACTAACCACTAACGCTTTCATCCGCCATATACGACTTAAAGCTGCAGCTGAAATGTTAACCACAGGAGAATACAATGTAACAGACGTCACTTATGCCGTAGGATTTTCAGACTTGAAATACTTCAGAGAATGTTTTAAAAAAGAATTTGGTATCCTTCCACAAAGATACAAAACAGAACATCTATCCAACTAAGAAAAGGAGATGAAAATTATACAACTATAAAAAAAGCGATACCCTAAATGGATATCGCTACGCTCTTCTTCTTGGACTCGAACCAAGGACCCTCTGATTAACAGTCAGATGCTCTAACCAACTGAGCTAAAGAAGAATTTATATTCTTTATTTTGGCTCTTCCTCTTGGACTCGAACCAAGGACCCTCTGATTAACAGTCAGATGCTCTAACCAACTGAGCTAAGGAAGAATTTATTCTAGATCAAAATGTATGCATTTCTTGCTCTTCTTCTTGGACTCGAACCAAGGACCCTCTGATTAACAGTCAGATGCTCTAACCAACTGAGCTAAAGAAGAATTTATATCATTTTCAACAAAAGATTTCCACTACTTAATTTAATGAACGAATTCCCTTTCCAAAAATGCTCTGCAAAAGTAGAGGTTCTTTTCGATATATGCAATATATTTGACGAAAAAATTATTACTTTATCCAAAAATACTTTTTTACTCTTTCTTTTACGAATAAATTTAGCACCTTTGCATTTAGTCATTTATCACCAACGATATGAACTTAATATAATATAAACAATAAATATGACACGTCGAATAAGAAATAGCATCCTAGCTGGAGTTCTTTTGGTCTCTACTAGTACTCTACCTATCCAGGCACAAAATAATAATCGATTTGAAGTAAGTAAACAATTAGATATCGTTAATGCAGTCGTCAAAGAAGTTGAAATGTATTACGTGGATTCTGTTAATGTAGATAAAATGGTAAAGAGAGGCATCGACGCCATGCTCGGTGGTCTTGACCCTTATACCGTTTATTATCCTGAAAAGGACATGAACGAATTTAAAATGATGACAACGGGAGAATATGCGGGAATGGGTGCTTATATTCGTCAACGTAAAAACAACAAAGGGGTAGTCATTACTGAACCTTTTGAAGGTATGCCAGCACAAAAAGCAGGAGTAAAGGCAGGAGATATTATACTTAAAATCGATACAATAGACGTAACTCATGCTACAAGCAAAGAGGTCAGTGACATCTTAAAAGGAGTACCAAATACATCCATGACACTTTCTCTTCGTCGCCCCAATCAAAAAGAACCCCTCAAAATAGACGTAACCCGTAAAAAAGTAGTCATTAATCAAGTCACTTGGTACGGCGTACAACAAGATAGCATTGGTTACATCTATCTTAAAAGCTTTACAGACAAAAGTGCAAAAGAAATGAAAGATGCTTTTTCTGACTTACGAGACCACCATCATATCAAATCTCTTATTATTGACCTACGTGACAATGGAGGAGGCTTATTACAAGATGCCGTTCGAATCGTAAGTATGTTTGTACCCAAAGGTAGCGAAGTTATCTCAACAAAGAGTAAAATGAAACAATGGGATCATACCTATCGTACATTAGTAGAACCTATCGACACCCTAATGCCTTTGGCTATTTTAATCAATGGTAATTCAGCCTCTGCATCAGAAATTGTTTCTGGCTCCCTTCAAGATATGGATCGTGCCGTTCTTCTTGGTAATCGTTCCTTCGGAAAAGGATTGGTACAATCAACACGTGACATACCTTTCAACGGAAAAGTAAAAGTAACCATAAGTAAATATTATATTCCAAGCGGACGTTGTATTCAACAATTAGACTATAGTCACCGTAACCCTGATGGAAGTGTCGCCACTATCCCTGATAGTTTAACCTCTATATTCCATACAGCTGCTGGACGTCTTGTAAGAGACGGCGGAGGTATTCGTCCAGACTTCGAAGTAAAAGTAGATAAATTGCCTACCTTAATGTATTATCTACTGACCGACTATGTCCTCTTTGACTTTGTAACCAATTGGACGCAAAAGCATGAGACCATTGCTCCAATCGAAGACTTTAACGTGACTGATCAAGATTACGAAGACTTTAAAGCTTACGCAAAAAAAGAAAACTTTACCTACGATCGGCAAAGTATAAAAACACTCGATCGGCTTAAAGAAGTCGCCGATTTCGAAGGTTATCTTGACAAAAGTGATTCCACGCTGCTCAAACCTCTTATTGAAAAACTGACCCCTAACCTTGACCGAGACTTTGAAAATAATAAAGCTGAAGTTAAAAAAGCGTTGGCGAGTGAAATTATCAAACGTTATTATTATCAAAAAGGAGAACTTCGTCAAAACCTTAAAGAGGACAAAGTGCTAGAAAAAGCGAGAGAAGTCTTATCTTCACCCCAACAATATAAAAAAACGTTAGCTACACCTAAAGAAGAACAAGAAGTGAAACCTTAAAGGTTTCGTTTAGTAGTCTTTTAAAAACCTGATCTAAGAAATTAATCAAGCAAAGGAACTTATTAATTCTTATTTCAGGATCATACGATAACCCTATCTCAAAAACTTTATATTTATGAAAAAGATAAAAAATATTGTATTCGACTTCGGTGGCGTATTAATAGATTGGAATCCCCATTATCTCTATAACACTTACTTCACAGATAGGGATAAAATGGAATACTTTCTTACACATATCTGTACTGGAAAATGGAATCTAGAACAAGATCGAGGGCGTCCTCTTGCAGAAGCCACAAAATCTTTACAAGCCCAATACCCAGCATATAAAGAAGCCATACAACTCTTTTACTCCGAATGGTATAAGATGCTTAAAGGAGAAATAAAACCAACAGTAGAACTATTGCATTATTGCAAAGCGAAAGGTTATAAAATATTCGGGTTAAGCAATTGGTCTGCCGAAACCTTTCCGATTGCTTTCAAGAAATATGACTTTTGGCCTGCTTTTGATGGGATTGTCTTATCGGGTAAAGAAAAATTAGTTAAACCAGACCCTCGCCTTTATCAACGATTACTCGACCGTTATTCCTTACAGG
>Ga0265294_10005949_pt1 | contig 14767 bp, 13 predicted proteins | sample MunlanPumphouse3_FD_192504 | JGI IMG/M metagenome (GOLD analysis project Ga0265294, IMG submission 192504) | Groundwater microbial communities from a municipal landfill in Southern Ontario, Canada - Pumphouse #3 | ecosystem: Environmental > Aquatic > Deep subsurface > Groundwater | place... | reverse complement strand
CTCCCTCTTGGGGATTGTGATTGGGGTCGCTTCGGTAATTGCAATTCTAACCTTAGGTGAGAGTGCTACCAATAGTATTACTCAAACTATAGTGGAGAGCGGTTTAGAGATGGTGACCATCTTCCCTGTCCGCTCCGAAAAGTCCTCCAACGAATTTACCGAAAACTTTGGAGAGCGTCTTATGGAGAGTGTCGATAACATTAAAACTGTCTTGCCGGTCAACTCTTCTAATGCCCTTATTAGGGTGGGACAGAAATCGATTAATGCCACCGTTACAGGGGTCCTCTCCACCTATGCCGATGTATTGGACTACACCACTGAAGTTGGCTCATTCTTTACCCAAAACGATAACTTAGCCAATCGGCAAGTGGTTGTTTTGGGCTCCACTGTGGCCGAAGAGCTCTTCCCCGGGGGGGACGCCCTTGGCAAATACATCTCAATTTTCCGTAACCAAGCCAAGAGTTACCAAGTCATAGGGGTGATGAATCCCAAAGACGCCTCTTTTAACCTCCAGTTTAATAGTGCTGTCTATATCCCTTACAACACCTACTCGCAGCGTTTCATAAAGCCCTCTAATGTGGGCTCCTATGTGGTACGGGTTGCCGATGGAGCTGACGCCTTAGAGGTGAGTGATAACATCACCACCTACCTCGACACTTCGATTGGCTCTGACGCCTACCGCCTCTTCTCTCCTGCTAGCCTCGCTGATATGGCGGAGCAGATTACCGGCACCTTTAGCTCCTTCTTAGCCGCAATAGCTGCCATCTCTCTCCTTGTGGGAGGCATTGGGATTATGAACATTATGTTGGTCTCGGTGGCTGAGAGGACCCGTGAGATTGGAGTGCGCAAGGCGATGGGGGCCTCCCCTTGGACTATTATGGGGCAATTTATTACCGAAGCGATTGTCCTCACCTTTACCGGAGGCTTGATAGGAATTGGGTTGGGAACCCTTCTAAGTTGGTTTGTAGCTAACCTAGTAGGGTGGTCACTCTACATCTCCTACTCCTCTTATATCTTTGCTGCTGGCTTTTCAACACTAGTTGGTGTCTTTTTTGGGTGGTATCCTGCGATGAAAGCGTCTAAACTAGACCCAATAGAGGCGCTAAACTATGAGTAGAACTAGAAGATGGAGATTTGTCGAAGGGAAAGAGTCACTCTTTATTGTGGGTGGACTAATCTTTCTCTTCGCCCTTCTCGTCACTCTAGTTCTTTTTCTTTCCCAACTTATCATTGAGAAAGAGAATACCCTGATGCAATTTGAGGCAGAGCGGGGCTTTGCCTCCTCAGCCCTCCTCTTGTTACAGGAGGAGCACTCACGAGCCCTTACCGCCATGGCTGAAGCCAATGTGGTGGGAATTGGGGTCTATTCAAACGCTGGGAGATTGCGGCTGGGGTTGGGCTCTGTCCCTAATACCCTCCCCCTTGAGAGGTTCCATGAGATTTGGCAGAGCCGCTCATCAAGCCACTTGAACCAAGGGGTTGCCAATTACAACAAAGAGACAGGGATGATTGAGTACCTCCGCTTTAGCCGTCTCACTATCGAAGTTGAGACGGGGAATATTACGTTGGAGGATGATGGATACCTCCCATCCCCCCTCACCTTCCCCGACATCCTCTACATCCTCTTTGATGGGGGGCAGTACTACAAGAAGGTGTTGTTAGTGCGCGTGCTGACGGGAATAGCCCTTGCCGTTCTCTTAACGTTTCACCTCGTCGTATACAATATCTACCGAAGCAACCGCAAATACCGTGAAGTGTTGGCTAAACAGGAGAGTTTGGTCAACTTAGGGCAAGCTGCCCGCACGCTGACCCATGAGATTAAAAATCCCTTAAGTGCCATCACTCTCCAAATGGCCCTCCTTAAGAAGACGATGGGGGATGCCAACTATGAGGGGATCGCGGTGGTTGACCAGGAGGTGCAACGCCTGATTCACCTCACTAATAAAGTCTCCGACTTCTTGCGTAACCCTGTTGGAGCACCTGAGAAGATCGACTTATTGGTCCTCTTGAACTCACTGCGTCACACCTTTTTGGAAGAGATTGAATTAATCTCCGCCTTGGATGAGGCTTATATCTTCTTTGACCCTGACCGAGCCCGCTCCGTCTTTGAGAACTTAATAAAAAATGGGATTGAGAGTTGTGGTGGGCGCGACCCAGCCGTTGAAGTTGAAGTTACCCGTGACCGAAGAAAACAGATCCACATCTACGTGCGCGACCGAGGAGATGGGATAGAGGAGGGGGACCTCGAGAAGATCTTTGACCCCTTCTACACTACGAAGATTCACGGTTCTGGTATTGGGCTCGCAATTTGTCGCCAGTTTGTCCGTGCCCAAAAAGGGAACTTAAAGCTCTACCCACGCGAGGGTGGGGGGACTGTGGCTGAAGTTATCCTCCCAGAAGAGAGTTACTAGAGGAGTCTATGAGAGTATTAATAGTTGATGATGAGTACAATATTAGGGAGTTGCTACGCAAATATTTGAGCCTCGAGGGGCTCGAGAGCGATGGGGCTGAAAATGGTCTATCGGCACAGCGCCTCTTAAGGGAGAACCCCTACGACGCTTGTCTCATCGACCTCAAGATGCCAGGGATGGATGGACTCAGTCTAATCCAATGGATTCGCCAAGAGGGGTTTCAGATGCCCATCATTATGATTAGTGCCCACGGAGAGATTCACGATGCAGTTACCGCCCTCAAAGAGGGGGCCCAAGACTACATCGTTAAACCCTTTGATCCCGAAGAGTTGATTATTAGGCTCAGGAAACTGATAGAGACCCAACAGCTACGTCGCTTAGTTGAGTCAAAAAGTCGGGTTAAAGGCTACCTCGATGAGGGGCTGGTGGGGGACTCTCCCCCTATGAGGAAGATTAAAGAGATTATTAGTCGAGTGGCCGACTCCCCTTCCATTGTCCTAATAACAGGGGAGAGTGGGACCGGTAAAGAGGTTGTTGCCCGGCGACTCCACGAAGTATCATCAAAGGCTGATGGCCCTTTTGTGGCTATCAACATTGGAGGAGTTCCCGAAAATCTCCTTGAGAGTGAACTTTTTGGGTACGAGAAGGGGGCCTTTACCGGCGCCTATGGACGCAAGATTGGGATGTTCGAACTTGCTAGTGGGGGGATTTTGTTTCTCGATGAGATTGGCGATATGCCACTACCCCTACAAGTTAAGATGTTGCGGGTGATTCAAGAGCGTAAAATTCAGCGCCTAGGTGGCAACACTCCCATTCCCATCAATGCGCGCATTGTGGCAGCCACCAATAAGAACCTTGAGGAGATGGTCCAAGCGGGTAGTTTCAGGGAGGACCTTTTTTACCGCCTCAACGTCGTTAGGATTGAGTTGCCTCCTTTGAGGGAGAGGCAAGAAGATATCCCTATCTTAGCGGGAATGATTCTCAACCGCCTCAACCGCCAGATGGGACACAAGATTGAGGGGTTAAGCGTAGCTGCCATCGAGGCGCTAAAGAATCACCCCTTTTACGGCAACGTGCGTGAGTTGGAAAACGTCTTAGAGCGAGCTGTTATCTTTGCCAATCAAAGTGAGATTCAAGTAGAGGACCTCGATTTACGCACCTCGCTTGGGCAAGGGGGGGTAGAGAGCTCTACTCCAATTAGGGTTGATGATGGGGGCGAGGCTAAGAGTCTTAAAGAGCTTGAAGTAGAGGCTATAATTAGGTCGCTCCACCGCTGGGAGGGGAATCGTACCCGGGCCGCTGAAGAGCTGGGGATCTCAAGGCGCACCCTTATTAACAAAATTGCTGATTACCAATTAGATCTATAATAAGGAGAGATGTAAATGAAAAAACTGCCTCATTGGTCACTAGAGACCATCTATCCTGGAATTGAGAGCGAAGAATTTAATAACGACCTAGCAGCTCTAGCCTCCCTCGCTAAAGAGGTAGAAGGGCTGTTGCAAGGCGACCTCATTGAGTTGTTAGAGAAGTATCAACACCTTCTTGAGACTGGAATCACCCTTGGCGCCTACACCTATGCCAACCTCTCAGTTGACACCGGCAACGAAGCCTACCTTAGAGGGTTTAGCAGAGTTGAAGAGGCTACCTTAGAGTTGCAGAGAATCCATATTCTGTTCATAAAAACGTTAGCTGAACGACAAGAGGAGCTAACTCCACTAATAGGCGAAGGGGGAGAACTCCACCAATTTAGGTTTGTTATTGAAGAGTTAATTGACCAACAACGCCATACAATGAGTGAAGCTGAAGAGGCTTTAGCAGCCGACCTAAATCGTTCAGGAAGTGATGCTTTCTCCCGCCTTCAAGAGGCAATCTCTTCTCAAGCTACAAATGAGCTCAACGGAGAGAGAAAGACAGTCATTGAGTTGAGGTCACTTGCTTTTGACAGAGACCGTGCGGTGCGCGCAGCTGCCTTTGAGAAGGAGCTAGAGGTCTTTGAGGAGCACGCCACCGCTTTTGCCTACGCCCTCAATGGGGTGAAAGGGGCCACAATCTCCCTCGGTAAGAGGCGCGGTTACTCCTCTCCCCTTGAAGAGTCACTGAAGCAAGCGCGTATTAGCGAAGAGGTTTTGAACCTACTGATTGGGACAATTGAGGAGAACTTGCCCCACTTTAGGCGCTATCTAAAAGCTAAGGCCCATGCCTTAGGGATAGAAAAATTAGCCTTTTACGACCTCTTTGCCCCCCTTGGAGAAGAGGGGAGGAGCTACAGTTTTGAGGAGGGGCGTTCGATTATTGTCGACCTCTTCACAAAATTCCACCCTCCAATGGGGGAGTTTGCCGACCGAGCCTTTGAGAAGAATTGGATTGACAGTGAACCTCGCGAAGGGAAAGTGGGAGGAGCCTACTGCACCTCATTTCCCCTACGTAAAGAGACCAGAATATTGGCCAACTGGGACAACTCTTACAATAGCGTCCGCACCGTAGCCCACGAGTTGGGGCACGCCTACCACGACTATATAACATCAAAGTTACCCTACCTCTTAAATCAATACCCCATGACACTGGCTGAGACCGCTTCAATCTTCAGTGAACTCTTAATCTTTGAGGGGGCTCTTCAAGATAGTAGTGACCAAGAGCGGATCCTCTTAATTGAGGAGTTCCTCCAAGATTCTACCCAAACTTGTGTCGATATCCTTAGTCGCTTCTACTTCGAGAAAGAGTTCTTTGAGAGGAGAAAAGAGGGAGATTTAACCCCCTCTCAAATTAGTGCCATTATGATTGACGCCCAAAAGAGGAGCTACGGTGATGGCCTCGATAGTGAGGCGCTCCACCCCTACATGTGGGCAGTGAAGGGGCACTACTACCGCAGTAGCCTCTCCTTCTACAACTTCCCCTACGCCTTTGGTCTCCTCTTTGGCCTTGGAGTCTACCATTTGGGTAAGGGTGAGGACAATTTTGCAAAGCGCTATGATGAACTACTCCTCTACAGTGGTCAAAATAGTGGCGAGAAGGTGGCTGCTTCAGCTTCCCTCGATATTACTAAAAAAGAATTCTGGCAAGGGAGCATGGCAATCGTTAAGCAGTACGTCGACGAATTTTGCCACTTGGTAGGTTATGAAGAGGAGAATTGAACTCACCATAGAGAAGATGGTGAGTAAGGGGGAGGCCCTTGCACGCCACGAGGGGAAGGTTGTCTTTGTACCTGAGGCAATCCCAGGGGAGAGGCTCTTGGTTGAGCTAACCGAGGAGAAGGGGGATTTTAACCGCGCTAAAATAGTTGAGATTTTAGAGCCCTCCCCACAGAGGATCACCCCCAAGTGCCCCTTTTACGGAAGGTGTGGAGGGTGTGACTTCCAGTTTATCGACAACACAAGTCAAGTTGCCTATAAAGAGATGATGGTACGCGAGAACTTGGAGCGGATAGGGAAAATCGACCTCTCTCAAATTGAGTTCCTTGGAAGTGTCGTTAAAGATGAGTGGGGCTACCGCAATAGGGTCCGCTTTCACACCCAAGGTAATAAGGTGGGCTTCTTAGAACGCCAAAGCAATACCTTGGTCACTATCGACTACTGCCCTGTCCTCTGTGACCAGCTCAATCTCTACCTGAAAGAGAAGCGGGGAGAGTTACTAAAACAGCGAATTGGGAGTGTAAATGCCCTAGCTGGTGAAAGTGAAGTGACCTTCACTCGCCGTCCAGTTGCATTAACAGTGAATGACAAAACCCTCTACTGCGATGCCAAAGCCTTCTTCCAGTCCAACCACTATATCCTCCCAGAACTGGTCACCTATGTTAAAGAGACGGTCAGGGGAGAGAGAATTCTTGACCTCTACTCTGGAGTGGGCACCTTTGCCGCCTTCCTTGAGGGGGAGGGGCGCCAGGTAATTGCCGTGGAGAGAGATCGGCGTTGTTTAGAGCTCGCTAAGAGGAACTTAAAGGAGACCCAGTTTGTCCCCATTCCTTTGGAGATGTGGGTCAAAAGGGAGGCACTGCCCCAAGTAGATACAATCATCGTTGATCCTCCACGGGAGGGACTTGATAGAGAGGTCCTTAATATCTTAACAATACTGGGTGCTGAGAGAATCATCTACGTCTCGTGTGACAGTGTCACATTGAGTCGTGACTTGAGGCTCTTTGCTACTAAGGGGTATCAAGCTACTAGTATCAAAATGTTTGATATGTACCCCCAAACTTCCCACACTGAGTCGGTCGCTTTGCTGAAATTGATTTAGCTTCTTCAAGCTATACACGCCCCTTATTGGATTGTACCTATATAGGAATAATGTTGACATCGTTCCTCTATGGGTATATTGTCTATGTGGGTGCATTATGAAGTATATAAGTATTAAAGAAGCCAGTCAGAAGTGGGGTATTAGTGATAGCCGAATAAGGCTTTTATGTCGGCAGGGTAGGATTGAAGGAGCTATAAAAATAGGGGAAAATTGGACTATCCCTGTGGATACTGCTAAACCCATAGATGGGAGAGAAAGGATAAAGAAAGCCTATTTTGGATTACAATACGACTTCACGCTGATTGATTCTTTAAAGGAAAGCATCGATGGGTATAGACCTTTTCCAAAAGAGACAGTTAAATCGCTTCATGAAAAACTAGTTGTAGAGTGGACCTATAACTCAAATGCCATTGAGGGAAATACTTTAACTATCTCTGAAACAAAGGTGGTTCTTGAAGGTATTACCGTCGGTGGAAAGAGTATTAAAGAGCATTTGGAGATTATTAATCACCGTGATGCCATTTTATTTATAGAAGATTTAATTACCAATAAAGAGCCAATTACAGAGTGGAATATAAGGAATATTCACTCATTGATACTTAAAGAGATCGATAACCAAAATAGGGGAAAGTATAGATTAGATAATGTCCTTATTAGTGGAGCCAAGCATTTGCCCCCAAGCCATTATGACCTACCTAACCTAATGCAAGAACTGATAGAGGAGTACAACACTAATTGGGGAGATTTCCATCCGGTTTTAAGGGCAGCACTATTACACGGGGAGTTTGTTAAGATTCACCCCTTCATAGATGGTAATGGGAGAACAGCTAGACTTTTATTAAATTTTGAGTTGCTAAGAAACGGATATAGGCCAATTATTATTAAAAATGAGGATAGGGCTCAATACTATGCTGCATTAGACCTTGCCCACACAACAATGAATTATGGTCCTTTTATAGAGATGGTAGCTGCATTAGTTGTAGAATCTGAGGAGCTTTGGTTAGCAGTGTTAAAGTAGTGACGTTAATAAATTACCGGTACTATTTAGAGGGGGTAGGTTATGCTGAAAGTGAAGGAAGGGAGTGTAGAGACGTCTTCTTTTGTTGTCGACTATGTTGCCTTTGGACAGGGGAGTACCCCCCTTATACTTATCCCCGGTCTCGCTGATGGACTTCAAACTGTCAAAGGGAAAGGGCTCCCATTAGCCCTCTTATACCGCCGGTTTGCCAAAGATTTTAGGGTCTACTCTTTTAGCCGTAAGCGAGTTTTAGAGGAGGGGTACACCACCCAAGATATGGCAAGAGAGTTGATGATAGCCCTCAAAGAGGTGGAGAGGGGTCCCTATATGGTGATGGGAATCTCTCAAGGGGGGATGATAGGGCAACACCTTGCACTCCTCTACCCAGAAGAGGTGAAGAGGCTGGTCCTTGGCGTCTCTTCTTCTAGGCCTAACCCAATCTTAGTAGGGAGGGTTGTAACTTGGATCAACTTAGCTAAGGAGGGAGACTTTAAAGAGCTCCTCATCGACACCTTTGAGAACACCTACACCCCGAAGCGGTTGCGTCTCTACCGCCCCCTCTACCCTTTTCTAGTGAAGGCTGTTAAAGAGGAGAATATTGGGCGCTTCTTAATCCAAGCTGAAGCGTGCCTCACCCATAATACCTATGAGCAGCTTGACAAGATTGGGTGTCCCACCCTCATCATGGGGGGAGCAGAGGATACAATTTTAGGGGCAGAAGCTTCAAGAGAGATGGCTGCCAAGATTGAGGGGAGTCTCTTAAAGATCTTCCCAAAGTATGGGCACGGTCTCTACGAAGAGGAGCGCCTCTTCAATCAAGAAGCTTTGAACTTCTTCCTGGAGGGAATTAATGAAAAAGTTTAGCGATAAAGTGGTGGTTATCACCGGGGGAGCGTTGGGGATTGGAAGGGCCCTTACAAGGGACTTCTTTGAGAAAGGGGCCAAGGTAGCTTTTATCGATAAAGAGGGGGAGGAGGGAGAGGCTAACCGAAAGTTTATCGAAGAGGCGGGGGGAGAGGTGCTCTTCTTTGAGGGGGACCTTGGTGAAGAGAGGGTACTTCACGCCTTTGTTAAAGCGACCATCTCTAAGTTTGGTGGGGTAGATTATCTGATTAACAACGCTTGTCTCAACCTGGGTGGAATCTTCACCCCCTGCAGTTTTGAAGAATTTAACTATGTGCTCAGGGTAGGGGTGAGTGCCCCCTATTTGTTGAGTCAACTCTTCTTGCCCCACTTTAGAGAAGGGGCTGCGATAGTCAATATCAGTTCAACGCGAGCTACTATGTCGCAGAGCAACACTGAGAGCTACAGCGCAACTAAGGGGGCCATTAGTGCCTTAACCCACGCCTTAGCAATTAGCTTAGCGGGGCGCGTCAGGGTTAACGCTATCTCACCCGGTTGGATCGATACAAGCGACACCCACCACACCCCCAGTGACTTAGAGCAACACCCCTCCAAGCGTATTGGAAAAAGCGACGATATTGTTAGAGCTGTCTCTTTCCTCTGCGATGAGGAGAACTCTTTTATCACAGGGGAGAACTTAGTAATCGACGGAGGGATGAGTCGACTGATGGTCTACCACGGCGATGAGGGGTGGTCCTACTTACCGTAAAGGCGAGGTGAGGGGGTTTTAACGACGAAGAACTCACACACCTCATCATTTTGATTGCTCACCTTCATGGGGGTGTCAAAGGGGATATGGACCACATTGCCCCTAGAGTAGTGGTGCGCCTCTTGCTCTCCCAGCACTAGGGTTAGTGTTCCCCTTACGACAATCATGTGGACATAGGAGTTGGCGCGGTGGTCAGGGACCTTCTCCCCTTTGGGTAGAACTATATGGTTAATATTGACGGGGTCGTCATCAATTAACTTCTCAATTTTTTTAGCATCTTCGGTCGAATAGGGGTAAATTTTCTCAATCATTGTCCTCTCCAATTGGCTATGCCATTGTTACTTTGTATCTTATGGGGTAAATATAGTCCAAGGGGCGGGTAAAGGAAAGTGATGAAGAGTCAAGATAAAAATGGGCTGATCTGGAAAGTTGTCCGTGCTCTCCCATTAGTCGTCGTCGTAATCCTCTTTACCATCTTTGTTGTTAAGAACGGGGTAGCCGCAATAGATACCCTAGTGGAGAAATTCTATGAGCGGGTGTGGATTACAACCTTCGCCTTCCTTGGTCTATTTTTAATCAAGTCGGTCTCATTTGGTCTCCCCTACACCCTCCTCTACCTTGGGATCGGCTCAATCTACCCATTGGGGTGGGCTCTGGTACTCAACACTGTCGGTATCATCGTCAATATGCAAATCCCCTATTTCATTGGACGCTATGCTACTGGAGGAATCTCTGAAAAGATTTTAGCCAAGTTCCCCCAATTCTCTAGCTTCACTATCCATAAAGAGAGGTCGGCGGTGTTAGTCGCTTTCTTAACTAAATTTATAGGTATTCTCCCCCACGAAATTACCAACCTCTTTTTGGGAACTCTCCCCATCCCCTACTGGTCATATCTGTTGGGGGGGGTGTTGGGGTTGATGCCAGGGATGATTGCCACCACCGTGTTGGGGAGTAATCTTAATCGTCCCACCTCCCCAATATTTATCATAACAATTGCCATAGTTGTACTTTTAATACTATTTTCGATATTATTATACAAACGGGGGGTTAACTCCTCGAGGAAGGAGTAGTAAGGTGGTAGTAGTGCGAGGGAGGTTGTAATGGATTTTTTGCAAAACATGGGAGCTGGTATCTATTTTGTAATTTTCTTTGGTAAAATCTTGGAAGTTACGGTCTCCACCCTGCGAAGCGTATTAATTAATCGCGGAGAGCGGGTGAAAGGGACAATTATCGCCTTTTTCGATATCCTTCTCTGGTTGATTATTACCGGAACTGTATTACAAGGGTACCAAGACGATCCCCTCAGAATGATAGTTTTTGCCCTAGCTTTTGCGGTTGGCAACTACATGGGGTCTTGGTTGGAAGATAAGCTCGCCTTTGGCTTAAGTTCTATCCAGGTTATTGCCCCCGAATCGAAAGAGAGTAAGGCTTTAGCCGATATACTGCGTAATCAGGGTTTTGGGGTGACGGTGGTCAAAGGGAGTGGTCTCCACGGTGAGCGAGAGCTCCTCCTCCTCCACCTTAAACGCAAACGTATTAACGAAGCCCTTTCAATTGTAAATGCAACCCTCCCCGACGCTGTCGTTGTCGTTAACGATTCGCGGGTAATTAAGGGTGGTTATATAGTTCGTAAATAGGTAAGATAAGCTAACAAGGTAACTTCTTACCAATAGGGGGTTAGGCGATGAGAGATGGATTTATCCCGGTGGCAGTAGCGACACCTCCCCTGCGTGTGGCCAACCCTGCTTATAACCAAGAGGGGATTATTCGATACATGAGAGAGGCAGAGAAGGGGGGGCAAGTCCTCCTTATCTTCCCTGAGCTCTCCCTGACAGGTTATACCTGTGGCGACCTGTTTTTACAATCGACCCTCCATAAGAGAGGCCTTAAAAGTTTAGCTACTATCGTGGAAGCTTCCCAACCACTCAACTTAATAACGGTGTTAGGTCTCCCCCTAATTTGGGAGGGGGCTCTCTACAATTGTGCTGTTGCCTTTAAGGGGGGTAAGATTTTAGGGGTAGTTCCCAAGAGCCACCTCTCGAGTGGACCAGAGTATAGTGAACAACGCTACTTCTCACAGCCACCACAAGGAAACGGGGTAATTGAGATTCTAAGTCAAATAGTCCCCTTCGGGACCAATCTCCTCTTCAAATCCCAAAGGGTTGAAAACTTCACCTTTGCCATTGAGATTTGTAACGACCTGTGGACCCCCAATCCCCCCTCTATTGGCCATGCCCAAGCGGGAGCACTCATCATCGCCAACCTCTCGGCAAGCAGTGCTTTGATTGGTAAAGAGGAGTACCGGCGCACTTTAGTGGCTGGCCAATCAGCTCGCCTCCACTCGGGGTACATCTACGCCTCAGCTGGTAGTGGCGAGTCGACCGGTGAGGCGGTCTACTTAGCTCACAACCTCATTGCCGAAAATGGGGAGATTATTAGAGAGGAACTCTTCACCTATGAGGGGCTAGTTAGTGGGGAGATCGATCTCAACTTCTTAGCCTCAGAGCGTATCCGTGGTGGAAACTTTAAGGGGGGCAACAACGCAAACTACCAAGTGGTTCAATTTGATCACAAAGTAGTGGAGGTTGCACTAAAGCGAACTTACGCCAAACACCCCTTTATCCCCAAAGAGGGGAGTGGAGAGTTGGAGAAGGCTTTGATGATTCAATCAATTGGCCTACTCAGTCGTCTACGCCACATTGGGACTAAAAAGGTGATCTTGGGTCTCTCAGGGGGGCTCGACTCAACTTTAGCCCTTATTGTTGCCGTTGAGGCGTTCAAAAGGGGCTCTCTTCCCCTCAGTGGTATTATTGGGGTCACTATGCCCTGTTTTGGCACTACCTCTAATTCACTCCGTTTAGCTGAGACTTTAGCTCAACACTTTACAATTCCCTTGCGTAAAATAGATATTACCCAAGCGGTGGTGCAACACTTTGAAGATATTGGCCACCCTCAGGAACTTCACGATATCACGTATGAGAATAGCCAAGCTAGAGAGAGAACCCAGGTCTTGATGGATATTGCCAACCAAGAGGGGGGTATTGTTTTAGGAACTGGCGATCTCTCAGAACTTGCCCTTGGATGGGCCACCTATAATGGGGACTTAATGAGTATGTATGCTGTTAATGCCTCGGTCCCCAAAACCTTAGTGCGTCATCTGATTGCCTACTACGCAGAAGGGTGTGGTAGTTCTCAACTAAAAGAGACCCTTCAAGAGGTATTAGCCGCTCCCATTAGCCCTGAGCTCTTACCACACAAAGGGGGAAAGACGACCCAAAAGACCGAAGAGGTGGTGGGCCCCTACGAGTTGCACGACTTCTTCCTCTACCACGCAATCCGACGGGGGAGTGGTCCCCAAAAAGTGGCTCGCCTTGCCCAAGAGACCTTCAAGGGGGAGTACAGTAGAGAGGAGATTTTAAAGTGGCTCAAACTCTTCTACAGACGCTTCTTTGCCAATCAGTTTAAACGCTCAGTCCTCCCTGAAGGGCCCGCTATAGGGACCCTCTCCCTCAGCCCTCGAAGTGGTTGGAAAATGGCTAGCGATGCGAGTGTTGCTACTTGGCTCGATGAGCTAAATTAGAAGCAAATTTAGAAATTAATAATATTTTGTATCCTTTCCCTCTACCTGGTTGTTATGATTAATGATACACTACCTGTATAACAACTAAATAAGAGGAGAATAGGTTATCATCGATGCGTAAGACCCTTTTGCTCATTTTCACCCTCGTTTTTATTTTCTCAATCCCTTTAGGAGCGCGTTCTATAGGTGAGGTCGATATCGGACTGTCGGGGATTTATCACACCTCGGAGGACCAAGGGGTCAAAGATTTTTTTGAGGGGATGGGAAAGGGGGAGAACTGGACCGTTGGCATAAACCTCAATGCGCGCCTCTCACTTATAAATCTCTCATTTATGGTGATGATCCCTACCTCAACCTTGGATGGGTCTCAAGAACTAAATTTACTCTCTTCGTTAAGTATTGATATACCATTAGTTACAGATTTGTTATACTTTAGTGTAGGAGGTGGATTGACAACAGACTTTGTCTTTTCAGGTGAGGAATCGGAAGCGCTGATTTTAGGACGCCCAATTGACGAGGTTACTTTCAAGAGTGTTGTCTTAGATTCGCCAATCCATTTCAAGTATGGGTTGGACCTCTTAATTGGTTCGGCAAAAATTGGTCTTTTTTATCTTGTAGACACCCGTTCATCCTTGGGGTTGTTGGGGGATTCTGGTGGGTGGTCAAAACTTTTTTCCTCAGCTGGGAAAAATAAACTGGGTCTGAAACTTGAATTAGCGTTATTTTGAAACCTATTGGTTTCACAGATGTTATAATAACCACAGGGCAGTGACCCTGAAAGGAGATCCTTATGAAAAAGACAATGTTAGCACTACTAATAGTGCTTTTGCTGGTACCTACGGGACTATTCGCCGGCATATTCAATCTAAGCCTAGGGGTAACTGCCCAGTACAAAAACCCTCTTCCACTTGATGAGGAAATTGAAGAAGGTTTCTTTGAAGGGATGGCTGAGCTAGATAACTGGGCCTTTGGGGGTGACATCAGGATGCGACTCCTGTTTGTAGAACTTGATGTTGCTGCACTTTACTCAAAACTTGATAATGGACACCTTATTTCAGGCTTAGTAACTGCCGGTGTCTCTTTCGACCTCTTCGGCTTTCTTAGATTGGGCTTAGGAATGGGGCCACGCATTGGAGTATCTATAGATGATGATGGTGAAACTACAATTTTGGGCCCAGATGGGGGCGTAATTGATGAAAATACCGAGTTTGGTGAAGCCTTTATGAAAGCTCTCATGACCTACCGCCTAACCGCCGATTTCAAACTTGGTAGTTTCTTGGTGGGACTCAACTACACGGTTGACTCAGATGGGTTTACATTTGACAACCTTGATGTTGATAAACTGGTCCCCAATTTCAAGCAAGGAGCAGTTGGAGTTTCGTTCCTCTACTCGTTCTTCTAGGATAAATAATCCTCTGGTTATCAGCCCCGGCTATGCACGGGGCTGAGTTTTGAAAGGTGCAACTTGTGTTTAAACGCAGCTTTGTGATAACCATCTTGAGTCTCTTTGTTGTTACAGCTTTAGTCGGTGGTTCCAAAATCTCGTTAGGATTTGGTTCTATTAGCCAGTTGCAGCGCAATTTTATCGATGGTGATCTAACCGCTACAGATATCATCGATGTCCACAATTGGGCGACAGGGGCTGAAGCTCGCCTTAAACTGTTCTTTATCAACGTTGAGGGGTATCTCCTCATGCAACAGGGTGACATTATTGGAATTACTGAAAATGGATTGCCTGTCTATAAAGATGATGTGGCCCAAATTATTTCGGGGATGGTGGGGATTGGTTTCTCAACTAAAGCAGCTACTGCTACTAAAATTAGCTTTACGATGGGGACCTTATTGGGGCTCAATGTGAGTCCTGGATTTGGGCTTGAGTTTTGGATGGGCAGTGAAGATAATGTCTACGAGGGGGA
>Ga0265294_10005948_pt1 | contig 14767 bp, 11 predicted proteins | sample MunlanPumphouse3_FD_192504 | JGI IMG/M metagenome (GOLD analysis project Ga0265294, IMG submission 192504) | Groundwater microbial communities from a municipal landfill in Southern Ontario, Canada - Pumphouse #3 | ecosystem: Environmental > Aquatic > Deep subsurface > Groundwater | place... | reverse complement strand
GAATCCCATACGACGCAAAGCAGATATTATCTGGCCTGTAGTCGTTGTGCCGGGTTTGTAACCGAAATACTCACCAAGAGCAACTCTTACCGCCGGAGCGATCTGAACCACAACGGTTTTACTCTTGTCGTGCACTGATTTCCATACATCATTTATCTGATATTTCGGCATCAAAGCTCCAACCGGGCAGACCTTGATACACTGACCGCAATTGACGCATTCAACTTCTCCTATCCCTTTGTTGAATGAAGTAACCACTTTGGCTTGGGCGCCACGATAAGCGAAATCCAAAGCACCTACGGACTGGATCTCACTGCAAACACGAACACAGTCTCCGCATAGTATGCATTTGTTTGGATCGCGCAATATCGCGTCCGACGAGAGATCAAGCTCATGATGCGTATTCACCTGTTTAAATCGGATCTTTTCCACACCAAGTTGTTTTGCTATGTTCTGCAATCTGCAGTCACCGCTTTTGGGGCAGGTGGTACAGCTTTGGTCATGGCTTGCCAGCATCAGTTCTATGATCATTTTACGCATCTCACGGATCTGAGAAGTGTTGGTACTGACCACCATCCCATCCTCAGGCTTAGTTGAACATGCAGGAAGGATACCTCTACCCTCGATATCTACCATACACATACGGCATGCACCGTATACACTTATTTCTGAATGATAGCAAAAGGTCGGAAGCTCAATATTTGCCTTTCGCACAAGTTCAAGAAGATTTTTCTCTTCTTCTATCAAAACAGTCACATTGTCAATTACAGCAGTTCTGGTTTTCATATCCATTGATTCATCCTTTCACGATGGCGTCAAATTTGCAGGCAGTATAGCAGGCACCGCACCTTATACACTTTTCAATATTGATAACATACGGTACGCCTTTGGATCCTTCGATAGCGTCAACAGGGCACTTCCTGGCGCAGAGTCCGCAGGCTTTGCACTTCTCCACGATCACCCTGTATGTTTTAAGAGCATCACAATTTCCGGTAGGGCATCTTTTGTTATAAACATGAGCGATGTATTCATCTCTGAAATACTTTAGTGTTGACAGTACCGGATTTGGTGCTGTTTTGCCAAGGCCGCATAGTGACCCGATCTTAACTGTATTAGCTAACTCTTCAAGAAGGTCGAGAGTCGCCGCATCAGCTCTCCCTTCGATTATGTCGTCCAGCAAAGCAAGCATTTGTCTGGTTCCTTCGCGGCAAACCACACATTTCCCGCATGATTCATTCTGAGTGAATTGCATGAAAAATCTGGCGATTTGGACCATACATGTGTTTTGATTCATTACTACAAGTCCGCCGGATCCCACCATAGCTCCTGCATCGCGGAGGTTATCGTAATCCAAGGGCAGATCAAGGTGTTCTTGCGTAAGACATCCACCGGAAGGTCCGCCGATCTGTACAGCCTTGAAATCCACTCCGCAGTTATTTCCGTCATCATCGATGACTCCACCGCCTATCTCGCCGACTATCTCTCTCAGAGTTGTCCCGAAAGGAACTTCTATCAGCCCGGTATTGGCCACATGGCCTGTCAGCGCGAAAGTTTTAGTTCCTTTGGATGTTTCGGTCCCGAGTTTGCGGTATTCCTCAGCTCCCATTTCAAGAATGACAGGAACAGTAGCCAGAGTTTCCACATTGTTAATAACTGTTGGCTTTCCGAATAATCCCTTTTCTGCCGGGAATGGCGGTTTAATAGAAGGCATGCCGCGTTTACCTTCTATCGAAGCGATAAGTGCTGTTTCTTCTCCGCAAACAAATGCTCCGGCACCTTCCATGACTTCGATATCGAAACTCCTGTCCGATCCGAAAATATGCTCACCAAGTATTCCGTTTTCTCTCGCGGTCCTGATAGCTGTCTTTAGTCTTGATACCGCCAGAGGATATTCGGTCCTTACATAGACATAGCCTTTAGTCGCATTTACTGCCATAGCTGCAATTATCATACCCTCCAGAACACTGTGAGGATTACCTTCCATTACACAGCGATCCATGAATGCTCCGGGATCGCCCTCATCCCCATTGCATATTACATATTTAACATCGCTTTCATTGATCCGCGTCAGGTCCCACTTTCTACCTGTCGGGAAACCTCCGCCTCCTCTGCCTCTGAGGCCTGAATCAAGTATCTCTTTGCATATTTGCGTATCAGTCATCTCAAGAACTGATTTACGCGCCATGAAGTATCCGCCGTTGGCAATGTACTCATCTGCATCATGAACATTGATATGTCCGCAAAGTTTTAACATTATCCGGTTCTGTCTTTCGTAAAAAGGTATCTTATCCATATCTCTGACATGATGTTTTGAATCCGGACATTCATAAAGCAATCTGTCGACATATTCGTTCTTTATGAGGGTTCTGTCTACGATCTCTTCAACATCTGAAGTTTTAACTTTCGTATACAATATTTTCTGAGGATAAAGTGTCACAAGAGGTCCCATCTGACAGAATCCCTGGCATCCGCTTTCAACAAGCAGAAAATCGTTATCGCATCGATCGTCTTCTTTGTGTTCTTCTTTATCCAGCATGACTGCTACTTTAAGTCCGCGTTCGTAGATCACCTCTCTGAATTTGTTGTATATAGACATTGCCCCATTCGCCATACAGCCGGTACCGGCACAGATGACTATCCGTGACTTGTATGACGCGCTCGCATCTTTATATATCTCTCTGGTCTTGTCAAGATCTATTATCTGTTTTGTCAGTATCGATCCGGTCATTTGTTATTCTCCTGTTTCTCTTGCTCACGAATGCGGTTCAGCAGCTCGATCGTCTTTTCTTTTGTCATTGATCCGTGTACTTCATCATTTACGACTACCACCGGTGCAAGTCCGCAGGCACCAAGGCAGGCAACTGTTTCAAGCGTAAAGATCATGTCATCGGAAGTTTTCTTTCTACCGGAAAGACCAAGCTCCTTTTCCAGAACCTTCAGGATCTCTTCTGATTTCCTGACATGACAAGCTGTGCCGTCGCAGACCTTTATAACGTATTTGCCCTTTGGTTCAAGGGTGAAGTGAGAATAAAATGTTGCCACTCCGAAAACCGAGCCCGGTGAAATGCCCAGCGCTGTTGCGATATATGTCATGATATCCTCAGGCAGGTACTTATACTCCTCCTGGACCTCCTGCAGGATCGCTATCAACTTATTAGGATCGCATTTGTGTTTATCCAGAACCTCACAGACTCTGTCGAACTTAACCGGAAAATCATTTCTCATCTTTGACATCCGTCCTTTCGCCGTAGTAAGCTTTTCTATATATTTCTTCAAGATCACTGATCAGCGGATATCTTGGATTTGCGGTAGTGCACTGATCTTCAAAAGCGTTTTCCGCGAGTTGCGGTACTTTCGCCATGTATTCACCTTCATCTACTCCGCATGCGGAAATACTTTCAGGTATACCGAGTTTTTCCATCAGTTCCCTGACTGCTTGGATAAGAGAAGCTATCTGCTCTTCCTGCGTATTTCCGCCGAATCCAAGCTGACGGGATATCTGAGCGTAACGATAGTCAGCCACAAATTCACTGTATTTCGGAAATATCGCGAATTTCTCGGGTTTTGCAGCGTTGTACGCTATTACGTGAGGTAACAGGATCGCATTGGCTCTGCCGTGAGGAATGTGAAATTCACCTCCCAGTTTATGCGCCAGTGAGTGATTTATTCCGAGGAACGCGTTTGTAAAAGCCATGCCCGCGATACATGAAGCGTTATGCATCTTTTCTCTTGCAACTTCGTCATTCGCGTTTGCATAGCTTCTCGGCAGATACTTGAATACCAGTTCTATGGCCTTCATCGCAAGTCCGTTTGTATAATCTGATGCCAGGACCGAAACATATGCTTCTATAGCGTGTGTCAGGACGTCCAGACCGGTATCGGCAATGATCTGTTTAGGCATTGTAGTGACAAATTGCGGGTCTATTATTGCAACATCGGGAGTCAGTTCATAGTCGGCAAGAGGATACTTTATATTTCCGTTCTTCTTGTCGGTTATGACCGAAAACGACGTAACCTCTGATCCTGTTCCTGATGTAGTCGGTATTGCTACAAGCTGTGATTTATTGCCAAGGTTAGGAAAATTGAATGCACGTTTACGTATATCAAGGAACTTAAGTTTGAGGCCACCGAAATCCGTTTCCGGATTTTCATAGAAGAGCCACATTCCTTTTGCCGCATCGATAGCCGAACCGCCACCTAAAGCGATTATCACGTCAGGCTCAAAGGCCTTCATTGCAGTAACCCCGTTTTCTATCGTTTCAACAGACGGATCGGGCTCAACTTCAGTGAAAATCTCACTGTGCACATATCCTTTTCTTTTCCTCAGATAGTAAAGCACTTTGTCTACATAACCGAGCTTTACCATAACAGGATCGGTAACTATGAATGCTCTGGTAATGTTGGGCATATGCTCCAGATAACTGATCGAACCTTTCTCGAAATAAATCTTAGGCGGGATCTTGAACCACTGCATATTTACCCTCCTCTTTGCTATTCGCTTTTTATTGATCAGGTTTACACTTGATACATTCGCTATTGTTGAATTGCGGCCGAATGAACCGCAGCCGAGTGTCAGCGAAGGTGTATTGGTGTTGTAGATATCTCCGATCGCTCCGTGAGATGAAGGCGAATTTATGATCACTCTTCCGACTTTCATTTCCTGTCCGTATTTCACGCAAAGGTCTTCGTTATCACTATGAATGACTGCAGAGTGTCCAAGTCCGCCGAGTTCGAGCATTTTCTTCGCGTATTCAAAGCCCTGGATATGGTCTTTGCAGACAAAGTACGCCAGTACAGGCATGAGAGTTTCAAGTGAAAGAGGGTATTCGATCGAAGGTTTAGGAAGCTTCGCCAGCAATATCTTGGTTTTAGCCGGAACTTTAATGCCCGCCTTCTCTGCGATCCATTCAGCGCTTTTACCTACCGGTGCGGGATTGACTGACATTTTCTCCTTATTGATGACATAATCCGTTATCTTGCCGATCTCTTCCTTATTCAGAAAATAGCAGTTGTTATCTTTCATGTATTGTTCAAACTCAGCCTGTATCTCCTTATCGACGATAACTGCCTGTTCTGATGCGCATATCATTCCGTTGTCGAAAGTTTTCGAGATCATCAGATCAGTACAAGCTCTTGCGACATTGACATCCTTATTGATATAGCATGGTACATTCCCGGGGCCGACACCTAAAGCCGGCTTCCCTGCGCTGTAAGCTGACTTGACCATCCCGGCTCCGCCGGTGGCCAGGATCATTGAGATACCCTTGTGATTCATAAGCAATGATGTGGCTTCCATCGACGGTGACTCTATCCATTGAATACAGTGTTCAGGTGCGCCATGTGCAACAGCTGCTTCTTTGAGTATCCTTGCTGCTTCAGCCGAACACTTCTGTGCTGAAGGATGGAAAGCAAATATTATAGGGTTACGTGTTTTAGTACATATAAGAGATTTGAACATTGTAGTCGATGTCGGATTTGTAACGGGAGTAACACCTGCAACAATACCCACAGGTTCTGCGACTTCTATGTATCCTTCCATCGTGTTCTCATCTACGATACCTACCGTTTTCTGATCTTTGATATCATGCCAGATGTATTCAGTTGAAAACATGTTCTTAATAACTTTGTCTTCAAGTACACCACGGCCGGTTTCTTCGAAGGCCAATTTAGCCAGGTGAAGATGCTGTCCAAGACCGGCCAAAGTCATTGCATGAACGATATCGTCGATCTGCTCCTGTGTCATGTCAAGATACTGTACCAAAGCCTTTTCAGCGTTACGGATCAACTCATCTATAATTTTGTTAGTATCGGTTTGAGTTGTTTTCTCTGCCGGAGCTTTTAGTGTTTTCATACTTTATCCCTCCCTGTTGCTAAGTTTTTTAATCAAAACCGCAAGCGATGCGGCCATGTCTTCATTCTTCACTACTACATCATCAGGTGTTTTAAGATTGACCGGCGCAAAATTCCATATCGCCTTTATACCACTCTCAGTCATTGTGTCGCAGACCGACTGTGCATATTCAGCAGGGACAGTTATGATTCCGATCTTTATGCTGAGACGCTTACACAGATCACTCATTTTCCTGTACGCCAAAATCATTTTCCCATTGCATTCACTTCCTGCAAGTTCCGGATCTGTATCGAATGCAGCTACTATGTTAAGACCATAGTTTTTAAAGTTCCCGTAATTAAGAAGCGCTTTACCGAGATTACCTGCACCTGCCAATATGGCATCAGAAGTATTGTCATGTCCGAGGAAATGAGAAATATCTGCCGCAAGATCATTTGTCACATATCCCACCTTTGGTTTTCCCCCGTCACTGATGCTTGCCAGATCCTTTCGAACCTGCACATCATTTAGATCAAGCTCCTTTGCGATCGTTGTTGCCGAAATATTTTCCGGTGAATCATCTCCCAGATTCTCCAGGTAGTAGAGATATTTCGTCAGTCGGTTGTAAAGCTGTAAGGATATAGGTACATGCTTCATTTTATCCGGCTCCCTTCTATCGATGTATTCTTATCGATATCTTTTTATCGATATAAAAGTATCATATCAAACCGTCTGCGTCAATCCGTTTTTCGGGGATTTGTGAAAGTCTGTGCAAAAGTAAATACTTGAATCTTTTCTGATACTAAATTTGTGAGATAAATTTTTTGCCGTAACAAAAAAGCGTTGACATTAAATTATCTTCCCTCGAAGGTCATCTTACAGAACTTATCAATAAGAGAGAACGCCTGGATATTCTTATCAGTAAAGTATAATAGACTATTTTGGCATCGAAAGGAGAAATCAGAATGAAAGATACTGAAAACTCATGGGGATGTCGCAAGAGGTTTTCGTTAAAACACAGAAACTCTCCGAAGAGCTCGCTTCGGTGCTCAGAATTGCCTCATCTGAAGGCCATATCGGTTTGGCTCAGACTTATACGAGTGATGAGAGATTTGCAAAATACTATGAAGCAATCGCTCCCGGAAGCGCCGAATTCCTTTGCGATGCTATACGAAAGCATGCGAAGTAAATTTCAATGTTTCTCACCTGTTAATTTGCGGTAACCGATCAATCCTGCAACGCTAAGGACTCCGGTTACCGCATAAATCATAACAGCCGCCCAAACTCTGTCAACGCCAAGCGCACCGCCTGCGATGGCTGAAGTTATAACAGACGGTATTCGAGCTATCGTTGATATCATGAGGAACGTGCCTGCTTTCATCGGCGTCAGCCCTATTGCATAAGTCATCAGATCTTTCGGTGTACCCGGTATGAAGAAAACAGTGAAAACAAGCGTATTGAGGTTCCGGTTGTCTCTAATAAATTTTAGTGAGGCTATCTTCTCTCTGCTAATGAAAACTTCGACCATTTTCATCCCGAAAAGTCTGACAAACCAGTAAATAAGCATGCTGCCGGCAGCCATTCCTACAAGACAGAGCAAAGTTCCTTCAACAGCACCGAAAGCATACCCTGCAGCAAATTCTATCGGTTCTCCGGGTATCACTGCGAAAACCACCTGGAGGATCACAACTCCTACAAAAGCCAGTTTCCCCCACATCCCGCTTGCATCTATCCATTCTCTGAAACGCTCAGGTTCTCTGAAATTTTCCATCACAGGTCTCCAAAGTAAAGCTGTCCCCCCTGCGATAAATAGCACAAGAACTGCGATCGATATTACCGAAAAAGCTTTTCTTCTTTTAGAATATTCGTCATTCATCAGAAATAATATAAATCATATCATTGACACATTCAATATACAGATGTTATTATTCTTTCAATCTACAAGATTGGTAGGTATATGTTCATGAGTATAGAATCACGTGGGAAATATCATTTTGAAACACTGCAGATACATGCAGGCCAGGAATCCCCCGATCCTTCAACCGATGCGAGAGCTGTTCCGATCTATGCTACGACTTCATATGTTTTCAAGGACTCTGCTCAGGCTGAAGGACGATTTTCACTTACGGAAGGCGGCAACATTTATACGCGGTTGATGAATCCCACTTCTTCTGTTTTCGAGGAACGAATTGCGGTTCTTGAAGGTGGGGCAGGAGCTTTGGCTACTGCATCCGGATCTGCTGCGATAAGTTATTCGATACAGAACATCGCAACAGCAGGTGATCATATCATTTCATCGTCCCGGATCTACGGAGGCACATACAATCTTTTTGCCAACACACTTCGCGAACAGGGTATATCTGTTACATTTATCGACCCGTCTGATCCTTCAGCATTTGATAACGCAGTCCAAAGCAAAACTAAGTTGATTTTTGCCGAATCACTCGGTAATCCAAATTCGGATGTTGCAGACATTGAAACTTTGTCCGGAATCGCTCACCGACACGGGATACCTCTTATCATTGACAATACTTTCGCGACTCCTTTTCTACTGAAACCTATTGAGCACGGAGCAGATATAGTTGTCCACTCTGCTACAAAGTTCATAGGCGGACACGGAACTGTCATGGGCGGAGTCGTCGTTGATTCAGGGCATTTCGACTGGTCATCTTCAGAGAAGTTTCCGGGACTGTCACTACCAAACCCTTCCTATCACGGAATAGTATTCACACAGGCATGCGGTGATCTTGCTTATATCATCAAGATGCGTACGACACTTATGAGAGACCAGGGAGCATGTATATCACCATTCAACTCGTTTCTGCTGTTACAGGGGCTGGAAACGCTTTCTCTGCGGGTAGAGCGCCACGTGGAGAATGCCTTGACTGTCGTTGCATATCTCGAAGCTCATCCCCATGTTGTAAGAGTAGGGCACCCTTCACTTAACGATGGAAATAGCGGTGAGCTTTACAGAAAATATTTTACTAAAGGAGCCGGATCGATTTTCACGTTCGACATCACAGGCGGACACGATGAAGCTAAGAGATTCACAGAAAGCCTTGAGCTTTTCTCCTTGCTTGCAAATGTTGCTGATGTCAAATCATTGGTGATACACCCTGCATCGACCACCCACAGCCAATTGTCGTCACAGGAACTGTCGGATGCGGGAATAGGACCGTCAACTATCAGATTATCTGTCGGTACAGAACATATCGATGATATTATAGCGGACCTCGATCAGGCTTTCGGAGTTGTTTTCGGATGCTGATATCGACCAAAGGCAGATATGCATTACGTGTCATGGCAGAATTAGCTCTGTGCTATGAAAGCTGCAGATATATTCCCGGTAAACATCTTGCTACGTCGCAGGATCTGTCTGTCAAATATCTCGAAAACATAATGACACTTCTTTCGAAAGCCGGACTTATCGACGCAATACATGGCAGAAACGGAGGATTCAGACTCAACCGAAGACCCGAAGAGTATTCTCTTTATGAAATACTTCAGCTCACTGAGAAAACCCTGGCTCCTGCAGGTTGTATCGAGTTGAACGGCTCACCGGACAACAGTTGCAGCAGATCATCTCAGTGTAAAACTCTTCCGGTCTGGGTCGAATTGAATGATCTCATAACAGATTTCCTGCATTACCGCACAATTGCTGATCTAGTTCAACATTCCTGAAATCTCACATGCTCTAGATAACAATTCTGTTCTTTTCTGTTCCGAAGTATAATTTCTGCGAGTAAAGCAATCATAACCACTTTCTCGCACAGCATCTGCGATCGCATGATAATTAAGAGCTGCGGCTACCAACGGAACTCTGCAGTCAGGATGAAAAAGATGAAGGTATTTCATATAAGGTTCATAAAAACTGTCTGCTTTATCGGATAGATCTTCCCAAAGTTTAATAAAGTTTTCAGGGATAACAGATGTCTTTCCTGGTTCTGATATCTCCGGATCACAAACTATTTTCACAAGATCTTCTTTCTTTAATCCATGCTCAATCATCATATCAGATGGTAAATACAAGCGGCCTCTCTTCTTAAGGTCTTCACCGACATCCCTTAGTATATTAGTAATCTGCATTCCTATACCCAGTTTCTTACAGGCATCACTCATCCCTTCAGGGATCTGTTCAGTTTTCACTCCTGAAAGCATCGGAAGCATCATAATTCCTACCGATCCCGCTACAGCAGCAGAGTAATTTATGAGATCATTTGTGGTCTCTATTCCGGCAAAAAAAACATCCATTCTTTGACCTTTTATCTGCTCCATAAAACCATCCGGGGGAATATTGAATCTGCACACGGTATCGGCAAAAGCATTCCACCAGGGCCAGGCTCCATATTTTCCGGAAACTGATATGTCGGTATTATCCGGATCTGCATATAAAGACCTTACTGCTGCTTCAAGCTCATTCAGTTTAACGTCTCTGTTATCACTGCTTATACCATCATCTTCGTTATCCGCTATATCGTCTGCAGTTCTGCAAAAAGCATAAACCGCGGCAACTCCTCTGAACCTTTCTTCCGGGAGATTGCTGAATGCATGATAAAAGCTGACAGCTCTTTCCTTCATAATATCAACAGCTTTAGCATATGATGCTTCAGAAACGATCATTTGAAATCATCCTCCGGTTCATCCCTGCGCAGTTCTTCAGCACAGATCCTTCCGCTCTCGATCACTATTGGTACTCCTGCACCGGGATGAGTACTGCTTCCTGTGAAATAGAGTCCTTCACACTCCATCGATTTGGCCTGAGGTCTCCAGTGATTGCTTTGCCGTAAAGTAGGCTGCAATCCGAAAGTAGCTCCACGATAAGCGCTGAAATGTTTCTTGAAATCCTTCGGTGTAAAAATCAATTCAGTTGTAATTCTATCTTTCAGATCCGAAAGTCCAGGAATTTCCTGCAGTGTTGCCAAAGCACTGTTCCTGTAATGTTCTATCGTCTCTTCGGTCCATTCATATTTAGCTGTTTCAAGTTCAGATACCGGTACAAGGACATAGAAACTCGATTTCCCGGACGGAGCCATATCTCTGTCGACTCTCGAAGGGATGTGCAGATATATCGACGGATCTTCGATAAGTCTTCCGTCAAATATTCTTTCCAGATTATCATCAAGATCTTTAGATATGATAAACGTATGAGCCGCCAGTTCCTCGCACTCACCATCAACACCCCAATAGAAAACCAGGCATGAACATGAGTAATCCATTTTATCAACTTTTTCCGGTGTGAATCTTCCCCTTGCCTTCGGTTCTTTTACCAGTTCAGTTATGGCATATGGGAAATCCGCATTGCAAACAACATATGCTGCTTCAGTTACCTTGTCTCTGATTGATACTCCTTTAACTTTATTCTCTTCTATCACGATGCCATCTACCCGTGTATTGTAGTTGATTTTGCCGCCTAATTCTTCGAAAAGCTCTGCCATCTTCTCCGCTACAGTATGCATCCCGCCTTTAACGAACCAAACTCCGTAAAGCAGTTCAATCATAGGAATAATATTGTATAGTGACGGTCCTTTCTTCGGTGACACACCAATGTACAAGGTCTGAAAACTAAGCATCTGCTGCAGATCCTTATCCGGCATAAATGAAGCCATCATATGATCGGCACTATCAAACGTCTTCAGTTTCAAAGCCTGTCTTATCATCTTCGGATTGTATATGTCCGACCTTTTTCTAAATGGTCTCGAAATGAAATGATCCAGTGCAACCTGATATCTGCTGTATATCTCAGCCAAATAAGCCAGAAATCCCTTCGCATTTTCAGGACCCTTCTTCTCTACCATTTCCATAAGATCAACAAGATCGGAACTGATTTTGTAATGTCTGTATTGCTTATCTTTAAAATACACCTCGTACATCGGGTCGAGTTTGGTCATTGGAATATAATCATCAGGATCTCTGCCGGCAAGCTCAAATACTTCTCTATATACAGAAGGCATCATTACGAGAGTAGGACCTACATCAAATGTATGTCCATCGGCCATAAGCTGATGCATCTTACCTCCGGGCATTACCTCCTGTTCAAATATCTCAACATCATAGCCGACTTTCTGTAAACGTATCGCTGCAGACAAACCAGCGATCCCTGCTCCGATAACTATAACTTTCTTGTTCATTTTAGCCTCCTCCGGTGTTAGTAATTTAGCAATAAGGTAGTAACAAGGTAATCTTAACATAATTTCCAACCGATGGGGACGGGGGTTTAAAACCACCGTCCCCATCGGCCTCCTCATCGGCATAACCACTTTACAAACCACAATCGACGGCGTATACTGTCTTTAGATTAATACAATTAATGATTTTCATATCTTTTTCGAGGGGGTGATCCGGACTCTCTTATCTATCTGCTATATTCAATAGTTATCGCAACAAACCCCAACAAACAGTTATCTTAGGAGGTAAACTATGCAACAGAAAATCAGAAACAGATTTCTGGCAATTATTATCTCGCTGGCTTTGCTGACATCCTTCAGTGCTTTCATACCAACAAGTTCTGTTTTGGCAACGACTTACACTACTCCTCTTGACTTCACGCTTGACCCTGAAGACCCTATGTTTCCCGAAGAACCTGCGGGAGGCGAATGGATTTGGGATGCACAGAACTTGATATTGACTTTAAACGGACTTAATCTTATTTGCTCAACAGGCGATCAGGCACTAATGCTGCCTGAAGGTACATCTATCGCTGTTTCTCCGGCATCCAATAACATCATTAGCAATGATAACGGGGAGGGGATCAAATGCTACGGTGATCTTGAAGTAAGCGGGTCAGGTGACTTGCGAGTCATGGCTGATGGCCACGGATTCAGAGTAGTGGGTGATTTGATTTTTGACGGACTTGGAGCATTGACGATAAGGAGCGACGATTACTGCGGTTTGAGAGTTGGGATCGGCTCAAGCACAGAAGCAGAATCCGAAGGCTCAGTTTCGATTTTAAACTGCACAACGGTAGATATAGAATCTTACAATGCTCCGATACGAGCTATCGGTGATGTGATCATAGATAACGTCGGGACTCTTACTTTTTTCACAGACGGATACGCTGCTATAAGAGCGGGACCGGATGATGACGGCGATCTTTACAGCGGTGCAATGGGTAATGTTTCGGTTACTAACTGCACAGTAGTTTCACTGACATCATACGAAAGCACTGTCCGGACTTTGAGTGATATTCTTTTCGATAATATCGGATCTGTTATCATCAGATCAACAGACGGGTCCGGACTTAGAGCGGGTCCTACCGATCCGGATTATTTCAACACAGGTGCAATGGCTAATGTTACCATAACAAACTGCGGGTCTTTCTCTTTAGATGCTTATAGTTCCGGTATTCGAAATTCAGGTGATGTTCTGGTAAGCGCTGTTGATGATCTTACAATAACCGGTTCGTATAACGGTGTCAGAGCGGGTCCGGAAAACGATGGAGGCATGAGTACCGGAGCGAATGGTGATTTTGATATTTCAGAATGCGAAAATGTTTTTATAAGTGCAGAGGATTACAATGCAGCTGCTGTATACGGTGATTTCACGGCAACTGATGTAGATTCATTAACGCTTATAGGTGGTGACAAAGGACTTAAAACATGGGGGTCAGCAAATTTCACCGACTGCCGGAACGTTCAGGTCATCGGACTTGCTGAAGCAGGCGGATTAGAACTTAATGCTCTTTACGATACAGGTATGCTTGCAGATTATGAAGGTTTTGGTATCATGTCCGGGGTAAGCATCTCGATAGTAAACAGCACGCTTGAAGCATACGGAGCTAAATTCGGATTGGTAACAGGTTATTACTGCTCCGGTGAATATGAGGAACCTACGGGCGGAGATATAACTCTCGACCAGGCAAATGTAGATGCATCGTGTGCAGAATATGGATATGCAGCTGTTTTTGCCGGAGATGACGGTGAAATACATTCATCTATACTTCTTGAAGATACATTGATCGTAACACCTGAAAATGGATATGTTGTCGATGTTGAGTTTCTCGAACCTGCATGCCAGACAATAACAGATGTCGCTGACATTGAGTTCGTTTCTGACATAAGCGAAATGGCGAAAGCAATCGTCACGGCAGCGCAGTATTATGTATCATATGATGGCAACGGTGGTTCAGGAGAACTTACAGATGCTTCAAGCCCATATATTGCAGGAAGCGAAGTAACTGTAGCAAATAATGTTTTCAGCAAAGAAGGTTTCGAATTTTCCGAGTGGAACACAGCAGCAGATGGTGAAGGTACGGCATATTCAGAAGGGGCTGTTTTCGAAATCGATTCCGATATGACTTTCTACGCAGTATACGATGAGATCGAAGTTTCACCGACTCCGGATCCAACAGCTGTGCCAACAGCAGTACCAACTGCTGTACCAACTGCTGTACCGACTCTAACTCCTGAGGAAACGATCGGTCTTACCGGGAAAGTCATTGATCAGAATGGCGATCCTGTTGGTAACAGGAAAGTTGAGATCCACAGCAATATACTTACTGCTACAACTAACGCATCCGGTGAGTTTACCTTTGTTGATGTACCTGTCGGAGAGCACACCATAATAGTGTATGAAGCTGACGGAACTACGATCGCTGCATCATTGGACATTGAAATAGTACAAGGCTCTGAAGACGCAGTTCAAGGTACAGTTATATCTGTCAAGGGCATCACTATAGATATCGTAGTGACTCTCAATGACGATGTTCTGACTGTTGCATTGCCTGACATTTCACCGCAAACATCCGATCCGGGCACGGTACTGCAACTGATATTGCTTATCGGAGCAACTGCAACCGTTGTTCCTGCAGTTAATAAACGCAAATAGCATAAAATTTCTAATTAGTAGATAGTGAAAGATATTGAGTAGGGACGGAGTTTCAATCTCCGTCCCTGTTCATCAACCGGTAAAATGGGGTTACCACTGTCCCAAAGATTCCCG
>Ga0265294_10005947_pt1 | contig 14768 bp, 12 predicted proteins | sample MunlanPumphouse3_FD_192504 | JGI IMG/M metagenome (GOLD analysis project Ga0265294, IMG submission 192504) | Groundwater microbial communities from a municipal landfill in Southern Ontario, Canada - Pumphouse #3 | ecosystem: Environmental > Aquatic > Deep subsurface > Groundwater | place... | reverse complement strand
CCCATGTTGAGGCCAATTGAGTGGCTATGGGAAAGGCCGTACAATAATAGGTGTTTTCGTCCCCTTTACGCAACGGGGCTATGCGGAGACCGGCAGGGCCGTCTGCCAGGACTATGGCCGGTATCCCCAGGCGTGGAATGGGCCATGTAGTTCCTGCTGCGCCCGGAACCAGGTTGCGGGTTTCTCCCACTACGGGATTGTCCCCCGTAAACCCGGCCATTCCTGTACCAATGAGCAGGGACACTTTTTCCTCTGTAGTCATGGCCTGTATAATCTCCTCTATGTTGTCCGGATTCAATTGCGGTACTCCGTCAACATAAACGGTAGGCTGTTTACTGTTTCCACAGCCGGCTGTTGACAGTAATAAGGCCGTAATAAAACATACGTACAAAAATTTTTTCATTCTTTTAAATTTTGGCAAACAATAAGCTATTTAAAAAGTAAGGGAGCAAATTCTGAAAGGTATAACCTCCAGTTGGTCCAGATATGGCCTCCTTCACTTTCCCGGTAAACATATGGCATGTCTATACGGTCCAGTAATTCACGGTATTCTGTGTTTGCTTTATATAGAAAATCTTCCTTCCCTATACCTATCCAGTACAGACTGTACCCGTTATCACGTTGCTGTTTCAAGGTGCCTTCCATATCCAGGTATACAGGATCTCCGGACACTTTTTCATCGGGCATGATGGCTGCTGAGAATAATCCAATATAGTCAAACGTGTTGGGGTAATACCTGGAAATATGCAACGTGTGGTATCCTCCCATGGAAAGTCCGGCAATAGCCCGGGCTTTGCTTTTGGGGATAGCCCGGTAACGGGATTCCACAAAACGGATCACGTCTTTGAAAGAGGATTCAAACTGTCCGTCCATGGTACCATCCAGTTGCATGGTGGGCTTGTACAATCCCAGGGAAGATTCACCCGGGGCGGCTTCCTGGACTACATTCCCGTTGGTCATCACAACGATCATGGGTTCTGCTTTTCCGGCTGCTATCAGGTTATCTATGATCTGGGCTGTTCTGCCCAGGTTGATCCAGGCTTCTTCATCCCCGCCCATACCATGGAGCAGGTAAAATACGGGGTATTTCTTTTTGTTGTTTTCGTATCCCGGCGGCGTATAAACGGTTATCCTGCGTTTTTGTACATATTTGTCGGAGGGACTATCGTACCATGTACGCATTACAGTGCCGTGAGCGACCTTTTGTACCGAGTACAGATCTCCCTGGCCTCCGCCAACGATCACTATGTTGGTTACAGTGGCTACATCCCTGATCTGGTGTACATTGTTGGGGTCCATCATACGCAGGCCATCCACCGTGAAAGCATAGCCGTACAGGTCTGATTCCAAAGGCTTTGTTGTATAAGACCATATACCTTTGTCATCCTTTGTCATAAGCTCGCTTCCGGGCATCCAGCCCTGTGAAGGAAGAAAATCTCCCGTAAGTCTTACTTCTTTGGCATTGGGAGCCAAAAGACGGAATGTAACGGAATTGTCGGGATTCATCTGGGGAGATACAATTTCGGGGCCTCCCATAAAAAGGGCCTGTTGTGCCAAAAGCACAGGTGAACACAACAGGCAGGCCAGTGTCGTGTAAATGAATTTTCTGATCATGATTATAATAGTATTAAGAATTCAATCCTGTAGTTTTTTGTACTTGAACGGTTTGATTTCTGTTCCCAGGCGGCGTTTCCGGTTCTCTTCGTATTCACTGTAGGAGCCTTCAAAGAAAAATACCCCGGAATCACCTTCAAAAGCCAGTATGTGAGTGGCAATGCGATCCAGGAACCATCGGTCGTGAGATACGATCACGGCACATCCGGCAAAATTGTCAAGACCTTCTTCCAGTGCACGTATGGTGTTGACATCCACATCATTCGTTGGTTCATCAAGTAACAGCACATTGGCATTTTCCTTAAGCGTCAGTGCCAGGTGCAGGCGATTGCGTTCACCACCGCTCAGAATCCCGCATTTCTTTTCCTGGTCAGCTCCCGAGAAATTAAAGCGGGAAACGTACGCCCGTGCGTTGACCTGCCGGTTTCCCAGTTGGACATATTCCGAGTTCTCGGCAATGGTCTGGTAGACTGTTTTGTCCGGATCAATCTGTTTGTGCTGCTGGTCCACGTATGCAAGACGTACGGTCTCCCCCACCCGGAAAGTCCCGGCATCGGGAGACTCGGTTCCCATAATCAGGCGGAACAACGTTGTTTTCCCGGCACCGTTAGGACCAATGACCCCGACGATCCCTGCCGGAGGCAATTTGAAATTCAGGTTCTCGAAGAGCAATTTTTCCCCGTATGCCTTTGAAACACCGGCAGCCTCAATCACATTGTCTCCCAGCCTGGGCCCGTTGGGAATAAAAATCTCCAGACGTTCTTCTTTCTGCCGTCCGTCTTCGTTGAGCATTCTTTCATAAGCCCCCAGACGTGCCTTGGATTTGGCATGGCGCGCTTTTGGGGCCATACGCACCCATTCCAACTCCCGTTCCAATGTCTTGCGCCGTTTGCTCTCCTGTTTTTCTTCCATTTTCAAACGAATGGTTTTCTGTTCCAGCCAGGAAGAATAATTCCCCTTCCATGGAATGCCTTCCCCCCGGTCCAGTTCCAGGATCCACCCGGCAACGTTATCCAAAAAATACCGGTCGTGGGTAACCGCTATCACCGTTCCTTTGTATTGCTGCAGGTGGGCTTCCAGCCACTGCACACTCTCGGTGTCCAGGTGGTTGGTGGGCTCGTCAAGCAAAAGCACATCGGGTTCGCTCAGCAACAGGCGGCACAACGCCACGCGACGCCTTTCCCCGCCGCTCAGGTTTTTCACAGAAGAATCGGCAGGCGGGCATTGCAGGGCGTCCATGGCACGCTGTAATTTGGAATCCAGGTCCCAGGCTCCGGCGTTGTCAATCTGCTCGGTAAGCTCGCCCTGACGCAGAATCAGATCGTTCATCCGGTCATCGCTCATTGGCTCGGCAAATTTCAGGTTCACTTCTTCGTATTCTTTCAGCAGGTCAACCACTTCCTGCACCCCTTCCTGAACCGTTTCCATAACCGTTTTAGAATCGTCAAGATGCGGTTCCTGTTCCAGGTAACCCACGGAATATCCGGGAGCCCATACGACTTCCCCTTCCGTCCCCGATTCAATTCCGGCAATGATCTTAAGTAAGGTGGATTTCCCGGATCCGTTCAACCCGATCACTCCGATCTTTGCCCCGTAGAAAAAAGACAGGTAAATGTTTTTAATGATGGTTTTATTGCTTGAAGGCAGGATCTTGCTGACCCCGTTCATAGAAAAGATCACTTTTTCATCTGCCATGATCAAAATTTTTTAATGCGAAAATGACAATAGGGATGGTCTCCCGTTTTATCGTAATAATACTGGTGATAATTTTCAGCTTTCCAGAAACGGGTAGCATGAGTCAGTGCGGTATTGACGGTATGCCCCTTTTCCCGGAGCATATCCATAAGTTTTTGAGCCGTCACCCGTTGTTTGTCTTTCGTATAAAAGATTTCTGACCGGTATTGCGGCCCCATGTCGGGGCCCTGTCCACCAATTTGTCCCGGATCATGGATCTCAAAGAACAAACGGCACAACTCTTCAAAAGTAGTTAAAACAGGGTCAAATTCCACTTCCACCGCCTCGGCATGACCGGTTTGATGGGATTTGACTTCTTCATAGGTGGGATTTTCTTTATCCCCTCCAATGTACCCGACGGTTGTGTTTATTACGCCGGGAGCCCGGTCCAGGTAATGTTGCACACCCCAGAAACAGCCGGCCGCAAATATCGCTTTTTCCATGGGGCAAAGATAAGAAAAAGGAGTGTTATCTTTGCAGTATGCATCCGCTGGAAAAAATGATCAGCCAGGGGGAACACGGTAAACAGGATTTTAAATATTTTTTAAATGACGCCAAAAAAATCGCTCGTTCCCTGGCCGCCTTTGCCAACACTCAAGGCGGACGACTTCTTGTGGGTGTGAAGGACAACGGGAAAGTGGCCGGGTTGAAACATAAGGAAGAAGAGGCCTATGTGGTAGAGGCAGCTGCACACGTTTTCTGCAAACCGGCCGTCAAATATGCAACGCGTTTCTGGGAATACGAAGGGAAAACCGTCCTGGAAGTCGATGTTCCAAAAAGTGCAAAGGCTCCTCATATGGCTCCGGATGAGACAGGTAAACAAGCGTGTTATATCAGGAAAAAAGATGAAAACAAAGTGGCCTCGGTCCTGGAGACCACTGTGCTTAGAATGACGTATTCATCAAAGCCTTTATCCTTCACCCTGGATTCCCGGCATAAACGTTTGCTGGAAGTACTCCGGACCTATGACAACAGCCGTGGTTACGATATAGAAGAATTGTCACGATTGAGCCTGATGACACAACAAGAATGCATAACCGCCCTTGCGGGATTGATCGCCAGCGACACCATTCAGACATCCAGGTAACCCCTGATCGCATTTACGTAAACGCGAAACGCTTCCAGTCCCTTTGATGTAATCCGGCATACCGTCCGGGGTTTCTTCCCCCTGTAGGTCTTCTCTATATCTATATATCCCGCATTCTGAAGTTTGTCCAGCTGAATGCTCAGATTCCCCGAAGAAGCGCCTGTCTTTTCCTGCAAGTACACAAAATCCGCTTCTTCCAGTGCAATGAGTACAGACATCACGGCCAGTCTTAATTCAGAATGCAAAAGGGGATCTAACTGGTTAAGCATTGTTCTTCTGTTTATTATTGGCGGCATAGTGCAATATATGACCCGGGAGAACCATCATTACAGCGAATCCGGCAGCAAGGACAATCATACTGGTAATACCTGTCACCCACAACTGTACAAATGATGTGAGTACACCCAGTAAACCGCAAATGATCAACGGGGCGTACCGTACAAGAAGACCCGAACAGCTTACACCAATGGCTGCCAGAAGCATCATGATAAAGGAGGCCGGAAATCCGCGTATGACAAAAGCGGGCACCATACACAACATCATGACACCGGCCAGGAAGATCCATATTCTTCCAATGAGGGATCCCATATGGGATTGCGAGGCACCTTCCCTGCGGTAACGAAAGTTCCCTATCAAACCATAAACCAGCCATCCTATTACGGGTATGGCTGTCCACAACAGATGAAACATGTAGTTCCCTGTTTTCGTAATTGCTAGCCAGACTGCCAATGTGGTTACAATGCTTGTGTACCCGAAAATCAGCATAGGCAAAGCGGCATTTTTTTCTATTCCCTTACGGGTGTTGTCGATCATCCTGGTGATCAACTCCAGACTTTCTTTTTCATTCATAGTTTTTTCCATGCTTAAAATGTAATGTTGCCACAAATATAAAGTACTTTATTTTATAAACCTAATATTTTTACAAAATCTTTATATATTTGTATTGTGATATACCTGTTACACATATCTTCTATGATAATGCGAATGCATCGTTAAGATGCAATTCCGCCCGGAACTATTCCTTGTTCCACTCCGATTCCCTTTTAGCTAACATAAAATTTCACGCCATAATGTCATCTTTTGATCATTTTGAGACCTTACAGGTCCATGCCGGACGTACTGCGGATCCGGCCACCGGAGCATGTGCCACTCCCTTGTACCAAACCTCCGCCTTTCGTTTCAACAACATGGAACATGCAGCCCGGCTCTTTGAACTGAAAGAAGACGGGTTTATTTATTCCCGCCTTTCCAATCCTACAGTACGTGTACTGGAAGAACGGGTTGCCGCTTTGGAAGGATGTACGGCGGCTGTAGCTACTTCATCGGGTCAAGCCGCTCATTTTCTTACATTTCAAAACCTGGCTATGCCTGGTGACAACATTATTACTTTTCCTTCCTTGTACGGAGGAACGCATACATTGTTCAGGGACCGGTTTCGTAGTTTCGGGATTGATTTTCGCTTTGCTGCCGGCAAAAAAGCCCATGATGCAGAAGTGCTCATTGATGATCATACAAAAGGTTTATTTGTTGAAACCATAGCCAATTCCGATTATCACGTTCCCGATTTTGAAGCCCTGGCAGAAATTTGCGCCAAACATCATATTCCAATAATCACAGACAACACTTTTGCAGGCGGAGGATACTTGTTTCGTCCGGTCGAATACGGAACAGCCATCGTTACCCATTCGGCCACCAAATGGATAGGCGGTCACGGAAACAGTATAGCCGGCATAGTAGCAGAGGCAGGTAATTTCAACTGGGATAACGGCCGGTTTCCGCATTTGACTGAAAAATGTGATTCTTACCACGGCCTGAACTTTTGGGAAACATTTGGAAATAAAACATTTACTGCCCGGGCCCGGGCTTTAGGGTTGCGGGACTGGGGTTGTTGCCTGTCCCCGTTCAACGCCCTGCTGATCCTCCAGGGAATTGAAACGTTGTCTCTACGTATGCAAAGAGCTATGGACAACGCACAGGAATTAGCCCTGTGGCTTGAAAATCAGCGCTTGGTAGCACAAGTCATTTATCCCGGTTTGAAATCACATCCATCATATTCCAACGTAAAAAAATATTTTAAAAACGGGGCAGGTGCCGTACTGAGCTTTACGCTTAAAGGGGACCGCCATACCACAGCCCAATTTGTAGAACGGCTTGAACTGATTACACACCTGACGAATGTGGGAGACAATAAAACCCTTATCACACACCCGGCTTCCACAACCCACGGACAATTATCCGATAAAGAACTGGAACAGGCAGGCATAGGTCCCGGCACCCTACGTCTTTCAGTAGGTATAGAACACATAGAAGATTTGAAAAAAGACCTGTCCGGATCTCTTGCAAAATGTACCCTATGAAAAAAAACACTTATTTCTATAAAGATCCTTTCACGCTGGAATGCCAGGATGTCCTGCCGGGCATAAAAATCACATATCATTGCAGTGAAGGCTCTCCGGAAGGAAGACAAATTATCTGGATATGCCATGCCCTTACCGCCAATTCCAACCCGCAGGAATGGTGGCCGGCCCTGGTTGGTCCCGGCAAATTTTTTGATCCCGTCAAACACTACCTGGTCTGCGCCAACGTACTTGGCTCTTGTTACGGATCTACCGGTCCTGATGCAGCCGGATTTCCGCTGATCACTATCAGAGACATGGTCAACGCCCACGAATTGCTACGCCAACATCTCAATATCACAACCATCCATCTGCTGATTGGCGGATCAAGCGGGGGATACCAGGCGTTGGAATGGAGTATCTTGTGCCCCGATCTCATAAAAAATCTCTGTCTGATCGCATGCAATGCCCGGGTCAGTCCCTGGGCGACCGCCTTAAACGAAGCGCAACGCATGGCGCTCCGGGCAGATCTGTCTTTTGAACAATCAGATTATCCCGGGGGCGGGAAACGCGGACTTGCCGCCGCTCGTGCCATGGCTTTGTTATCTTACAGATCGTACGAGGGTTACGGGAAAACACAGGCCGAGTTGTCTGCCGATGCGCTGTTGGCAACCAAAGCTTGTTCTTACCAGCAGCACCAGGGCGAAAAACTTACCAGTCGCTTTTGCCCGTACAGCTATTATTCCCTGACCCTGAGCCTGGATTCACACAATGTGGGCCGGGGTCGCAAAAGTGTAGAGGCCGCTTTGTCCGTTATTCGTGCACGAACACTTTGTATTGGTATAGACAGCGATCTCCTTTTTCCTTTATCCGAGATAAAATATATGGCCGTCCACATTCCCGGAGCTGTAACAGATGTCATATCGTCTGACTTTGGACATGACGGTTTTTTACTTGAACACGAACAAATTACATCATCATTATGCAGGTTCTTAAATTCGGAGGCACTTCGGTAGCCGACGCTTCTTCCATTAAACAGGTAATGGAGATTGTCAAAAAATCTTCAGCCCGGGATAAAACAATAGTTGTGGCTTCGGCTCTGAGTGGTGTCACAGATGCCCTGATAGAGATCGGTGATCGTGCAGGCCGGGGTGATGAAACTTACCTGAAGGCCATCAGCAACCTGGAAAAAAGGCATCAGTTGCTTGTTGCAGAACTTATCCCGAAAGACTTCAGAAACGATATACTGACTACCCTTTCCCTGCTGTTTGAAAAACTCAGGGATGTTTGCCGGGGAGCCTTCCTGATCAGGGAGATCAGCCGGTCAACCTCGGATCTAATTACAGGATTCGGGGAATTGTTTTCTACACGGATCCTGGAAGCAAAGTGTAATTCCATGGGAATGAGTTGCAAGTGGATTGACGCCCGGCAGATTATCCGGACAGAGCCCGTGTCCCGCCGGATTGCCGTTACTGTCAATACAGTCGTCACTTTTAAAAACATCCGGGAGATGCTGCAGATCAACCCGGCCAAGATCCTTATCCTGCCCGGATTTATTGCATCGGACCCGGAAGGAAGGACCACCACACTGGGCCGGGGAGGGTCCGATTATACCGCTTCCTTATTGGCTGTGGGAGGAAAGGCCCGGATGCTATGGATCTGGACCGACGTTAACGGGATGATGACAGCCGATCCGGGCATTGTTCCCGATGCCCGTACCATAGAGCATATCTCCTACAAAGAAGCACTGGAGATATCACATTTTGGAGCAAAGGTTGTATATCCACCTACAATCCAGCCGGTTGTAGCCAAGGAAATCCCCATCATGGTGAAAAACACGTTCGATCCGGACGGACCCGGAACACTAATAGAGAGTAATCCGCCAGAAGGACACAATAAGATCCGGGGCATATCCGGCAGCAACCGGATTGCACTTCTATCCATGGAAGGCAGCGGTATGGTGGGCATTCCCGGTTATTCCAGCCGTCTTTTCAATACCCTGACCCAACAACAGATCAATATCATACTCATTACCCAGGCCTCGTCTGTTCATACCATGCTGGTGGCAATTGACGAAAAAGATGCCGAAAAAGCACGCCGGGCAGCCGATGAAACATTTGCTTACGAAATATCTCTGCAAAAAGTGGAACCCCTGAAAGTGGAGAGCGGCTATTCCATTATAAGCCTTATTGGAGATGACATGAAAAATCAATCGGGAGCCAGCGGGCGCATGTTCGAGGCCATTGGAAGACGCAATATTACCATCCGGGCCATTGCCCAGGGATCCTCTGAAAAAAACGTTTCCGCTGTTGTCAGTACCTCCCGTGTAAAGGAAGCCATAGCAGCCGTTCATGAAGAATTTTTCGGGTCCCCGAAACGGCAGATCAATCTGTTCATTGCCGGCTGGGGCAATGTGGGAAAAAGCCTGACGCGAATGATATTCGATCAAAAAGAAGCCCTGATGCAGGAAGAAAACCTGGTTCTGCACATAGCGGGTATATGCAACAGTAAAAAAATGGTATTTCAAAAAGAAGGAAACCAATCCTTTGATATTTCAGAAGCTCTTGCCAAAAGCGTGACACCCAACAGCAACGGCAGCTTCCCGGATACTATGATAGAAATGAACCTCAGGAACAGCGTATTTGTGGATTGTACATCGGATCATTACTTAGCAGCACGTTATGCGGACATCCTGGAAGCAGGCGTTGCAGTGGTAACTTGTAACAAAATTGCCAATTCGCTGGATATGGATTATTACAAACGACTGCGGTGTGCATCACGCAGGGAAAATACTCCTTTCCTGTACGAAACCAACGTTGGAGCAGCTCTTCCGGTAATTTTCCTGATCAGGCAAATGCGACGCAGCGGTGATACACCACAAAAAATTGAAGCCTGCCTGTCCGGAACGCTGAATTATGTATTCGGTAAATACGACGCGACCGTTCCCTTCCATGAGATCGTGGAAGAAGCTTCCCGCCTGGGATATACCGAGCCCGATCCCATGACCGATCTTTCAGGCACGGATGTTTTAAGAAAAGCACTGATCCTGGCACGTGAATGCGGCCTTGAAGCGGGAGAAGACCAGATTGACAACCAATCATTCATCCCCCCTGTCTGGCCCGATGAGGAATACTATAAAAACCTCCTGCAACAAAGCCTTGAGAGCGGAAGCAAATTACGGTATGTAGCCCGGATTGAAAACGGGATCATTAAGACAGGCCTTGAAGAAATTCCCGCTTCGCATCCTTTTTGTAACCTTCGCGGAACCGACAGTAGTATCATTTTGTACAGCAGACTATACCCCAAAGGATTACGTATAGAAGGAGCCGGAGCCGGGGCAGCACAAACCGCTTCAGGATTGTTGAACGATATACTTCAGACAAGATGAAAAAAAAGGTATTGGTTGCCGGAGCCACCGGGTTGGTTGGCGCAATAATGACGAAAATACTGGAAGAAAGAGCTTTCCCGGTAGATCAGTTAATCCCTGTTGCCTCGGAACGTTCTGCAGGTAAAACGATTTTTTTTCGCAACAAGTCAGTACCTGTTCTCGGCTTTCAGGAGGCTTTTGAACACAGACCTGATATTGCCCTTTTTTCTGCAGGCAAAGAAGTTTCCCGTGTCTGGGCGCCCCGTCTGGCAGAAACAGGCTGCCGGGTAATTGACAATTCTTCCTGCTGGAGAATGGATCCTTCAATAAAGCTTATTGTGCCGGAGATCAACGGGCACCTGCTCACACCGGAAGACAGGATCATTGCCAATCCCAACTGTTCCACCATACAGATGGTCATGGCTTTGGCACCGCTTCACCACCATTACGGCCTTCGCAGAATAGTGGTTTCCACATACCAGTCCGTGACCGGATCCGGATATAAAGGATTGGAACAGCTTCTTGCCGAGAGAAAAACACGAACGTCGGACCACAACCCGCCCGTCCCGCTGTCCGTATACCCGCAACCTATAGATATGAACGTTATTCCGCAAATCGGTACTTTCCTGGAAAACGGGTATACAGAAGAAGAAATGAAAATGGTACAGGAAACGCAAAAGATACTGGATGATCCGGGCATCAGGGTTTCGGCAACAACAGTACGGGTTCCTGTTAAGGGAGGGCACTGTCTTTCCGTAAACGCATCTTTTAAGAAGCCATTTGTCCTGGAAGAAGTCTATTCGCTGCTGAAATCATTTCCCGGTTTGAAAATCGGGAGAAACGGGGCAGATCCCGCCTTTGTAACTCCCCTGGAAGCTGAAGGCAGTGATCTTGTATATGCAAGCAGGATTCGCAGAGATCTTTCCATGGATAACACCCTGGATATGTGGATCGTAGCCGACAACCTGCGCAAAGGGGCAGCCCTCAATGCCGTACAGATAGCTGAGAAGTTGTTGTCATTCTGATCCAAAGGGAAGAAGCGGCCATGTAAACCTTAATGACCGGAGTCGTTCCCTTGTGAGTGAATCGATATTTTGGACCGAAAATGGAACAATATTCACATCTTCTGTGAATACCCCGGGATCACGTCCGTACTTGTAGGCATAAGAAAAACGGCCGGCATCTTCAAGGGGAACCGAAATGTAAAAAGCGGCTTGAGTATTCCCCATTTTTAATGTGAGCAGACTGTCTTTTACCAGGGTGGTATACAATTCCCGGGCGGTTTCAAAAGCCGGATCTATAAGGGTTACCTTTTCATCTATCAGATCCCTGTACGGGTATTCTCCTCTTTCTTCGTATTCCCTTAATTCGGTTAACATACGTGACAGGGTTCCACTCTGGTAGGGAAAATGGGTACACCCCAGCACCAGGTAACGCAACGGTTGCGGATCTTTAGTCTTTCTAAGCTTTTCCACCAGGCTCAGCAAATGATAACGGGCATAATTTTCCGTGGAATTCAATTGAAGATCGCGGGGCCGGCTTTTACTGCCTTTGTATAATATATGATTGGCGGAAAAATCGAATCCATAGGCTGCCAACAGGTTGGTGTCGATCCTGTATACAGGGTGATCCGTGGAAGGTCCTCTGTAATCACCTCGTGGAGCAAGGGCACGGGGATCAACGTAATCTTTTTCCGAGTCCACCGCCTCGGCAAATCCGGCTGCGCCGTGGCTTATGATCTGCAAATTCCCGGTATACCCACGTTCTTTGGCCAGGGACCTGAACGTGTTTTCGTACCCTCCCGAAGCAATAGTCCCGGTTGTGGCAAGTACGCCAACTGCCACGTCTTCTTTGGGATCTATCCTGTCCAAAGCAGCTTTGACTCCTGCATTAATTACCCCAATGGCTTTGATACCGGATCCGCTATCTTCAAGAAAATTCGTAATATCTTCCAGGCCGTAGGCAGTTGCCGTATTGCATGCAACAACAAGTATCTTAACCTGGTGACCTAAAAGAAACAACGCGTCTTTTATAATTAGTTCACGCAAAAAATCTGTTTTTCCTTCAGCTGCGTAGTTCCCGTAAGGCATATTGGCCTGATCGGCAAGGTATATGAAATCTTCCCCCTCCAGCAAACGGCTGGAAAGTATTGCCTCCAGCACTGTCAACCCGCCGGTTCCCGAATCAAAAACCCCTATGGGCAAATGATTCCGGAGCGTAGGATAGGTGGTAAAATCTGTATAAAAAACAGAAGTTGTATCATTCAGAGCCGCATCAACTACCGGAATATGTCCGGGTTTGCCCTGGCAGGCGGCAACAAGTACCCAAATAATCAGCAATACATGTTTTTTCATACGATTAAAATGAATTGTTTCCATCTTTATTAATTATCAATGGCATAAAAAACCGGCTCTCTCTTTTTGTAGTAAACACCGTAACGGAATCCGCAATTTTTCAGTATCTCTGTATAATAATCAAATTGCTCCCCTATCCGCTCCTGTGAATGGGCATCGGATCCCAGGCTGACGGCCTCTCCTCCCAATTCTCTGAATCGTTTGAGTATGTTTATATCCAGTACAGGTGTTCCGTGGGCAAACGATTGGTAGGTCTTGGTATTGATCTCAAACGTTTTTCCGTTCTCGGCAAGTATTCTAAGTATGGGATCCAGAATATCTCCGAATTCATTAAGAGATATAGTGTGTTCCCGGTAGGGCGAATAACGGGCAATATAATCAAAGTGACCCAAAATGTCGAAATCTCTGAAAGTGTGAATGCAGTCAAGGATATCCCTTAAATAGATTCCGTAAGCTTCCCGGAATTCGTATCCGTCATAATACTTCCCGTGATAGGGATCGTGTCCGCGGACAAAATGCATGGAAGCGATCACGGTATCGAAAGTATGATTTTTCATAAAGCCCCCTATAGCCTCCATGCTTACAGGCTGGATGCCTATTTCAACTCCCTTCAGCAACTCCAGGTCGGGATAAGATTTTTTCAGGTGTTCGATGTCCGATTGTTGACTTTCCACATGAAAAGTAAACCTGTGGATACCCTCTGGCGGATCAAAATCATAATGATCCGAGAAACAAATCCCCCGAAAAGACATTTTCCGTATCTTTTCCACCGCCGTTATCATGTTCATCCTGCTGTCGGGAGAATGATGCGAATGGGTATGATTGTCAAAAAGGATCATATCAAAAGGATCTTTTTTAAAAACGGCGGGAATCTCTGTTGTCATACAGGACTCCCGCCGGATAACAGTATTATGTCAACTATGGGTCATCAGGCGTTTTTAAACGCTTTGAGACCGGCAAAATGAGACACTTTACCCAGCTCGTATTCAATACGCATCAGCTGGTTGAATTTTTCAATACGTTCACCGCGGCAACCGCTTCCTGTCTTGATGTGACCGGCATTAACGGCAACCACCAGGTCTGCAATAAAGCTGTCTACGGTTTCGCCACTACGGTGTGAAACAAAGCAATTGTAGGAATTCTTGTTTGCCAGTTCAATGGTTTCCAGTGTTTCTGTAACGGTTCCTATCTGGTTCAGTTTTATAAGTATGGAATTGGCCACACCGTTTTCTATACCTTTTGCCAGAATGGCTTTGTTGGTACAGAACAGGTCGTCACCCACCAGTTCAATTTTGTTGCCTACTGTCTGTGTGAGGTTTTTCCATCCTTCCCAGTCGTTCTCGGCAAGTCCGTCTTCTATGGAAACAATGGGATACTGTCTTACCCACTCTTCCCAGATCTTCACCATTTCTTCGCTGGAAACGAGTTTCTGAGTACTCTTGAAGAATTTGTATTTTCCGTCTTCCCACATTTCACTGGCTGCTGGATCCAGGCAAATACTTACATCTTCACCGGGTTTGTAACCGGCTTTTACAATGCCTTCCAGGATCATTTCCACAGCCTGTTCGTTGGTTTTCAGGTCCGGTGCAAATCCGCCTTCATCCCCTACTCCTGTACTCAGGCCTTTTGCTTTCAGCACGCTTTTAAGTGCGTGGAACACCTCGGCACCCATCCGGATGGACTCACGGAATGACGGAGCATTGTGCGGAGCTATCATGAATTCCTGGAAATCAACAGTATTGTCTGCATGTGCCCCGCCGTTGATAACGTTCATGCAAGGTACGGGCATCAGGTAAGCATTGCTTCCGCCCAGATACTGATACAATGGTATGTTCAGACTTTGTGCGCCGGCCCTGGCAAACGCCATGGAGACACCCAGAATGGCATTGGCTCCCAATTTGGCCTTGTTGACCGTTCCGTCCAGGTCTATCAAAAAGTAATCCAGATCCCTTTGGTTCGTGAAACACCTGCCTTCGATGGCTTTTGCTATGGTGCTGTTTACATTGGATACGGCTTTCAGGACTCCTTTTCCGCCATAGCGTTTTTTATCGCCGTCCCGCAATTCAACAGCTTCCCTTTCACCGGTGGATGCGCCACTGGGAACCATGGCTGTGGCCCGGGCTCCGTCATCCAGAATCAGATTTACTTCTACAGTTGGATTGCCTCTTGAATCTAATATTTCAATAGCTTCAACTTTTTTGATTTTCATTGTTCGTTCCTCCAAAATTAATGTTTTTGTATCCGGCAAATTTACAGTATAAAAATGAATCCTAAAA
>Ga0265294_10005946_pt1 | contig 14768 bp, 13 predicted proteins | sample MunlanPumphouse3_FD_192504 | JGI IMG/M metagenome (GOLD analysis project Ga0265294, IMG submission 192504) | Groundwater microbial communities from a municipal landfill in Southern Ontario, Canada - Pumphouse #3 | ecosystem: Environmental > Aquatic > Deep subsurface > Groundwater | place... | reverse complement strand
TTTTTGAGCACCTAGCGACAATTGATACAAGGTCATGGTACGAACGATAATGGCTAATGATCCCAAACGTAAAACCTAAAACTTACAACCTAAAACTTACAACCTAAAACCGAAACAATCATGCTCAACGTCCGCAGCCTGCAAACCTATTACGGCCGGGTCCATGTACTCAAGGCCGTTTCCCTGCACCTTCATCCCGGCGAAATCGTAGCCGTTATCGGAGCCAATGGCGCAGGCAAGACGACCCTGCTTAAGACCCTGGTCGGCCTGCTCTCCCAACGATCGGGAACCATCCATCTTCAGGGTGATGATGTCTCCGGATTATCCACGGAAAAACGTCTCCGGGCCGGTCTGGTTTTGTGCCCGGAAGGCCGCAAGCTCTTCGGCGACCTCAGCGTCCAGGACAACCTTTCTCTGGGGGCCTACTCCAGAAAAGATCGCAGCAGGATCAAAACGGATATGAACCGGTTGCGGGACCGCTTTCCCATTTTGAACAAATTCTGGACCCGATCGGCCTCCAGCCTTTCCGGGGGAGAACAACAGATGGTGGCACTGTGCCGCGCCCTGATGTCCAATCCCAAAATTCTGCTTCTGGACGAACCATCTCTCGGGCTGTCCCCCTTGCTCTCCCAGGAGATTCTCAAGGCCATTGTGGAACTCAACCAGGACCAGGGACTCAGTGTCCTTCTGGTTGAACAAAATGCCCGGGCCGCGCTGAAAATCTGCCACCGGGCCTATGTGCTGGAAACCGGCAGAATCGTCATGGAAGGAGAAGGGCAGGAACTCCTGGACCATAAAGGTGTCCAAAGGGCCTATCTGGGCAAAGGCTACGACAAGATCTGGGAACGATAATCATGGGTCAGCATATACAACAACTGCCTCTGCTCGCAGTGCAGAATGTCAGCAAAAATTTCGGCGGAGTTCAGGCCGTTCTGGATGTGAATTTTTCCATCCCTGCCGGTCGGATCACCGGGCTCATCGGCCCCAACGGAGCAGGCAAAACCACCCTATTCAATCTTATCTCCGGAACCATTTTGCCCAGTTCCGGGACGATTCATTTTGCGGGGTGGGATATCACCCGTACCCCGCCCCAGACACGCAGCCGCCTGGGCATGATGCGCACCTTCCAGAACCTGAGTCTGTATCCCGAACTGACCTGCTTAGAAAACGTAACCATCGGGGCCAACGCCTGGTACCGTCCCGGGCCCTTGTCCCTTGTCCAACGCGGCGGAGGCAGTACAGAACAGAATATTCTGGCTGATGCCCTGGGATATCTGGAACAGATCGGACTTTTAGATAAAAAAAATATCGGCCCCTGCGAACTCTCCTACGGCGACCAGCGCCGTCTGGAAATCGCCCGGGCCATGATGGGCCATCCCAAACTTCTGCTTTTAGATGAACCGGCAGCAGGCCTGAACAACCAGGAATCCCAAGAACTGGCCGAACTCCTGCTCCACATCCGCGACACCACCGACCTGACCATCCTGATCATCGAACACGATATGGACGTGCTCATGACCGTATCCGACATGGTTCTGGTCCTGGTGGAAGGCCAGCTGTTACTGGAAGACACTCCCCGAAAAGTCCAACAGGACCCACGGGTGATCGAGGCGTATCTGGGGAAGGAAGAATAAGAAAAGTGCGCAGTGCCCAGCAGGCAATGTGCAGAATGACCTTGTATCCTCTATCATCTATCCTGAATTTTTCATCATCGTTTTACATCTAAGGAGCATATCTAATGTCCCAACACGTAGTCATTATCGGTGCAGTGGCTCTTGGGCCCAAGGCTGCCTGTCGGCTGAAACGGGTTCAGCCTGATGCCCGGGTTACCATGATCGATGCACAGAAAATCATATCCTACGGCGGATGCGGTATTCCCTATCTTGTCTCCGGAGATGTCAGTGACCCCAAGCAGTTGCGCACAACCAGCTTCCATGCCCTGCGCGACGAAGCCTTTTTCAAACAGGCCAAGGGTGTGGATGTGCTCAGCGAAACCACGGTGCTTAAGATCGACCGCAAAAAGAAAACTGTGCTCGTGCAGGAAAAAAACGCTGAACCCCGGGAAATTTCCTACGACAAGCTGGTCCTGGCCACGGGAAGCCGCCCCCGGACCCTGCCCATTCCGGGCGTTGATCTTCCCGGCTGTCTGCCCGTAAGTACCATGACCGATGCTATGACCATCAGAGACATGGTCACCAAGGGAGCTGTAAGCAAGGCAGTTATCGTGGGCGCAGGGTTCATCGGGCTGGAAATGGCCGAGGCCCTGTCAGATATGTGGGGCATTGAGACTTCCGTCATTGAAGTGGCCGACCAGGTCCTTCCCGGGGTGGTCAGCAAAAACATTGCCCACATGGCCCAGCAGCATCTCAAAGACAAAGAGGTCACTCTCTGCCTTGCGGAAATGGTCACCGCCATCGAAGGTGAAGGCAAGGTGCAGCGGGTCATCACCACCAAGCGGACCATTGAAGCCGATCTGGTTATTTTGGCTGCCGGCGTGCTTCCCAATTCTGAACTAGCCAAAGACGCCGGGCTCACCGTTTCTTCGTCTACGGGCGGGATTATGGTCAACAAGACCATGCAGACCTCAGACCCGAACATTTACAGCGGGGGCGACTGCGTAGCCATTGAAAATCTGGTCACCGGCAAACCGGGACTCTTTCCCCTGGGTTCCATGGCCAACCGCCAGGGCCGGGTTATCGGGACCAACCTTGCCGGTGGACGGGACACCTTTCCCGGCGCAGTAGGCTCTCTGTCCATCAAGATTTTCGACATGGGAGTGGCAGGCACAGGACTCACCCTGAAACGGGCCCAGACCGAAGGATTCGATGCCATAAGCGCCCAGGTCATTCAATTTGACCACGCCCATTTTTATCCCGAAAAAACCCTTATCAGCCTGGAGCTGGTTGTGGAAAAGGGAACCGGCCGTGTCCTGGGTATCCAGGGCATCAGCGAAAATCTCGAAGGTCTGGCCGCGCGCATCGACGCCGTGGCCGCCATACTCAAATATAAGCCTACGGTGCAGGATATCAGCAACCTCGAACTGGCCTATTCACCGCCTTTTTCAGCAGCCATGGATGTTCTCAATGCCGTGGCCAACGTAGCCGACAATATCCTTGGCGGCCGTAACCGGCCCATCAGTTCCAGTGAATTTGCCGCATTATGGGAAAACAGGAAATCCAACAATCTCATTGTCCTGGACTGCCGCGATCGGGATAATGCAGAAAAATTCCTGGCAAAACACCCGGATTTCTGGATGAACATCCCCTCTGAAACCGTCCAGGAACATGTGGATCAGGTACCCAAAGACAAGCAGGTCGTCCTGCTCTGCAATACGGGCGGCCGTTCCTACGAAGCCCAGATCAAACTGGACAAGGCCGGGGTTACCAATACGGTCAACCTGCAGGGCGGCTGGGGCAATCTGCGCATCTGGGGCCTGGACCCAACCACCGAAGAGTAGCTTAAACACATCTCTGCCCACGCCCTGCAACGAGGCGCGGGCAGAGAACAAACTGCGTATGCCCCCTGCGCACTGCGCACTTTTCTTTAGAATATAGGAGTCTCCACATGCCTGCCTGTCCAGCAAAGCATCTGCGTTTTACTCCCGAAGACATCCGGCAAATCCAGCTTGAACGGCTGCAAGCAACCCTGCACCGTGTCCGGCGGCGGGTGGCTTTTTACAAAAAACGATTCCAGGACATGGGGTTCAATCCAGACCAGTTTGGATCATTGGAAGATCTGCGAAAACTCCCTTTTACCACGGAATCAGATCTCTCCAACGCCTATCCGTACGGCATGTTCTGCATTCCCCTGCGGGATGTTGTGCGTATCCATACATCCACAGGCAAGGGTTCTGAGCCCATTGTCGTCGGCAATTCGGAACGCGACCTCAAAAACCGGGCGCGACTTCTGGCCCGTGTCTATGAGACCATCGGTCTGGATACGGAAGACGTCTTCCAGATCACCCTGCGTTACGGCCTGGGCACGGGTGCCTTTGCCTTTCATGATGCAGCCCGAGAACTGGGGGCGTCCACCATCCCCGCCTCTGTGGGCCGCACGGACAAACAGCTCAAGATCATGCGCGATTTCGGGACCTCCTGCCTTATCGCCACCCCAGGCTATGCCCGGATTTTACTGGAGGCCATGGAGAAACAGAATATCACCCCGGCCATGCTCAGGCTCAAGGCCATTCTGCTCACAGGGGAACCGTGCTCAAAATCTCTGGCCGCAGAGCTGGAACAGGGATTTCAAGCACCTGTCTATGATATCTATGGACTGAGCGCCGTATGCGGACCGGGTATTGCGGCCCAATGCAGGGAACAACAGGGGCTCCATGTCCAGGAAGACATGGTCTATGCCGAAATAGTAGACCCCGAAACAGGAGCTCCCGTTGCAGACGGCCAATGGGGCGAGCTGGTCCTGACCACCCTCATGGAAGAGGCGGTTCCGGTCATCCGCTATAAAACAGGTGACCGGGCCAGATTTCTGCCCTCCCCCTGTCCCTGTGGGAACACCTTCCGCTGCCTGGACCACATTTCCGGACGCATTGACAACGTGCTGATCATCAAGGGCATCAATATCGCGCCGGAAATGATTGAACGGGTACTTTTTGATCATTTAGGCACCCGGGTTGTATGGGAAGCCGAAATTGTCGGGCAGGGGAAAAGACAGGAACTTGTCGTCCGCATCGCCATCACGGAAGACCTGTTTTTCGACCAGATGAAACGTCAAAGAGCCATGGTGGATACCTTGCGCCGGGCCTTTGCCCAGTGGATAGGGGTTACTCCCAGGGTCCTGCTTGCGGAACCGGCAAGTATTAAAAAATAAATTTTTCCTGACGGATCAGGACATTGAGTCCACATAAAAGCCCCCTTTTCCATTATTCCCTGGAAAAGGGGGCTTTTATGTGGACTCAACAGGAAAAAAGCATGTCTTTTTAACCATATACGCCAATGAATAAGGGACGATTATACTTCAGGAATATAACCTAAAATATTCAACAACATAAAGATATATAATAATTTTCTTTGAAAAAATATGTCCTAAATTCTTGTCATTAAATGTCTTTATTGATACAATCTATCATAATATTTTTGACCACGTTCAAAAGACGAATCCGCGTCGTTGAACACGACACCAACTGATACCTCAAAACCGGCCAAGGTCGGTCTGGTGACCACGGGAAGTGAAATCTATCGTGGCCGGATTACCGACAAATTCGGTCCGATACTGCAAAAAAAATTTTCCGATCTCGGATCAACCATCACGAACCAGGTTTTCGTCTCGGATGACATGGCTATGACAGTAAACGCCATCCACTCGTTTCTCGACCAGGGCGTGGACCTTGTCGCTGTCACCGGAGGCATGTCCGTAGATCCTGAAGATCTCACCCCTGCCTCCATCCGTGCGGCCGGAGGAGAAGTGGTTACCTACGGTTCCCCGACATTTCCAGGAGCCATGTTCATGCTCGCCTACATCGGGAACACGCCCGTAGTCGGCCTTCCCGGGTGCGTCATGGTACTACCGAGCCAGTATTTTCGACCTGGTTGTACCGCGTCTGCTGGCCGGTGAACAGGTTACCCGTAAGGATATCGTGGCCATGGGACATGGCGGATTCTGTGCAGGGTGCTCCGAATGCCGTTATCCCATCTGCCCTTTTGGCAAAGGGGTATAGTTCTTTCGGTACGCATGCACCTTACCTCGTTCTCTACGGCAGAGGCGGTATGCTCTTTGTACGGGTTACAGCTGCAGGTTCAAAAAAAATTATTATTTCGTCGTCTTCCGGCATTGGGCCACCTTGCTTTATTCAATTTCATTTTTAGAAGGAGAATACCATGATTTCCAAAACTCTTTGGGTCAACGGGGTGGAAAAACGCCTTGTTGTCGATCCCGAGGCCAGACTGGTTGATGTACTCCGTAAAAAGCTGATGCTCACGGGGACCAAAATCGGTTGTGGCAAAGGTCAATGCGGCGCCTGCAATGTGATCATGAACGGAAAATTGGTCCGTTCATGTATTACAAAAATGAAAAAAGTTCCGGATCAGGCCGTTATTTCGACCATTGAAGGCATCGGACAACCCGGCCATCTCCACGCTCTGCAGATGGCATGGATGGTTCATGGCGGTGCCCAGTGCGGATTTTGTACGCCCGGGTTCATCGTCTCAGCCAAAGCTCTTTTGGACGAAAATGCCGATCCAACCCGTGAAGACATCCGTACATGGTTCCAGAACCATCGCAATGCCTGCCGCTGTACCGGGTACAAACAGTTGGTAGATTCCGTCATGGATGCCGCCAAGGTCATGCGCGGCGAAATGACCATGAAAGAACTGGCCTACAAGCTTCCCAAGGACGGCAAAGTATGGGGTTCCTCAATGCCCCGGCCTTCCGCCGAAGCCAAAGTCACCGGTACATGGAACTTTGGTGCTGATGTCGGCCTGCAACTGCCCGATGACACCCTGCAAATTGCCCTGGTCCAGGCCGAAGTATCCCACGCAAAAATTCTTTCCATCGACACCTCCGAAGCCGAAAAAATGGAAGGCGTCTACAAAATCATCACCCACAAAGACGTTCCCGGTAAAAACCGGGTCAGCGGCCTGATCACCTTTTCTTCCAATCTCGGCGACGGCTGGGAACGGCCCATTCTGTGTGACGAAAAAATCTTTCAGTACGGTGACGCCATTGCCATGGTCTGTGCCGACAACGAAAAGAACGCCCGTCTGGCCGCAGCCAAAGTCAAGGTGGAAATTGAACAGCTGCCCGAGTACATGAGTGCGCCCGAAGCCATGGCCGAAGACGCCATCGAGATCCATCCCGGCACACCCAATGTCTATTTCACCCAGAAACTGGTCAAAGGTGAAGATACTGCGCCCATCTTCAAAACAGCCGACGTGGTCGTGGAAGACAATTTTTATGTCAGCCGTCAGCCCCACATGCCCATTGAACCGGACGTAGGCTTTGCGTATATCAACGAAGAAGGGAAGCTGGTCATCCATTCCAAATCCATCGGTCTGCATCTGCACGCGGCCATGATCGCCGAGGGCATCGGCATTGATCTGGAAAATATGATCATGATCCAGAATCCCACAGGCGGCACCTTCGGCTACAAGTTCAGTCCCACCATCGAATCTCTGCTGGGTGTGGCGGCTTTGGTCACCAAACATCCGGTGTTCCTCGGCTATGACTGGTATCAACAACAGACCTATACGGGAAAACGTTCTCCCTTTATTACCAACCTGAAATTCGCCGCAAACAAGGAAGGAAAACTCCTGGGCATGGAATCCGACTTTTTGGTAGACCATGGTCCTTATTCCGAGTTCGGCGATCTGCTCACCCTTCGCGGAACCCAGTTCATGGGCGCAGGCTATGATATTCCCAATATGCGCGGCCAGGGTCGGACCATCTGCACCAACCATGCATGGGGCTCCGCTTTCCGCGGATATGGTTCCACCGAAGCCGAATTCCCTTCCGAAGTGCTCATGGACGAACTGGCTGAGAAATTGGGCATGGATCCTCTGGAACTGCGCTACATCAACTGTTATCGTGAAGGAGCCACCACCCCCACAGGTCAGGACCCCGAAGTCTACTCCCTGCCGGAGATTATTGATACGGTGCGCCCCAAATACCAGGAAGCCATGAAGCGGGCCAAAGAAAATTCCACCGATACCGTTAAACGGGGCGTGGGTATATCCATCGGCGTCTACGGCTGCGGATTGGACGGCCCGGATACCGCTGCCTCGGATATCCAGCTCAATGAAGACGGCACAGTGACCGTATTTACCACATGGCATGACCACGGACAGGGTGCCGATATGGGCGCACTTTCCATGGCCCACGAAATTCTACGACCTCTGGGACTGACTCCCGAACAGATCCATCTGGTCATGAACGATACCAGTAAATGTCCCAACGGCGGCCCCGCCGGCGGCAGCCGCTCTCAGGTGATGGTAGGTCAATCCATCAAGATCGGCTGTGAAATGCTTCTGGACGGCATGCGCAAGGCAGACGGCTCCTTCCGGACATTTGAAGAGATGAAGGCCGAGGGAATCGCTCTCAAATATAATGGTGTATGGACAGCTCCGGCCAAGGCATGTGATGAAAATTCACAGGGCAGCCCCTTCTCCGTGTACATGTATGGCCTGTTCATGTCCGAAGTTGCCGTAGAACTGGCCACGGGTAAAACCACCGTTGAGAAAATGACGGCCGTGGCCGACCTCGGTAACATCAGCAACCAACTGGTCGTTGACGGCCAGATGTACGGTGGTATGGCCCAGGGCATCGGTCTGGCCCTTACTGAAGATTACGAAGACATCAAAAAACACTCCACCATGATCGGTGCCGGATTCCCTTACATCAAGGAAATCCCGGACAACATGGAGCTCATCTATGTCAATCACGCCCGTCCTGCAGGACCCAAGGGTGCCTCAGGTGTAGGCGAATTGCCTCTGTCAGCTCCTCATGCAGCCGTGATCAACGCCATCTACAACGCCTGCGGCGTGCGCATTACCCATCTGCCCGCGTTGCCTGCAAAGGTCTTGGCCGGATTGCAGAACAAATAGTTCGTAATTGAAAAAGGGGCGACCAGCTGGTCGCCCCTACATCTCTATATTTCTACGACACTTGCATATTGTAGGGATCTCACATGGACCAAAGCGATCTGCGGGCCTGGGAAGCCAGATGCATCCAGGACGAACCACCGCATTGCCAGGCGGCCTGTCCCATCCACGTGGATGTAAGGACTTTTATGGCCAAAATGGCGGCCGGAGACTTCAATGCTGCATGGACCGTACTCACCCGGACCATGCCCCTACCCCATACCCTCTGCCATATCTGTGATCATCCCTGTGAAACCCGCTGTCTGCGAAATCAGGCAGGAGAATCGCTGGCCATCCATCTGCTGGAAAAATCCTGTATAGCATTGTGCGATCAGCGCATGCGCCCCTCGTTGATCCGATCCAAAGACAAAAAAATCGCTGTCATCGGGTCATCTCTGGATGGTCTCACCGTTGCCTGGGATCTTTCCCGCAAGGGATACAGTGTCACCCTTCTCCATGCAGATATGCCAGAAACATTTCTTACAGCGCAGTTGGGAACGGCCCTTCCCCCCGAAGCACTGGCCACCGATATTGCTCTGCTCAAACAAACCAGCGTACTCTTTTCCACACAAGATACTCTTCCTCTCGGATCACTGACGAAAGGACACCTGGAAACTCTGCTGGCCGAGTTTGACGGGGTCTATCTGAGTATGGGAACCCCACACTTGGAGATTCTCCCCCAGTGGATCAGGGAGCAGGCCAATCCTCTCACCCTGGCAGGCCCTCTGGACGGGCTTTATACTGGCGGTTGGGCTGATCCGTTTTCTCCCATTCAGGCCATTGCCGATGGACGCAAAGCCGCGGCGTCCCTGGATCGATACGCCAGCAAAGTTTCTCTGACCGCCTTGCGGGACAAAGAGGGACCGCAATCCACCCGGCTTTATACATCCCTGACCGGCGTGGAAGATGCATTGCGGATTCCCGTATCCTCAGAATGTTACCTTCCGGATGAAGCAGCGGCCGAAGCATCCCGCTGTCTGCAATGCCAATGTCTGGAATGCGTCAAAATCTGCCCGTATCTGGAACACTTCAAGGGCTATCCTAAAACCTATGCCCGACAGATCCATAACAACGCGGCCATCGTTAAAGGACTGCACCTCAGTAACCCGCTTATCAATTCCTGCTCTTTGTGCGGGTTGTGCGAAGAGGTCTGCCCCGAAAATTTTTCCATGGCCAACCTCTGTCTCTCGGCACGTCAAGATATGGTCACCACGGGCAAAATGCCCCTATCCGCCCATGATTTCGCCCTCCAGGACATGGAATTTTCCAACTCAGACCACTTTGCCATGGTCCGGAACCAGCCCGGGCACGCTACCAGCCGCTATCTGTTTTTCCCGGGATGTCAGATCTGTTCTTCCCGTCCGGGCCATACCCGGGCCGTGTACGCTCATCTTTGCGCGTCTCTGGATGGCGGCGTCGCCTTGATGCTCGGATGCTGCGGTGCCCCGGCCACCTGGGCCGGACGAACCGACCTGACTGAAGCATGCACACAAAACCTGCACCGAACATGGGAGGATAGGGGACGCCCGACCATCATCCTGGCCTGTTCCAGCTGCATGGCCGAATTCAAGGCAGCCCTGCCGGATATCCCCGTGGTCTCTCTGTGGACTATCCTTGATTAGGAACAATTCCCTGCCGACCCGAACGCCCTTCCCGCCCAGGCCTTATACATTATTGATCCCTGCACTGCCCGGCACGAGAACGAGGTCCAGCAGGCAGTGCGCTCTCTTCTGACCCGCATCGGCTGTACCATTGAAGAACTCGAACTGAGCGGTTCCTTGGCCGAATGCTGCGGCTTCGGCGGCCTGCAATCCACGGCCAATCCCGAACTTTCCGACGACATCGTGGCCAAACGCCAAAGCCGTCTCAATCTGCCCGCCGTGGCCTATTGCGCCATGTGTCGGGATCGCCTCGGTAACGAAACCACCCACGTCACCCATTTGTTGGACTTTTTTCTGCCCCTCAACACTCCAGACAATCTGTACAGGGGCACAGGCCCCAATTTGTCTGAACGCAGAGAAAACCGGGCCCGGCTCAAAAAGGAACTAGAAGAAGAAATCTGGCACACGGCTCCAGCCCCCGGAGAACCGTATGAATCCATCCACCTGGTCATGGACGAGGAGGTTCGGTCCCTTCTTGAACAACGAAGGATTCTTGATATCGACCTGCAACGGGTCATCTATCATGCCGAGACCTACAAGCGAGCTTTTATCAACCAGGACAACGGGCATATTCTGGCAGGACTGAGGCCGGTACGGGTTACCTATTGGGTGGAGTATTCCAAAGAAAATGATGGATTCCGGGTTCACAGCGCATACACCCACCGCATGCTCGTAACCGGAACAGACAGTTTGGGAGATCCCGCATGAGCCAAGGCTTCTATCCCCCGGAATCAGGAACATGGTCCTGCATGGCCTGTCATTGCCCCCTGGAAGAAAAAGCGGCAAGCATCACCTATTTGGAAAGCTCCTTCCACGTCACCCTGCTCACCTGTCCCCAATGCGGACTGGTTCTGGTCCCCGAACATTTGAGCATGGGCAAGATGTTTGAAGTGGAAAAACTTCTTGAGGACAAATGATCACCCCTTGTCCTCTTCCCTCCTTATACGCCCATGAAGGTGTGCAGGTCGAAACCGGTCCCACGATCAGACCGGGCGGGTTCGTGCTCACGGACCGGGCTTTAGACCTTTGCCGGTTTGCCCCCAAAAGTCTTATTCTGGATGTGGGATGCGGTCACGGTGCCACGGTCCACCGTCTGCACAGCCACTGGAATCTGACGGGCATGGGCATGGATCCCAGCCCGGGCATGCTTACCCACGGCAAGGGACTGCCATTGATCCAGGGCACTGGAGAAGTCCTTCCCGTTGCCGACGCACGTCTGGACGGTATCTTGTGTGAATGTGTCCTCGGAGCAACACCCGACACGACACGAATTCTCAAAGAATGTTTTCGGATTCTCAAACCCGGAGGCCGAATGATCGTAACCGATATATATGCCCGAAATCCCCTTCAAAATGGTCAAACACCTCTTCCCATGACCTGCTGTTTCAACGGTGCCCGTGCCCTTGCAGATCATGTCCGGACCATAGGGCAACAGGGGTTCACACCCTTGCATGTAGAAGACCATTCCCGACTTCTCAGAGATCTGGCCGCTCACATTGTCTGGAATCATGGATCGCTGGCCGGATTTTGGGCAGCCATGTTTCCTGCTCTGGACACGACCTGTATTCTGTCCAGTATCGCGGCCATCAAACCCGGACTTTTTTTGTGCGTGGCCCGCAAGGAGTTTCCATGAACGACACCGCAATGCGTATGCTCCCCCTGGCCGGACAGGGTTTTTGCTGTTCCCAGATCCTTGTTCTCCTGGCTCTTGAACTCCAGGGCAAAACAAATCCCGAGCTGGTTCGATCCGTGGGCGGACTATGCCACGGACTGGGGAAAACAGGACATATCTGCGGCGCACTTCTGGGAGGGTGTTGTGTTCTGAGTCTGTACACCAACCGGGGTGAACCAGGCGAAGAAAAACATCCTCAGACCGAAACCATGGTCCACCAATTGAGCACCTGGTTTGAAGAATTTTCCTCAACCTTCGGGGGCTCCACCTGCGGTAACATTCTGGGAAAAACCGGGGGGGAACCGGATATGGGCATTTGCGGTGATCTGGTCAGTGCTACGTTCGACAAAGCGATGGAAATTCTCGCAAACCATGGCATCGATCCAACCATCGGGAAAGACGAATAATGATTCTTCGCCGTACCTTCAGCCTCTGCCCCCGCTGCCTTTCCAGGGTTCCAGCCTGGTACGAAGAACATAACGACATCGTAGCTCTGGTCACCGAATGCCCTGAACACGGCCGATCTTCCGCCGAGGTCTGGCGGGGCAGCCCTGCTTTTTCCACCTGGTCCCGACCCAAAACACCGGCCTTTCCCGAAAAAGCCCAAACCCGGGTTCATGACGGCTGTCCCTTTGACTGCGGCCTGTGCCCCGATCACCGTCAGACCACCTGCACGGCCCTTATCGAAGTGACGGGGCGATGCAATCTGAACTGTCCCATCTGTTTTGCCTCTTCAGGCGAAAAACCGGTTCCCGATCTTTCTTTGGGGCATATCAGGCGTATCCTTCACGGGGTGGCCGCCAACGCGCCGGGCTGCAATGTTCAGATTTCCGGAGGCGAACCCACAGTACGGGACGATCTGCCCCACATTGTTGCCCTAGCCAAAGAAATCGGTATCGCCTTTGTACAGCTGAACACCAACGGCATCCGTCTGGCCCGGGAACCAGGCTATGCCCAGGCTCTGGCAGCATCCGGTCTGACATCGGTTTTTCTCCAGTTCGACAGTACCAACGATGCCGCCTATACAATCCTGCGGGGCAAACCCCTGATGGATATCAAAAAGGCATGTATTACGGCCTGTGCCCAGGCAGGTATCGGGGTCGTGCTCACGGCCGTACTAAAACCCGGTGTTAACAACGATCAGATAGGTCCCATTGTCCGTTTTGCCATGGAGCATATGCCCGGCGTGCGCGGTGTCCATTTCCAACCCATCAGCTATTTCGGCCGCTATCCCGAAGTCCCCAAAAACTGCGACCGCATCACCCTGCCCGAAGTGATGACCGCCCTTGAGCGGCAGACAAACGGCATGGTCACCAGCGCTCATCTCCACCCCCCGGGATGCGAGCATTCCCTGTGCTCCTTCAGCGGACAATTCATCAAACACGGAAACACCTTGACTCCCCTGTCGGCAACGCCCCATTGCTGTTGCCGTCCAACGGATGCACGGGAAGGGGCTATGGCCTCACGCGCTCTGGTCGCCAAGCAATGGGCATTTCCCGCCAGCGCCAAGGACAGCACCGATCCTTTTGAACAGGGATTGCAGGAAATCCAGGATAATAAATTATCTATCTCCGCCATGGCCTTCCAGGATGTCTGGACCATGGATCTGGAGCGGGTACAGGGATGCTGCATCCATGTGGCTGTCCCGGACGGACGGCTGATCCCCTTCTGTGCCTGGAATGTAACTGATGCCGAGGGGACATCTCTCTACAGGAATACCTCCAGATAATGATCACTCCTCTTGAACCCTGGATGGCCCGACAATTACAAAAGGAACCGAACCGGACAAATATTGAAACGGCCCAGCTTAAAAGCCTGCAAACCGTCATCAGCCTGGTCCGAGAATCCAGCCCCTGGTACCACACTCTGTTTGCAGGCCTTCCTCTTCCCGACACCCTGGCCGGAATACAACGCTATCCACTGACAACAGCCACCGACCTGCGCCGGTCCCCTCTTGATTTTCTCTGCGTTTCCCAGGACCACATTGAACGGGTGGTCACCCTGCGCACATCAGGCACCTCGGGCTCTCCCAAACGGATTTTCTTTACCGCGGAAGATCTGGAACACACCGTGGATTTTTTCGCTCAGGGTATGCAAACCCTGGCCAAACCGAGTTGGCCGGTACTCATTCTCATGCCCGGTCCCAAACCCGCTTCCATCGGCGATCTTCTTTCCCAAGGACTGGCCAGATTTGGAGCCAGACCCATTCTTTGCCCACCGCAAAGCGCTCCGACTGAACTGATCAAAAAAATCCAGGCTCTCAAAATACAGACCATTGTTACGCCCCCTATGGTCCTGGATCGTCTCCTCAACCATACCGATCCCAAACAGTTGGCAGGAAATCAGGTCGAAACAGTTCTTGTGAGCAGTGACACACTTTCCGCTTCCCTACGCTCACGGATCGAAACAAGACTCGGATGCCGGGTCTTTGACCACTGGGGGATGACTGAAACCGGATACGGTGGTGGAGTGGAATGCACAGCCCATCAAGGGTATCACCTGCGCGAACTTGATCTGCTTATTGAAATTATTGATCCTCTAACCACCACCCCCCTTGTTGACGGATGTGCGGGAGAGATTGTGGTCACCACCCTGACCCGCACCGGCATGCCCCTGGTCCGTTACCGGACCGGAGACATCTCCAGGATTATTCCCGGCCCCTGCCCATGCGGCAGCCGCATCCGACGTCTGGATTCCATCACAGGCAGAAAGGATACCGCGCCCCCCAAAGCCTTACGCACGGAGTAATGCTTACAGAAAGCCAGCATGCTCACTTCCCGGAGTCCTACGTCATGGGGACATCCGGGGCCTGCTTTATTTGCAAAACACTTGCAGACACATCCCAAA
>Ga0265294_10005945_pt1 | contig 14772 bp, 8 predicted proteins | sample MunlanPumphouse3_FD_192504 | JGI IMG/M metagenome (GOLD analysis project Ga0265294, IMG submission 192504) | Groundwater microbial communities from a municipal landfill in Southern Ontario, Canada - Pumphouse #3 | ecosystem: Environmental > Aquatic > Deep subsurface > Groundwater | place... | reverse complement strand
TCTTAATTTAAAAGATACCTGTATCAAAAATAATCCAGCATCTTGTCGTGTATGCGTCGTAGAACTTGAGGGTAGAAGAAATTTAGCTCCTTCATGCTCCACCTTATGTACGGAAGGAATGATAATTCATACTAGCACCCCAAGAGTTATGAATGCTAGAAGAATTGTACTAGAACTTATATTGTCTGATCATCCTACCGATTGTCTTATTTGCCCAAAATCTGGAGATTGCGAACTACAAGATCTTGCAACTAAATTTAATATTCGTGAAAAACCCTTTGAAGGGGGTGAATTATCACTTAGAAAAAGAGAAATTACAACATCCATAGTTAGAAATATGGATAAATGTATATTTTGTAGACGTTGCGAAACAGTTTGCAACGAAGTCCAAACAGTAGGAGCCTTGGGAGCAGTTAGACGAGGCTTTAATACTACTATTGCACCAGCTTTTGACAATAAATTAAGTGAAAGTGAATGTACTTATTGTGGACAATGTGTAGCTGTATGCCCTGTAGGAGCCTTAACAGAGAGAGATCATACCAATAAATTAATAGAAGATTTAGCAGATCCAAATAAAACTGTTATTGTTCAAACAGCACCAGCTGTAAGAGCTGCATTAGGAGAAGAATTTGGATTAGCTCCTGGAACCTTAGTAACTAAAAAAATGGTCGCATCATTAAGAGAATTAGGATTTGATAAAATATTTGACACTGATTTTGCTGCCGATTTAACAATTATGGAAGAAGGTTCAGAAATCCTAGATAGACTTCATAAATTTCTAGCTGGTGATAAAAATGTAAGACTTCCTATTTTAACATCGTGCTGTCCTGCTTGGGTTAACTTTTTTGAACATCAATTTCCAGAAATGAAAGACATTCCATCAACAGCTCGTTCTCCACAACAAATGTTTGGTTCTATTGCCAAGACTTATTGGGCCGAAAAAATGGGAATTCCCAGAGAAAAACTCATAGTAGTTTCAATAATGCCATGTCTAGCCAAAAAATATGAATGTGACAGAGAGGAATTTAAGACTCTTGGTAACCCAGATGTTGATTATTCTTTATCAACTAGAGAGTTAGCTCGATTGATAAAACGAGCTAATATTAATTTTAATAAATTGAGTGATGAAGAATTTGATAATCCTTTAGGAGAATCTACGGGAGCAGGAGTTATTTTTGGTACAACTGGAGGAGTCATGGAAGCAGCCCTAAGATCTATTTACGAAATTGAGACAGGTCAACAACTTAAAGATGTAAATTTTAAAAGTGTACGTGGTATGGATGGTATACGAAATGCCAGCATAGATTTAAATGGCTTCGAATTAAAAGTAGGAATAGCACATGGTCTTGGAAATGCTAGAAGATTACTAGAAGATATCAAATATGGACGCAATGAATATCATGTTATAGAAATAATGGCTTGCCCAGGAGGTTGTATCGGTGGTGGAGGACAACCACTTCATCATGGAAATATTGACATTATAAAAGCACGTTCTGAGGCATTATATAAAGAAGATGCAAATAAAGAAAGACGTATTTCTTGTGAAAATCCTTATATTATAAAATTATATGAAGAATATTTAGGTAAACCAATGAGCAAAAAAGCTCACACTTTATTGCATACTCATTATTTTAATAAATCCATTAATTGATTGCTATGATAGAAATTAAATTATCTCCCAAGCTAATATCTCAAATAGAAACAATATGCCTGAATTATAAAAATGAACCAGGAGAACTAATAAATATATTACATGATTGTCAAGAACTTCAGGGATATCTTCCCGAAGAGATACAACGTATTATTGCTAAAAAATTAAATATTCCTGTTTCAAAAGTTTATGGAGTAGTAACTTTTTATTCTTTCTTTACTATGACACCCAAAGGGAAATATCCAATTTCCGTATGTATGGGAACGGCTTGTTATGTAAGAGGTTCTGAGAAATTATTAGACGAATTTAAGCGTCTTTTAAATATTGATGTAGGAGAAACCACTAAAGATGGAAAATTTTCACTTGATTGTCTAAGATGTGTAGGAGCATGTGGTCTTGCTCCAGTGGTTATGATAGGGAAAAAAGTATATGGAAAAGTTCAAGCCATAAATATAAAAAAGATACTTGAAGAATTAGAATAACTAAAAATAATTAGAACAAGTTGAATAACTCGAACAATTAAGGCAACTAAAAGAATTATAACAACTTAAACAACAAGTTGAACAAGTGAAATAATAACTTAGACAAGTATAACAACTTGAATAACTCTAACAATTAGGGTAACTAAAAGAATTATAACAACTTGTACAATTAGGGTAACTAAAAGAATTATAACAACTTGTACAATTAGGATAAATTGAACAATTAGAATTATTATACTATAATACTGCTCATTCTTACTAATGAGCAGTATTATTTCTTAATTAAATATTTCTCTAAGTACCTTTATTCCTTTCGTATTAAAATTTGTATTTAAATGGAGAGAATAATAAAGCAATATTATATCTAGTAATTTTGAACGACTTTTTCCAGACAAAGGAATATTAACTAATTCTTCTAGACGTATAGTACATAATTTGTAGATAATAGCAGCTGTATTTACTCCTGCAATATAAATTTCATTCAAAGCTTTTTCGATAAAAGCACCTCCATTAATATCAAATAAATAGCCCTTTTGATAAGTTGAGGTATCTATTTCAAAACCTAGTAGTGTATTGAGCCTAAATAAGAAAAAAAGATTAAAATTAGAAAAATCTTTTTCTGAATAGTTTAAATATTCTACAGATTGTTCTATATAGTCATACATACGTTCATTTTTCCCTTCTTTTTTAAGCAAAATATTAAGAATTTCGCCCCACAACATCGCAATATTCATCTTAAATACACTATAGTAAATATTAGTAGTAGTTATTTTTGAAGAAATAGATTTCAATTTGTTTAAACCTCCATTGGTATTCTGAAAATACTCAATCTCAGCTATCTGCATCATCTGAGAAACATCTCTATTATTACGACCTAAATTAGAAGCCATAAAAGATATATATCCCGTATCTTTTCCAAAAGCAGATATTATCTTTTTGGTATCATTATAGGGTGTTATTTTCAATATTACAGCGTCTGTAAGTTCCATTTTGAATTATATCTTTTTAATATTACGACATATGTAAATTACATATCGAATTAAATTTATTTAATCTTAAATTGAATTAAGAAATTTGCAAAGTTTTTCGACAGCTTTGGCTCTATGACTTATTTTATTTTTCTCGTCAATACCCATTTCAGAGAAGCTCAAATTATAACCCTTAGGTTGAAATATTGGATCGTAACCAAAACCCACATTTCCATGACGCTCTGTAAGAATTTCACCATCTACTCTACCTTCAAATAAGTGACTCTTCCCATTCTTTATCAATGCTATTACTGTTCTAAAATGTGCCTTCCTATTTTTCTTATCTTCAAGCTCTTCTAAGACCTTATCCATATTTTTCTCAGAGTCTTTATCTTCCCCCGCAAAACGTGCAGAATAAACCCCTGGACGATTATCTAAAGCTTCAATTTCTAATCCAGTGTCATCGGCAAAACAATCCATTCCAAATTTATCTTTGATATATTGGGCTTTTTGAAGAGCATTTTCTTCTAATGTCTCATAATCTTCTGGAACATCATCAAAACAATTAATATCCGAAAGTGAAACAATTTCAATTTTATCCCCTAAAATTTTACGCAATTCGTACAATTTATTCTTATTATTTGTAGCAAAAACTAATTTCATCATATCTAAATTTATCTTCTGAAAACTTATATTATACAAAAATAGAAAAATTACTTAAAAAAAAAATTTTTGTAATTAAAATAAACCAAATCTATTCATATTTGTCTTATATGTATAATGAATAGATACTAAAAAGCAGAAGATAAAAACTATATTAAGAATATATTATGATTATATCTTATATATATTAATTTTATCATAAAAAGCTCTGACAATTAGATGTTTATTAATTTTTATTTATATTTGAGAAAAGTAATTAAGATTTTTTAATCTTAAAAATAAATCTTAATTTTGATAATTATATAATTTTTGTAAATCATGCAAATTCAAATAAAAAATTTAAGCAAGATTTATCCTAACGGACATAAAGCTTTAGACAAACTAAATTTTGAAATAGGATCTGGAATGTTTGGATTATTAGGTCCCAATGGTGCTGGCAAAACAACACTAATGAGGATTATGACCCTACTTCAAAATACTTCTGAAGGTACTATTTTATTTGACGATTTTGATATACATAAAAATAGAAAAGAAATTCGAGCCATTTTAGGTTATTTACCCCAAGATTTTAGGTTTTTTGAAAAACTTAAAACATGGGAATTCTTAGATTATGGAGCTGGATTATCTGGTCTTAAAGGTAAAAAAAGATCAGAAGCTGTTGACGAAATGCTTAGGAAAGTAGGTTTATACGATGTTAGAGATAGATGGGCAAACAAATTATCTGGGGGAATGAAACGTCGTTTAGGTATAGCTCAAGCCATAATTGGTCATCCTAAAGTTATAATCGTAGATGAACCCACAACAGGTTTGGATCCAGAGGAAAGAATACGTTTTCGCAATGTTCTTTCAGATGTAAGTGATAATGATGTAACCATTATACTTTCAACTCATATCGTAGGAGATATATCTAGTACTTGTAGAAATTTAGCAATGCTAAATAAAGGAAAACTCAAATTTGAGGGATCTCCTAACGAAATGATAAAACTAGCTAAAGGTAAAGTTTGGGAATTATTCGTTACAGACTCTGAATTACAAATAATAAAAGAAAAATATCCCATAATCTCAACCATACCTTCAGAGGGAGGATGGGAAATACAAATTGTTGCAAACGACATAGAAAATTTTAGAGCAAAATCTATAATGCCAAATATCGAACATGCATATGTATATTTTATGGAATATTTATTAAACGATAAAATGAATATGTATTCGAGAAATACTGGAAAAGATCTATTGGGATAAAACTAATTTTAATGGAAATGGACATAAATAATCTAAATATAATTTCAAAATATGAAGTAAAATTGCTCTTAAGAAGTTGGCTTTTTAGAATCTTTGCTATATTGTCTATCTTAGGACTAACAGGATTTATTATTATTCAATTTACTGGGATCTTAAACTCTTGGCGATCCTCATGGTCCTCCGTAAGTGTATTCTCATTTATGGCCCTAAACGTAACATATTATTACGTTTTAGTACAATCTATTATTGTTGTACTTCTCGCTGGGAATTTTTTAAAACGAGACAAGAAACTAGATACAGCCGAAGTTATTTACGTAAAAGCAATGAGTAATACAGATTATGTCCTAGGTAAAACACTAGGCATATTAAAGGTTTTTATTGGTCTTAATATTATTATGCTTATTATTGGGGCTTTTATAAATACAACGGTAAATCAAATTCCTCTAAATATTTATCCCTATATCATTTACATACTAATTATTTCAATTCCCTCTATTATATTTGTTCTAGGTTTATCTTTTACTATTATGAATCTAGTCAACAATCAAGCTATTACATTTATTATAATGCTAGGAATCACTGTATTATCTTTAATATATGGTCCCTTATATTTCAATGGTTTATTCGATTTATTTGGAATAAACATTCCAAATGCTATTTCAGGTATAACTGGTTTTGCACACCCTAAAATTTTATTTTTACAAAGATTTTCATATTTACTTTGTGGTATAGGATTTATTACCTTAACATGTGGTATAATAAATAGACTTGCTAATAAACCATGGAAATCCAAGGCTTTGATTATATCAGGATTGATAATAACTCTAGTTGCTTGTATTGTTGGTTATAACCATTATTCTCAAAATAATAAGATTTTGAGTCAAAGACAAGTTTATAGAGAAATATTTAAGGAATATGCTGAAAAGCCTAATGTTTCAATGACGCAAAGTGATATAAATATAAAGACTAGCAAAAATTATTTAGAGGCTGAAAATAAAATAACAGTTGCAAACAATAATAAATTTGACTTAAATAAGATAATACTTTATCTTAATCCAGCATTAAAAATAGAAAGTTTAAGTTCCGAATCTCAAAAATTAAGTTTTACAAGAAATCATCAGGTGATTATTGTTGATAAGAAATTATTAAGTGGGGGAAAAAAAGAATTAGATATAAAATACAGGGGTCAAATTGATGAAAATATATGCTATACAGATATTAGTGACGAAGATTTCTTTAAGATTTTTAATTTAGAAAATAAAATCCGAGGCTCAAAAATTAGACCTGGGTATAAATTTGCTTATCTAGACAAAAATTATACTTTACTAACTCCTGAATGTATGTGGTATCCAACTACAACTAGTATTAGTAACCCTAATTCTAAATATTATTTAAAAAAGGATTTCACCCTTTACAAATTAAAAGTTTATACTCCCTTAAATAAAATAGCCATTTCTCAAGGTAAAATGATTAGGAAAAATGATTCTACCATGTTTTCTAACGGAAAAGCATTGTTGGGTTTAAGCCTTTCTATCGCAGATTATGAAAAAAAGAGTATTGTCGTAGACAGTATAGAATATGGACTTTATTATTACAAAGGTCATGATTTCTTTTCAAGGTATTTTTCTCATATGCAAGATACAATTATTCCAACAATAAGAGAGTTTAAAGAAGATATTGAGCGTAATAATAATGAGACATATAAATTTAATAAACTCTTATTTGTTGAAGCTCCTGTACATTTTGCTAATTATCAAAGAGCATGGAAAGGACATATGGAAAATGAGCAGGCAGAAATAATATATATTGGCGAGAAAGGTTCCAGCATAAGTTCAGATTTTTCATTTTATAAAAAACAAATATCTAGAAGAAGTGGAAGAGATCTGCAAGGGGAATCGACACCAGAAGAAGAAGAAGTACGTATATTTAAACGATTTTTTCGGGATTTACTGAGTGGAGAACGCTCTTGGTTTATAAATTCTAAAAATCAGATAAGCATCTCTCCCTTACTATTTAGCCATACAAGATATATACTGTCTAATAAATATCCTATATTTGGGGTAATTGCTAATTATCTTCAAAATTCCTCGAGCACAGAAACTAGGAGACGAATGACTAGCATTATAAATAATACTCAACGCGCTAATTATTATTTAGGCAGTAATAGTTTTAAAGACGCTTTAAAAGATTCTTTATTGAAGGAAGATATTTTAATTGAAATTATTAAGCTTAAAGCAAATGAATTGAGAAATTATATAGAGTCTTTTATTTCAGCTGAAGAATTAGAAACTTTCTTTAAAAACTTCTATAAACTTAAACTATGCAAAGAAATATTATATGAGGATTTTACAAATGAGTTCTATAAAAAATTTAATATCAATTTAGATGAATATATATCTTTATGGTACAGTATCAAATCTAGCCCATCTTTCTTTCTAAGACAATTTGAGGTTAAAATCACAGAAATTAATGAAACTACAAAATATCAAATTAACTTTAAAGTTTACAATCAATCTGACGTCGATGGTATTTTAAGCACAAATTATAGAATTTTCTCCCAATCTGGAAGTAGAGGAAGAAATAGACAAAGAAACGACAATTCAAATAATAAAAATAATTATTATATAATAAAAGCTCATAAGGCTTATAATATTAAAATAATTACTGACGATATACCATCTTTATTTAAGATAAATACAAATATATCTAATAATCTACCTTCTGAATATTCTTATAGTTTTAATGATGTGTCTATCCATACAAAAGACACATTAGCTGGTTTATTCGAAATTAATCCCACTATATTTGATAATAATAGTAGTGATATAATAATTGATGATACAGATCCTGGATTCAAAATCATTGAATCCAATACAAAACATAAATTAAAAGACCTATTTATAAAAAAAGATGATGATAAGTATCATAATTTTAGTACATGGAGAATACCTTCTAAATGGACTAGAATAGCCGCCGAGTATTGTTATGGAGATATAATTCATAGTGCCTATTACAAAAAAGCTGGAACAGGATTGAACTATGCAGAATGGACGACCTCCATTATTAAAGAAGGGACTTATGAAATATTTATTTGGAATGGAAATTTTGAATCCAATTTGAATTATTTAAACGTGGGAATGAGAATCGGAGGTAATCGTTTTATGTCTAGAATGATGTCTAATTCAAAAGAACAAACTTATAATGTCAAATATAACATACAAAAAAAAGAAACAATAACTTTAGACTTAAAAAAGGAGACAGTAGGATGGATATCTCTGGGTACTTTTTATCTTAATAAAGGGAAAGTCACCATTACTTTAACGGATAGGGTTAAAAGTTCTTATGTTATCGCCGATGCTGTAAAATTCACATTAATAAAATAAAAAAATATAATATATAACGTATGAAACGAACATGAATCTTTTTTAAACATATATTCACCAAAGGTGATATTTAAAATAAGTTCATGAGAGAGCGCAGCGGTTACACACGTTCTCAATTTGTTTCGTAAATTTATTGATAACGAAAAAAATTTAAGTATGAAACATGCCAATAAAACAAAGATTATTTTATTCTTATTTGTAACATTCATGATGTCTCAAATAGTTTCTGCCCAAAAGGTATATACATTAGAAGAAGCATTAAATCAGGCTTTTAGCAATAGCCCAAATTTGATTCAAAGTAAAATAAGCCTAGAACAACAAAAATTAAATCTTAGAGCACAACGAGCTTCCCTAAAATCTCAGTTTTCCCTAGATGTAGATCCATTTAGCTATTTCAGACAAAAATCTTATGACTCCTTTAATAGTAAATGGTATTCAAGTGAAAGCAAATCTGCAGGTGCTTCTTTTGGTATCACTCAACCTATAAAATGGACAGATGGTTCAATTTCATTGGTTAATGATTTTAAATGGCAAGAAGCCTCAAATAAAACATCGGGTGGATCAAATACTTCTTTTAGTCATGATATGTCAATAAGATTTACACAACCTTTGTTTACATATAATAGAACTAAAATGAATCTTAAAGAATTGGAATATAGTCTTCAAAATGCACAAATGAGTTATGCTATGCAACAATTGAGTATTGAAAAGAGTGTAACATCTCAATTTTATCAAGTATATCAAGCTCAACAAAATTTAATTACCAAAAAAGAAGAATTAAAAAATCAAAGAAAAAATTACGATATAATCAAAAATAAAGTTGAAGCTGGATTAGTAGCTAAAGAGGAACTTTATCAATCTGAAGTAAACCTTGCGACCAGTGAATCTGCTTTTTATACTCAAGAAATTTCCTTAAAAAACACAAAAGATGATTTAAAAAAACTGTTAGGATTAGATTTAAATAAGGATTTATCTGTACTACCAAATACAAATATATTGAAAATAAAAGTATTTTCTTTAGATGCAGAGAAACATGCTTTGGAGCAAAGGATGGAATTATTACAACATCAAATAAGTCTTGAAAAAAGCTTGTTTGCTATAATAAAAGCTAAGGCTCAAACAGAATTTAATGGTGATTTATCAGTTAGAGTTGGTCTTAATGCCTTAAGTAATAAGGTAGATAATATGTATGATAATCCTAATGATAATGAACAAATAAGTATTTCTTTTAAAATTCCTATATTTGATTGGGGTGCTAAAAAAGCACGTGTAAGATCAAGTCAATTAAGTTATGAGTCCGAAAAGATTAATATTAAAGAAGAAAAAAAAGATATTATATTAGGTGTTAGAAAAATTTGTAGAAATCTTCCTAATCTAGAAAGAGAAATAGAAATAAAGCAAAAAAGTATCATAAATGCGCAACATACATATGATATTAACTTAGAAAAATATAGAAATGGTGATATAACTGGTATGGATCTTCAACAATATCAAAATCAGCTTACAACTGCACAACAATCCTACACAAATGCCATTATAAATTATAAATTAGAGGTACTTAATTTAAAAATTCAAACTCTTTGGGATTATGAATCCCAAAAATCTATTTTACCCGAAGAAATCAAAAATATAAAATTATAATAATATGAAACGGACATGAATTAAAAAGGGAATTCGCATATGCGAATATAAAAAATTCATGAGAAAGTGTAGCAATTACATATATTCTCAATATGTTTTATAAATTCTATTAATACTAAAAAAACTTACCGTATGAATAATTATATTAAACTTTTCTCTGCAATAGCTATATTAATGAGCATATATTCCTGTCACATAGATATGGGAAATCAGTACTCGGAAGCTGCCACACCAGTTATATTAACGAATGTTGGACTTCATTCAATTGAAGAATATATAACAACTACTGGTACTGCAAAAGCCTCAAAAAACATAAAAATATCCACCGAAACAAGTGGTAAATATTCTTTAAAGATAAATCCTAGAACTAAAAGACCATATCAATTAGGCGATATTGCCGAAAAGGGAGCTACTATAATCAAATTAGAAAATCAAGAATATCTAAATAGTAATGTACAACTTGAAAGCAAAAAATTAGAAGTAGAAATTGCAAAAAAAGAATGGGATGGGCAAAAGCAATTATATAAAAAAGGTGGTGCAACATTGAAAGATGTACAAAATGCTGAAAAATCTTATATTGGTGCAAAATCAAGTCTTGAAACAGCAAATATAACTTTAGAGAAATTATATATAAAAGCCCCATTTAAGGGTACTATAGTCGCACTTCCCTACTTTACTCCTAATGTTGAAGTGGCTAGTGGAACTGAAGTACTGCAAATAATGGACTATAGTAAAATGTATATAGAAACTCAATTTCCTGAAAATGCTTTGGGAAAACTAAAAATAAAACAAAATGTACATATTACAAATTATAATATTAAAGATGACACCTTAGTTGGTTTATTAACCCAACTTTCTCCAGCCATAAGTGAGGATACTCGAACATTTGCAGGTTTTATAGAAATTCAAAACCCCACTCTAAAGCTAAGACCAGGTATGTTTGCCAAAGCTGACATTGTTACAATTCGTAAAGATTCTGTACTAGCTGTGGAAAAGGAATTTATTAAATATGATGGAAAGATGGCAGTAGTTTTTACCGTCAATCGTAATACCGCAAATATACATTATATTAAAACAGGAATAAGCAATGATAAATACATAGAGGTTACTGATGGTTTAAAGAAAAGTGACAAAATAGTTTCTAAGGGATTTGAGTGGTTAAGAAATAGAAGTAAAGTTAAAGTTACAAAATAATGAAAGGTATTACGAAATTTGCTGTAAAATATCCAGTAACAGTACTTATGATCACCCTTGCAGTTTGTTTATTAGGTATTATTTCCTATAATAGACTTGGCACTGATTTATTTCCGAATTTAAAGAATCCAGCATTATATATAGAACTTGAGGCAGGAGAACGTCCTCCAGAAGAGGTTGAAGAACAATTTGTTTCAAACATTGAAGCAACTGCCTCCCGTCAGGATGGTGTAACGAAAGTAACTAGTAGTACTAAATCTGGAGCAGCTAGTATAAAAGTTGAATACGATTGGAGTCAAGATATGGATGCTGCTTTCCTCGATTTACAAAGAAGTATGACTACTTTTTCTTCAAATGAGAATATAAGCTCATTTGAAGTTAGTAAATATGATGCAAATGAGGATCCAGTTATGATTGTATCATTGAGTAACAATAAAATTAATGATATGAACGAACTACGTAAATTAGCCGAAAACTATATGCGTAGTGAACTTGTCAGAATTGACGGTGTTGCAGATATTCAATTAAATGGAGAAGAAGAAGCTAATGTCACAATAAGTACTGACCCCTATATACTTAAAGCTTATGGCCTCACTACATCTACAATAGCGTCGAAAATAAGTTCTTTAAATAAAAACGTATCTGGTGGAAACATTGTAGAAAATGAACTCCAGTATACCATAAAAGGAGTAAATATTATAAAGGATTTAGATGATATAAGAAATATAATTGTAACTTTTAAGGAAACTACAAAAGATGATAAAACTACAATTAAATCACCTGTTTATATAAAAGACATAGCAAAAGTAGATTTTTTAAATAAAGATCCTAAAAATATTACTAGATTAAATGGAGAGAGATGTCTTAGTATTAGTATATACAAAGAAAATAATTATAATACCATTAATGTAGTTAACAATATTAATAAAAAATTGGACGAATTTCTCTTTAGTATGCCTAATTACGAATTTAATATTATTAATAATCAAGGAGATTTTATTGATGCTTCAATAGGTGAGGTAAAAGAATCTGCATTAGTAGGAATTGTACTTGCTATGTTAGTTTTATTTATCTTCTTAAGAAAATTAAATCTAACTCTTATAGTAAGTTTATCTATACCAATTTCTATTATAGCTACTTTTAATCTTATGTATTTTAATCACCTTAGCGTCAATATAATGACGCTTGGAGGACTTGCACTTGGTGCAGGTATGCTTATTGACAATGCGATTGTCGTAATGGAAAATATATATAGACATTTGGAATTAGGTAAGTCTCCACATGATGCAGCCATAGATGGTGCTGCCGAAGTAGGAGGAGCAATAACTTCTTCTACTCTAACCACTATAGTAGTCTTCTTACCCATAGTTTATATTCAAGGTGCTGCAGGTGAATTGTTTAAAGAACAAGCTTGGACCGTATCATTTTCTTTGCTCTCTTCACTATTTGTAGCAATACTATTAATACCTATGCTTGCTTCAAAATTTTTAAAACCTCATAATGTAAACTCCAAATCAATAAAAATAAACGGTTATGGTAATTTTGTAGGAAAACTTATAGATAAAAGATACCCCATTATTATCTCCGCCATAATATTTTTAGGTATAGGATATCTTGCCGCAAATTCACTAGACACTGAATTTATGCCTAAAACAGAAAGCAAAGAATTTAGTACAAATATTACCTTAAGACCTGGTACTCGCCTTGAAGTTACAGATAAAACGACAGAAACACTTGAAAAACTTATTAGTAACTACGCTAATAAAGATATAGTCTGGATATATACTCAAGTTGGACCAACAAATACTTTATCTGCCTCTTCATCAAAAATTGAAGGAGAAAATAGTGCTCAGATTTTAGTTAAATTAAAAAAAGGAAGTAAAATTTCAGCTGATGATATAATCTCTTTTTTAAATACAAATTATTCAAATAGAGAAGGCATAGATATTACTTATAAAAAGGAACAAAGTACAATACAAACTATTTTAGGAACCGAAGGTGCACCAGTTGTTATAGAAATAAAAGGAGAAAATCTAGATATAATTGGAGATTTATCTAAGCAAACTAAAAAAGCTATTTCTGATGTATTAGGTATATATAATATAAAAACTTCTATGGAAAATGGAGCTCCTGAGGTTGATATTCAAATAGACAGATTAAGAAGTGGTATTTATGGCATAGATATGTCTACTATTGCTTCCCAAATTAAAGAAAAACTAGATGGAAGTGATGCTGGTTCTATGGAAACAAATGGAGAGTCTATAGGAATAAATGTACGTGTCCCAAAAATGAAATTATCTGATCTTAAAAACATTTTAATTACACAAGGAGATAAAACTTATAGATTAAGTGAAATTGCAGAATTAAAAATAACTTCAGCTCCTAAAGAAATAGATAGACATAATCAAAATAGAATTGCTAAGGTAACTGCTATGTTAAAAAAGGGATACTCACTAGGAAATGTTACTCCAACCTTAAAATCTAAAATTTCAAAAATTCAGTATCCTTTGCATTATTCTGCAAAAATTACTGGGGAAGAAGAAAAAAGAGCTGAATCTTTTAATGGATTATATTTAGCACTTTTATTATCAATAATATTAGTTTATATGGTTATGGCATCTCAATTTGAATCACTTAGACACCCATTTACTATATTACTTACCATACCTATTGCTGGAGTTGGATCAATATTTGCCTTTTTATTAACAGGAACATCTCTTAATATTATGGCTTTTATAGGAATAATAATGCTTGCCGGTATAGCTGTAAATGATGCTATTCTTTTGGTTGACGCAACAAATCAAATAAAAGCTACTGGTATAGGTTTAAAAAAGTCATTAATGATGGCAGCTCAGAGACGTATTCGTCCAATAATAATGACGACTGCAACCACTGTGCTTGCTCTTTTACCAATGTGTTTTGGTTTCGGAGAAGGTTCATCACTTAGATCACCAATGGCTATTGCCGTTATTGGTGGATTAATTACATCTACGATAATGACTATGGTTGTGATACCATGTGTTTATTATATTATAGACAGAAAAAATAAGAATGTAAGAAAATCGTAAGAATATAATGAAGAAACTAATAAATAGACGTGTACTCATTTCAATGCTTTTTATAGGCTTGACCATGATGGGATATTTCTCGTATAAATATCTTCCTATGGAATTATATCCTAATGCTGAATTACCTAATTTGAATGTGGTCATTTCTGCAAAAAGTGAAATGGATCCAATTTATATAAGAAATCAAGCTGTTATACCTGTAGAAGGAGTTATAAGTTCTATGGAAGGTGTAGAAAAAATTTCTAGTAAAATAACTTCCAGAAGAACTAACATAAAAGTATCTTTCGACCAAAGTATAGATATGAAATATACATATCTAAAACTTGAGTCAAAGATTAAGACTCTTTCCAAAACTTTACCAAAAGAATTTACTATCAGTGTAAATAAAGTCAATGCTGGAAATGTAACCGATCAATTTATGATTCTTCAAATTCTAGGAAATGAAGATATTGATTATATTAGAAATATTACTGACGCAGA
>Ga0265294_10005943_pt1 | contig 14773 bp, 17 predicted proteins | sample MunlanPumphouse3_FD_192504 | JGI IMG/M metagenome (GOLD analysis project Ga0265294, IMG submission 192504) | Groundwater microbial communities from a municipal landfill in Southern Ontario, Canada - Pumphouse #3 | ecosystem: Environmental > Aquatic > Deep subsurface > Groundwater | place... | reverse complement strand
TAGCCACATTTAATAGTAAAAATTTGGCTGAGGGCAATATGCAAACATCGTTCAGATTAAACCAACATTATCCAGATTTACCCACAAACGCGCCCAAAACAGGTTATACCAATGAGCCTTCACGCTCACAATTGATGACTGACACGTTAAAAACAGTCGATACTTTAGTTTACGGTGGTAAAGGCGATTCGCGATTAATGTATCACGCTACACCTTACGGAGATGCTTTTAAAGGCGATGTTTTGACTAGCAGGGGTTCGTCCGAGAACTGGGGACTTTATACAGCCGCAAGACCGCAAACATATTATAATAAAGTAGATGCTTATGGCAATGTAAAAGTTAGTTTATTTGGCAATTTACCCACTAATCAACCCGCTATTATCGGTATTATCGGTAAAAATGCAAAAACAACGCCACAAACCCAAAACATAGGCAAATGGGGCGATTTAACAAAAGCTCAACAAAATAAAGTAAACGCTGATATTTATAATAGTTTGGAGGGTTTACCCGGTTCTCAAAGGGTTTATGCTCCTCGCATAAAAGCTGAAAAAGAGTGGATTATCGCCCCAAATGCGATGTTAAAAGAAGTCCCAACTCGTCCACAATGGTATATGGTTAATGGTCAGCGTGTGCCATACACAACTAAATACATAAGTGACGCTAAAGTTAGCGGTAAAACAGGCGATTTATTAACACCTAAGACAAAAACAGGTCAAAATGTTGATAATATTATACCAACTCAAAAATCAATATTTGGCGCAAAAAGAGTTAGCAAACCTTCAAAAATATCATCCTCATCATACAAAGATGTCAGCGGTGATTTATCAGTGTCTAATATGTTAGGCAGCGGGCTTTTTGCTTATAGTAATCTTAAATCTGGTAGTAGTTCAGGCGGTGGTTATGGCACGTCAGACTTAGTGTTTGGTTCGAGTGGGGGGTCGGGAGGTGGTGCGTCTAAAGGTAGTTCGTCTAAAGGTGGTTCATCTGGTGGTAGTTCATCTGGTAGCGGTTCGTCTAAGGGTGGTTCATCTGGTGGCAGTTCATCTGGTAGCGGTTCGTCTAAGGGTGGTTCATCTGGTGGCAGTTCATCTGGTAGCGGTTCGTCTAAGGGTGGTTCATCTGGTGGCAGTTCATCTGGTAGCGGTTCGTCTAAGGGTGGTTCATCTGGAAGGGGTTCATATGGTGGTAGTTCAACTAGTAACCCACCATCAAATATTGTCGGAAGTTCGATAATTAAACCACCAACAATAATTCAACCACCTAGTATACCAAAGAAAAAAGATGATGATGAGATACAGCGTTTTAAAGAGTTATCAGCAAAAAATAAAATTATTGCGTCTAAAATTTACCATAGTGAATTGTATGACCCATTGGAAATGTTAGGGTTAGCACACATCTCACCAAGAGAACAAAAAGAAAATTATAATTACGTAGGTGATATTAGAACGAGTTATACTTTAGACAATCTTGGTGAGCGTAAAACCAGTTTAAACAGTTTAATAGCACCAATTACTCCGAAAGATAGGGTCAGACCTTTTACTGAAACAGAAGCGTTTGATGTAAATAACATGATTGGTTTACCTGATACGATTAGTGGTGTAACTAATTCACAGAAACAACAAGCCGTCTCAAAAAGAAATGTAAATATTGCTAAAAATCGCGCGATAGATGCAGAAATAAGAAAGGCTGAAGTTAAAGACACGGTGAAAAGAAATGTTAAAAATACAAAAGCACAGGTTAAAGCAAATCTTAAAATCAGTGAGTATGAGAAGAGTATTGCTAAAAATCAGAAATTAAAAGCCTCCCGTGTAACAGTTAAACCTAAACCGGTTAAGAAATCAAAACCCGTGACGAAGAAAAAATCAACACCCAGCAAATCAACTAATCAATACAACGTTAACATGCGGGACATGTTTTAACTTTTTTTAATATAGAAAGATTTAATACTTAATACCGCTAATAATAGTATAATGTCAAATCAAATTAAAGTCGTAGACAGTTACGCAGACAGATTGTTAGAAATGTTTAAAGGCGTTTCTTATGGATTTGAAAACGATGAATTTCATGAGTTTGTAAACAATTCGTATGAAGTTGTAAGAAATTACAATCGTAACAAGAATTGTGATTGTGATGATTATGAAAAACTTAAAGCACTGCGTGAGTGGTGTGTTGCATATCTTAATTTAGACCTTAAAATGTGCAAATACTAATTGTAGGATGTCGTATTTTGATGTGTGACTATAATTTTATTTTTTTGGATACGGAAACAACTGGTTTAAACCCCGACGTTGACCGTATCACAGAATTAGCTTTTTTAAAAGATGATTATGTTTATGACGAATTTATAAGAATTCCAAAAGAACTTGATTACTCAGAATCAGTACAGCAGATGACTCACATTTCTCGGCAAACGCTTGAATTACAGGGTAGAGCCGAGTCGGAAGTAGCGCACACACTTGCTAAACAACTCACTGAAGATTCTATATTTGTTGCACACAATTGTCAATTTGATTTAATTTATGTAAATAGGATGTTAAACAGAAATGATATACTTTTACCAAGTTGTCAATATATAGACACGTTAACAATTGCTAAAGATTTGTATCCATATCCGCATAAATTATGTAATTGTATTAATTATGCTGGTGTTGAGAATGTTCAAAATACACATCGTGCCATTGATGATGTAAAAGCATTGAAAGCCGTATTTAATAAATTTGTAGAAGTTAATGTGCCAGTTGAAAAATATGTAAATTTATTTGGATTTAACCCTAAATACGGTGTATTTAAAGAGATGGTGCGTGGAATTAGGTATAAGAAACAATATTATGACCCAATTAAACCACTCTATGTTTAAGAAATGGTATATTGCTATTGTTTTAGCAATATGCTGTATTACATCTTTTTTAATTAGATGTATTCCTTTTTTTAATGGTGTAACGTTTACTAATTTACCGGATAGTCTTTATACTATAAGATTGATGGAGCTAATTGAATATAATGGTTATTTACCGTTAATTGATTATTTTACCGCGTTTCCTGCTGGTAATCATGTTGTTTGGGGTAGTGTTTTTACGCATATTTGTATTTTGTTAAAACCATTATTATTTTTTGTGCCACCGTTATTATTTTGTGGTGTAATCATCTTAGTATATTTTATAGCAAAATATCTTTTTGATAATAAAAATATTGGTTTGCTGAGTGCAATATTAGTATCTGTAGTGTGTGGACAACTGTTTTATCGTTCACTATACGGCGCTATTGACCACCACATCGCGGAAGTGTTTTTTAGTTGTTTATTTTGTTTATGTTATATTTTATTAGTTAAGAAACAAAATTATCGGTTTATTATACCGTGTATTATATCATATTTCTTTTTGATTAATGTGATGACAACATGTGTGTTTTTTGGATTGATAGTTTGTGTTTCAGCCTTTGTTTTATATTTTGTTAAAAAAGGTAATGGGTTTATATACCAAGCTAATGTTTTAATTTTTGGAGTTATATCTGTATTATTGTTGTTAACTATAAATACGTTTGAGTTGAACGTTTACGATTATTCATTGGGACTTGTATTAGTTCATTGTTTAATAGTTTTCGGTAACATTGTTTTATTAGTTTGTAATAAATGGCATATTTCTAAAGTAATTGTTGCGGGGTTAAGTGGTATATGTGTGATTCTTATTGTTTTAACACCAGAATTATATAATATGTTTAGTCAATTTATACCATCAACCGTAGCCATTGCTGAAATGTATTCATATTCGTTGGATATGGCGTTTTTAACATTTGGGTTTATGCTAATTGTAGCATTAATTGGTGTTGCGCGCGCTTTTAAATTCATTGAAAAAGCTGAAATAATATTTTTGTTTTCGTGGTTGACCGTAATGTTATTTACAACATTAGCACATTTAAGATGGGAATATTATCTGGCGGTCGTAGTATGTATTTTTGCTGGTTTTGGTTTATGGTCATTATTTAAGACACGTCGGCTATTAGCAATCGCATTATTAATACTGATTATAATAACTTCTTGTTTCATAGGGGTATATATAGCTGAAACACCAACTAATGATGAAACCGAACGATGGCAAAATGTGGGTGATTGGTTGCAAAAAAACACACCACCTTTAGATTATTATGACAATGCTCCGGTCGGAGCATATTGTATTTTATCGTCATGGGAATATGGGCATTATATTGAAGTGTGGGGGCATAGAATCCCTTATAGTAATCCATTCCAGTCAAACTCCGACTCTGAGTATATGTTGCTTTACGGTAACGCTATTGATGCCAAATATGTAATTATTACAGAAGAATTGTTAACTAATAAATTTAACGCTGTTAAAAATTTTGCGAATGTAGAAATTGCTGTTAATGACACATTTATGTATAAATTGTATCATGAAACTGTAAATAACTATTCTTTAGTTTATGAATATAGTGGGATTAAAGTTTTTGAGAAAAGCTAACGTTTATATTTAATGAGCGCATGTAATAGTTATGATAGATTACTTATTTAGAATTGAAGCGTTTAAAAACGCTTCAAGTTTTAATGATATGTTAAATAAAATTTATACAGCTAATAGTGTGCCTGTTGAAGTGTGCGCGCTTATTAAAAAAGTAAAAAACAACCCTAAATATTTTGTTGAGAACCAAGAGTCATATTCTGATTTTGTAGCGTATACCAAGGATTGGGATAATAAAATAGACCCTAAAATGTTATTGAGTAAAGATGTTTATAAGAAATCGCATAATGTTTATTGGGAGTTTATTATTGTACCACAACGTAAACCAACACTTGAATTAACATTGGGTGTATCTGATGATGACACTCTTATTAAAAATGCCATATATCCCGGTAAACCCAAATTATCATCAATTGAAGGTAAAATCCGTGAGCAAGAACGTAGAATTCATAAATCAAAACTCGAAACCGTATATTTTTTTAATAAAAATGGAAATGTTATTTATTACAAAACAGGTACAGATATTGACGCTGGTTATGACTCCAATATGGCTAAAAAAGCTGTGTATATGACACATAATCATCCTACGGTTGCGACAAACAATCCAGAAGTATTTAGTGTTGCAGATATAGAACCTCTATTGAAATTCAAAAACATCAAACAGATTCGTATTGTGTCTAATAATATATTATATACCTTGAGTCGTGGTAATTGCAGTAGTAATGTTAGTAGTATTCTGAATCAGTTTGAAAATATTAATGAAAAAGTTTTAAAAATATTTAATGAAAAATATGCTGATGCAAAAGATTCAAATGTTATTGCGTACACTAAATTAAACAAAATCGAATTAGACGTTTTTCGTAAAATAGCAATTGCGACTGGTTTAATTTTTAAAGTTCAAAAATTGTAAATTTTATATATTTGAATAATTCTTTGTAAATACATTTAAATATATAGTTGTAACACAATAGTGTATGTCACTCAATGTAACAAAATCTGCAAAATTAACTGCACGAAAAATGAATAATTTTGTTGAACAAAATATCTCAGAAGCTTCAAAAATTTCACATAATTTTAAAAAGATGCTTTATGGCAGAAAAGGTATGAAAAATTCAGTAAAACTTGGTGTACAACTTGAACGTAATGCAATGAAACAAAACGGTAAAATAGTGATTGATTTACGAAAACAGTATTAACTTTGAGGTGGTATAATGGAATTACCAACACAAATTATTAAAAATTTAGGATTACAGGTTAGCGCGCAACCGGCTGAAACACAATCTAGTGGACAAATGTACGAAGAAGGTCTCTACAATAAATCCATACGTAGTAACAGAAGTGATAATAATCTATATTCTCGACGTCAAAATCAAGATTCTAATATAGACACAACTTCGTACGATGACCGAGATGATGATTATAACGACACTAGCGTAGCGAATGAGTATGATGATACTGCACCACCTAAACGTGATGTTTTTAATCATTCTTCAATGGGTTATTCTGATAATATTGTAAATGGAGAGTTGCTAAGTTATGATAGTCAAAACCAGTATGGTGAAAATGATTTTAACAACCGTAGAGTTTCCGTATCAGATGGAACTCCAAATGGAGATTGGTGGAAAATGGATAATTTATTAGGAAATATAGGGGGTAAAAATTTTGAGAGACGTAGCTCAAAACCAAATGTATCTCCGCAAAGCATGTTTGCATATAGTATAAACGATGTGCCGGTGCCACCGGGTGTATCAGAAGTAAAGAAAAAAGATACGTACAACGACGGGGCATTTCCTGAAGAGTTACGTGAAGAAGAACCACACGTGGTCGAGGAGGGTGGGTTTTATGAAGTAGGTTCAGGTGAAGCAGAATCAGATGAAGAACCTACAGCGCCGGTGAGCCACAAAGAATCATCAGACTACCAAAGTTTTGACGACCTTCCCGATAAAAAACAATCTAGGTTTGCCCCCGATGACGAAGTTGTAACAGCACAACCCAATAGATTTATGGATAAAATAAAAGCGATAATTCCATCGCGTTCTGAGAAGCCAAAATCATCGATTATTGAAAGACCCCCAATGCCGAGAACACTTGCCGAAGCGCGTGGTAATCCAAATTATACAACATCGGATGACTGGTTTGATGAAGCAAATGAAGTAAAAGAATTAGATACTGAACCTGAAAATAAAGCAAACGCTTTTTATAAACCCGTAAACAACTCAAAGACGCATGGTTTTGAAGTTGGTATGAGAAAATCTGATTTTGAACCCTATGACACTAAAAACTTAGAGCGTGGTAGTTCCTTTGAAGACATGTTTGGTTTTAAAGTGGGCAATAATGAAAATAAACCGGTAAAGACATCAGATACTTTAAAACAAGGAAATGAAGATTTGTTTGGTTTTGGGAGAATGGGTAATGGACTTACCAGTGATGCGATATTTGAAAACAGTATGGGGAATAACACAGATGGCGCTAATAATCCGTTTGGAGCAATTGGTGGGCAATCTGGTTTAACGTTTGCAGATACGTTTGGCTTTTCATTAGGTGGCGGCGTGCAACACACTCGACAGATAATACGCCGTGCGCCAGCACCATCTAACACATCATCGCTGAACAACCAAATTCCGCGCGCGCCAAGTTTTAATCGTGAAAATGTAAAAACAAAAGTTGTTGTTAAAAAAGTGGTACAACAACCTCAACAAACAATACGAAGTGGTAGCATGGAAAACGTAATGGGGCGCGGGTTCGGTTCACCTGCACAACCTCAGCAATCGCAACGTCCTGTTAAAAAAGGGTTTTTTGATAGTAATTCTGATTATACATCGCAATTCAATAAAAGTTCTGATTTAGGATTCAGTGTTGGTGGTTTTAGTTCAAATATATTTGGTAATTCTGAACCAAAAGTTATTGGAATATCTCGACCCATGGCTGTGTCAAATCAACCGGTCAATAAAAAGAGTGCTAAGAAAATTGTAAAAGCAACTAATGATTTACCAAGTGGGGTATCTAATAAACCATTTGGAAGCAAATTTACAATTGGTGATGGTTCTACTTTAGAGTTACCAAAAATTAAAGCGGTTAGTCATAAGCCGGCAAAAAAACAAAAACCAAAAAGTAAATCTGCAAAACCGAGTAATAAGCAAACCCTTAAATGTAATACTGTTAAAGTAAAAACAAATGTTTCAAGTAAGAAAAAAATCAAATCACCGAAACAATCAAAACCAAAGCAACCAAAGCAACCAAAACAACCAAATTTTGATTTTGGACGTCTTATTTGGGGTTAAACTATGGTGAATGCGGGCAGAGTTGCAATGGCATGGATAGCTGTAATAATTACATTTTTAGTTATTCTGATGCTGTATACTGTTTTATCTCCGCAAATAGAATTGTGGGCGAGTGTGGTAGCTGATTTTACCGGGGTGACATATAATAGTGCATTACAGTGGACAGATTTATCTTGGAGAGTTGTGCCAATCATTGTTGAAGGTGGTGTAATAGTGTGGGCAGTAATAACATCGTTCTCAGAAGAATTCCAATCAGATTTAGGTAGATTTTAAAAATGGCGTCATATTCTGCGTTTACATTTGTTAGTGCGTTATTTATTATGGGTTTAACATCGTTAGTTTACATATTTGTAACGCCCATGTTTGATATTTTTATAATATACGCGAACAGTTTAGCTCCAGTATATTATGAAGTTTTTGATGTAATGCAATTATTTTGGACATATTTAATGTTACCTGTTGTAGTTGGAATGGTATTGTATTTTATTGCTAACTCACAAAACATAGATTAAAAATTATTATTTTTTATGCGCGTTTTATTGTTTTTACAATAATGGGTTTATTTTTAACTATAAAGTTGATTTTAAAGGTATGTTCTTTATTTACTTTAAGATACAATACTATGTGTGGAATAAATCCATAAAGTGATGTATTATGACAACTAACGCAGAAATTAAAGAAGTCGTTATTCCCACGACCAAAGTACATAAGATTATTAAAGCATCTGGTATTGGAAGATGTTCAAAAGAATCCGCATCGGTATTTGCAGAATATTTGACTAACGAACTCATTATGCTCGCAAAGAAAGCGGAAGAGTTTTCATCTCATGCTGGACGTAAGACAATCAATTTTTCTGATGCAAAGATTGCTGTTAAGGAATTTGGCAAGATTGTTAAAGAAGAGTAACGAATAAGTGTAATATAATTACACCATCTCTTTTATTATTATTTTAATCTAAATAATAAATTATATATAGTTGTAGTGTGTATTATTATAATATGTCAACTCGTAGCAAAAATAAGAACCCTCAGCTAAAATTTGTGAACAAAGAATTACCTTATGAAAAAGTTTTAGATTTGATTAACAAGTCTTTTGGTATTATCGGACACAAATGTTGCTTGTGTTACATAGTTTTTGAACGTGTTAACGATGAGTGGTTTAAAATTTATGAATATAAACCCTCAAGATATATATCAAATAGATTGTATCCTGCTGAAACATTAACTAATTTAAAAACACCAATCGATAAGAAGGATTTGGTGTTAACAATGTATAATGAGTTGCGAAAAACTAATGTTAATTTTGCGTATAAAACCGCAAACGCGTATCATTGTGTTGATGTTGCTTTTTACCCAAAAGAAATGTGGAAAAATCGTAGAGATGATTTGTTGAAAGATTATATTTAATTTTTAAATCTAAAGTAAACAAACTTTAATTTTTTACTTACCTCATTCATAACTTCATGGGTGAAATTGTTTTCATAAAAACTTTTTGTGATTTTTCTATTTTGATAATCTGTGTTCCATTGACGTTTTAAGGCTTTATAAATTGAATCATATGTTTGTTTTGCTTTTGACCATGAAACGCCCCATCCGTTTTTAGGTCGCATTGCCACATATGTGTATTTTTTTGTAATTGCGCGAACGCCGGCGCTGTTATTGCCAATAACTACTTGTAAATCTTCTCCGGTAATACTGGAATTATATGGATATGGGTGATTGTGGGTTACAATTAAATCTTTATTTAATTTTTTAATTGTTTTAACTTGTGTATCATTTGGCGTAACTTGATTTTTTTGACCGCCTACACAAAATAAACATTTTCCTTTTAATGTGACATAACAAGCCTGTTCTTTTGGTTTACTAGCTGATGTTTTTTCAATTTTGTCAAGTGTTTCTACAAGAGGTTGATTCTTATGTTTCTTCATAATACATAAAATGTTTAATGTATATAAAAAGGTATTTTTTAAAAAGGCGATATTAGCTTTTTATCGGGTGTTTTTGTGTCAGGTTTAGTAAAATTAACTAATGCGCGCGCGATTAATTCGCAACACGATTTGCCGTCTGCGTTTGGGTTATTTACGCATGCCGAGCATACTGTTTTTTTGAGTGGTTTTACAATACGTTCAATTGTTTTATCTCCATCTTCTAAATCATTACTGATATAACGACCAATTGTATTCATCGTTGCGGGACAACCATTGATTGATTGCACAAAACAATGAATTGGTTTACCAAATTCATTTGCGTCAATTGTTACATATAATCTACCACAGCCAGAATTATATTTTACAGTTTTTGATTCCCAAGTTTTCATACTATATTATTTGTCATAACAATACATTAATGTTTGTTTAAAACAATTATTACTCGATGTATAAAACTATGTTGATTGTGTGTTGTGATTTACCATGAGGTTAATTTTCATATTAGCTTTTATTTTGATTAGTGTTGTTGTTTTTGCAATATTCGGTATATCGTCTATGTTTCACACAGCAGATGTTACTGGTGATTGGTTATATGGAAATGCAAAATTAACGTTAAATAATGATGGAACTGGTGTAATGGTGTATATGGCTGGTGATAAAAAATATACAGTAGATGCGTCTTGGGAAAAAACATCAATGGCTGATGTGTATAAGATTGTTATAATGAATTCGAAAATACCAAGTGATAATTATAAATATCAAGATGGTTATTTGATTGGTAGCAGTGCTACATTAGTGAGAGGTTAAAAAAAAAGAGTTAGTATGCTTTTACACGTTCATGATTTTTATAATCATCTAAATCAAGTGGACTTAAAATTTTCACTTTATCTCCTTTTCTAACGTTTTTTAATGGTTTTCTATCTAACGTAGTTCCGCCATTTTCCCACAACCTATTGAGAAAATAATCACCAACTTCTTCTTTTTCTTGAGTTGTCATGCGCGATATCTCATCACAATCACATTGTTTTTTATATCGTTTAACAATTCTTGGAACAAAGTATTTTGAAACTAATACGAGTGCTTTTGTTTTATCATAAGTACCGTTCATTCTTTTACGAACAAGTGTGTTGTAGAAATCAAAATCTAAATGTAATACAAGTGGATAATCGTTTTCTGCAAACAAAATTGCCTCATCTATTTTATGATGGTTTAGTTCTGCCATATAATATAATTGTAACTGTGTATATTTAAATCTATTTATTTTAATTAAATACGTGTTTAATAAAATAGATTACCCCGTAAGGGGGTATGTACGGACGCAGAGTTGGCACCGTTACCCATCAGACCGCCACAGTTGTTGCTTCCAGTGGTGATAAAGTAGTAGACTACTTAAACTAAAGTAACAAATGTATTGGTTAGAAATTCTTCTGCATGAGAATGCTGAAGGATAGATTTTACCTAGTATGCACAGTAGTACGATTTACGAAATAAATTCAATGTCTTATGACAGCGAGATGTTATTTATAATAAATAGTAATTTTGTAAACTGTTTTGTGGTTTTGACAAATCATTGTAATTACAAACATTACTCTTTGTTAAATTGGTATAGAACGATGTTAGTATTAAAACTATTGTTATTGAAAAATGTATCAAAGTTTTTATATGTCTAAAGAACATATTTTTTACAGTATAATAGTGTTTACACAGTGTTATGCAAGATGTGATTAAATTTGACATCCAACGAATATAGAATTTATTTAGACAAACAAAGTGTTTTGTTTAAAGATAAGTATAGTATTTCTGAAATTACAAATGGTTCTCTTAAACAAAATTTATGGGCTATGGATATTCGTACTAAATTATTAATTGAGTTTGAAAAAAATCAAAAAGATTTAAGTTCAGTTTTTGTTAAAAGATTGACTACGTACATTATTTTTATTGATAATGCAAAATGGTGGATTCATTATAATTTAAAAGAAATTGATTTTTTAAAATTATTGCAAGACCATTCTGAAATTGATGATACTGTATTATATCAATTTAGTGATGTTTTAAAAAAATCTACTGATAAAATAAACACATCTAGTGTTAAAACTGGTGTGTGCGAAATAGTTGAAAATAATTTAAACGTTATTATAAATGATGATGACTTTGAAAAAATAATTATTTTGTGTGACAAATCTATAAAATTATTACATTGTTTGAATTCAGCTATTGTTGAACCATATTGTTTTATTATAAATAAAACTGGGTATGAGTGTATCATAAATAAACAAAATGTAGACCGTCAAGGAATACTTGAAAATATTACATCTAAATTAATGCGAGCTATGTTTTTTGTATCGTTGATTCAATCGAGTAATAATGTGATTAATCATGATGGTTATTTATACGTTAAAGATGGTGAATTATATTGTTCTGTGAAATCACCAGCTCTATATAAAACACTATCTCGTTATTGTTATCGTGAAATGAAAATTATTAACTCTAATTTACAAGAAATACGTAATGTATGGAAAAAATATGATTTGTGTGTAACGGATGAAGCTTATGGGTATGTTGAATTAAATTTAAAACCAGATTGTGTTAAAAATGACTGATAAAAATTGGAACAATGATTTAGATTGGAAAAACGTTCATTATCGTGTTTATAAAATACAAACACGAATCGCTAAAGCAACTCGCGATGGTGATTGGGAACGTGTAATAAAACTTACGAAATTAGTTCTTAATTCATATTATTGTAAACTTGTAGCAGTTAGACGTGTTACAAGTAAAAAAGTTAGACGAAAAGCTGGTGTAGATGGTGTGTTTTGGGAAACTGATAAAGAAAAATTTAAACAAGTTAGTTTGTTAAATTATCGTGATTATGCACCAATGCCGTTTAAACGATTATATGTTCCGAAAGACCATGATAGAAGTAAATTAAGACCTTTATCAATTCCTGTAATTTTTGATAGAGCAATGCAGGGTTTATTGTTAATCGCAATTGACCCAATTGTTGAAACTTTATCAGAACCTCATTCGTATGGTTTTAGATTATACCGAAATTCACAAGACACTATTCGTGATGTTTGTAATAGTTTTAAATTTTGTTCTGGAAATAGTTGGGTTTTAAAAGCAGATGTTCGCGAATGTTTTGACAGAGTGTCTCATTCTTGGTTATTAGAGAATTTGCCTGTTGATAAAAAGTTGTTGAAATCTATATTGAAATGCGGATATATACAAAATAATCGTTTTTATGCAACAAAAGAAGGTGTGCCGCAAGGTGGTGTGTTATCACCAGTATTAATTAATTTTGTGTTAACTGGTATGGAAACAATATTAAAATATGAATATCCTAATGTTCATATGGTTAGATTTGTTGATGATTTTTTATTTTCTGGAGAAAGTGAGCAGGAATTGCAAGCTGTTTTAAATGAATTGAAAAGTTTTTTAAAAGTTAGAAATCTTACGTTATCTGCTGAAAAAACAGAAATTAAACGCATTTCGGAAGGCGTTGATTTTATTGGTTGGCATTTGCAAAAACAAAATAATGTGTTAGAGATATCGCCCACTGCGTTATCTTTAAATGAAGTGTTTATACGAATTGTAAATACTGAATTACAAGCCAATCATTGGTCGCCAGACGCATTTATTACAAAATTAAATTATATTGTTGCTGGTTGGGGGTATTATCATGCGTATGATTGTTTAGAACATAATTTTATAGATTTAGATATGGCGGTTGCCGATTTAGTTTGGAAGTGGTTATGCAAAAAATATCCAACGATGAGTGAACTAGATATCGCGCATACTTTTTGGAATGTGTGGAATGGGAATGATAGATGTTATTTTTACAATAATATAAAATTATTACGGTTTCAAGATATTGAAGTGAGAAGCCCTGAAGAATTAATTTTAACAAAAAATGCCTATTTAGACCGCGCGTATTTTAGAAATAGAAAGCGCGTGTATAAAGAACGATTGTTAGTATAATTTAAAATAATAATTTTTCTTAATTTATTTTTATTTAACAAATACCTTTAAATATAACGTATGTATTTGAATATACCTGATGGTTAATGTTAAGGTCAGTAAAAAAAGATTATTGTTTATTTGTGCGGTTGTGTTTTGCTTATGCACGATGTGTGTATGCGCGGTATCTGCTGAGGAAATTGTTAAAGAACCTGTTCTCAAAGAACCTGTTACGAAATTACAAATCGAAGACAATATTCGCTTAGCCGTAGGTTTTGATGCAAAAATCGATATTGTTGTTAAATCTGAAGTTTTCACACCAATAGAACAATCACAAAAACAAACTGAAATTTTAGGTTACACGCAGTCCCTTGATAAGTGGATGGCTTATAAAATGAAGGTTACAGAAGATTATTCACCAGTTAAACCAGTTGATTTGTTAGATGATTCTGATGGTGAATCTCAATGGAACACGTATCTTATTAATTATTATGCTCATTATAAACCAACTGGTGACTTTGGCGGTAAGATAGTATGAATAATTCTTGGAAAAAAATTACATTTGTTGTATTGTTGATATGCGCGTTTTTTATTGCACCAGCGTGCGCGACAGGGACAGGCGCAATCGATGATCCATACCTGATTACAAATTCTACTGAATTACAATCAATTCAAAACGATTTAAGCGCGTATTATCAGTTAGTTAACGATATTGATTTAACGGGTGTTACTTGGACACCTATTGGTAATACTTCAACACCATTTTTCGGGCACGTAGATGGTGACGGTCATACTATTTCAAATTTAGTATATTCTAATATTGGTGTAGATAATGTTGGTTTATTTTCAATTGCGGGTAGCGGAGCATCGTTTGTTGATGTTACATTAGATTCTTGTTCCATAACTGGTAATAGTTATGTTGCGGGTTTAATTGGACAAGTTATTATGAGTGTTGGAGCACACGACGATTGCGTTATCACAAATGTCGATGTAACAAATTGTGATATTTATGCAAACACTTCGTATGCAGGTACGCTTGTTGCCAGAACGTATACAAACGCGTATACTAAAATAAGCTACTGTGATGTTTCATGTGGAAATGTCACCACTGGAAGCTACCACTGTGGCGGTCTGATGGG
>Ga0265294_10005942_pt1 | contig 14774 bp, 10 predicted proteins | sample MunlanPumphouse3_FD_192504 | JGI IMG/M metagenome (GOLD analysis project Ga0265294, IMG submission 192504) | Groundwater microbial communities from a municipal landfill in Southern Ontario, Canada - Pumphouse #3 | ecosystem: Environmental > Aquatic > Deep subsurface > Groundwater | place... | reverse complement strand
TATATTGCAAATAAAATTTGTGATGTATTAGATAATATTGAAGATAAAGAGTTACACAAAAAAATAAACAAAGAGCTTGAAGAGTTAGCTAGTAAGTTTGTGATTTACAGTAGTTCGACGTATTAATAAAGAGAAAAAAGTGGAAATAGAAAAAAATAGTTCTACTTATAATCAAATAGAAAAAGCCATCAAATACATAGATGAGAATTTTAAATCTCATCCAAGTATTGATGAGATTGCAAAAAATGTTGGAATGAGTAAGTACCATTTTATAAGAGTTTTTAAAGATTATGTTGGTCTTACTCCTCAACAGTTTTTGCACAGTGTTACTTTAAACTATGCAAAAGAGCATATAAAAGAGTCCAAATCTATTCTTGATAGTAGTTTAGATATTGGACTATCAAGTTCCAGCCGTCTTCATGAACTTTTTGTAAACTTAATTGGAGTTACTCCAAAAGAGTGGAAAGAAAAAGGTAAAGATGTAGAGATAACTTATGGTTTTGGACAGACTCCTTTTGGTGAGGCTTTGATTGGATTTACATCTAAAGGAATATGCTATTTGGGTTTTTGTGATAACAATAAAAAAGATATTTTTCAAAGATTTAATGAACTTTGGGAAAATGCAAACTTAGTTTTTAATGAAAAATTAGCAAATGAGTATTTGGAAAATATCTTTATAAAAAATAAAAAGTATCCTCTTTTTGTAAAAGGAACAAACCTACAAATAAATGTTTGGAAAGCATTAATAAATATTCCAAATGGAGAAATTGCAACTTATAGCGATATTGCAAATATTGTAGATAAACCAAAATCAATAAGAGCAGTTGCAAATGCTATTGGAAAAAATCATATAGGATATTTAATTCCTTGCCACAGAGTAATAGCAAAAAGTGGTGCTATGAGTGGATATAGATGGGGAATTGAGAGAAAGAAAAATCTACTAGATTTTGAAACAAATAAAGATGAATAACAAATTTCTCTCTATTTTCCTTTTTTATGTATGATAAAAGCTAAATTGATTATCTTCATCTCCTAGCTCATATCTTTTTGTTAAAGAGTTTTTAAATTGATGCCCCAAATCTTCACAAGCTAATGCTTCTTTTGTGAGATTTATATCAATTTTTGGCTCAACAATAATTTGATTTAATTTTTCAATAGTTAAGTTAGGGTTTGTCCTTTGCTCTAAAACAACCTCATCATTTTGTGAAATTTGTCCCTCTTTTAAAACTTTTGCGTAAAATCCAGTCAAACCTGTTTCAAAAATAAGTTTCGTCATACTGTTTTTTAAACTATTTGCACTAAGTTTCCAACAAGGTTGCCTTGGTTGTGTTATTTGTACTTTTGCTTGACCAATTTTTAAGATATCTCCAACACAAATATCTTTTTCACAAATCTTATCAACTATTAAGTTTTCTCCAAAAAATGCCATATTTGTCATATCAAAACTATTATCAAAATAAGAGTTTATTTTTTCATAAGTTATACTTGAAAATAAAAATAAAGCTTTATTAACTCCACCATGATGGACTAAATCTGCTTGAAAATCATCAGCAAATCCAGTTTTTGTTAAATAAGCTTTTGAAACTGGATATTTTTTGATACCTGAAATCAACTCTTGCCTCTTTTGATTTTCAAGTTTTGTTACAGTTACATTTCCAACTTTTACATATAATACATTTGATATTTTTTTAAACATTTAAAACCCTTGAATTATTTGGTAAAAAGTATAGAAAAATATAGTTCTAATTACAATCCAATAATTGCTAAGTTAAATCAAAAAATAAAATACAAGCTCTTTTAGCTATACTTCCTAAATTTTTTAGAAAGAAAAAGAAAACAAATATATGAACTTTATATCAAAAGATGCTCCACTAGAAGTAAGTTTAACGAAAATGAAAAAAATCATAGATGATTTTGGATACAAAATAAAACTATCAAAAGAGAAAAATCCTGTAAAAAATAGCTTTTCAATAAATTTAAGTTTTGAAGGTGCTAATAATTTTATTTTTTCAAATGGGAAAGGAAGCCTTTTAAACTCTTGTTTAGCAAGTGCTTATGGAGAGTTTATAGAAAGACTTCAAACAAATCTATATTTTAATGATTTCTATTTAGAAGATAGAAAATTCTTTTTAGATCAAAAAGAGTTTAATAAAAATGAAGATTTTTTAGATGATGAGATTAAAAAATATTACACTATGGAAGGGCTTGAAGAAGATGATTTTTTGGATTTCAACTCAAACAATTTTGATAAAATTGTATCTCTTCCATTTATAAATCAAACAACACAAAAAAAAGTATATTTTCCTACAAGTATATTATCAAATCTATATGCAAGTAATGGTTTATCTACAGGAAACACACAAAATGAGGCAAAAGTTCAAGCTCTTTGTGAGATTTTTGAAAGATATGTAAAATTAAAAGTTATAGCTGAAGGATTAGCTCTTCCTGAGTTTCCAAAAGAGCTTATAAAAACTTTTACTAAAATTAGTGAAGATATTAAGACTTTAGAAAATCGTGGATTTATTTTAAAAGTTTATGATGCATCTTTAAATGGGAAATACCCTGTTACAGCAATAGCTTTTATAAATCCAAAAAATAATACCCTATTTTTATCTTTTGGAAGCCATAGCATTTTAGAAGTTTCAATTGAAAGAACACTTACAGAGCTTTTACAAGGAAGAGATATAGATGAACTTGATGGTTTTGAAAAACCAAGTTTTGATTTAGAAGATATATCTTCAAACTCAAATCTTGAATCACATTTCGTTGATTCAAATGCAAAAGTAGCTATTCAATTTTTAAATAAAAATAAATCATTTACATATACTCCTTGGATTTTTGAGGAAGAAGATAGTTCTAAACAGTTTGAACTATTAAAAAATATTTTAGACAGTGAAAACAAAACTATATATTTAAGAGAGTATGACTACTTGGGGTTTTATTCATGTCAAATGATAGTTCCAAACTTCTCAGAGATTTATCCACTTGAAGACCTCATCTATAACAACAAAAATCAAGGAAAACTAATAAGAGAGTTTATTTTAAATAAAGAGAGTTACGATTTAGATGAGCTTCTTGATGAATTAAGTGGCTTTGATGATTCTGTAAATATGGGAGCTTTTATTGGAGTTATTTTTAAAGAGGATTTCTCTTTAGGTGAATTCAAAGCTGATATTTTAATAAAACAAAAAGAGTATGAAGAGGCTATTTTTTATTTAGAACAATCAAACAAAGATTTTAACTACACACTTGCACAAGTTTTAAGAGTTTATCAAGAGAATCAAAACTTTGATGATTTTAAAGATGCATTTGTTGATATATTTACAAAAGATAGTATTGAAAAATCTTTAAAAATTATAGATGGTAAAGAGTCTTTAATTAGTTTAGAGTTTGCCGATGCTTATAAAAACATCTTAAAACTCTTTGATTCAAAAATTAATAGAAGATAAATTTACTCTAAAGAAGAGTACATCTGCTCTTCGCTTAGAGTTTTAACTCCAAGCTCAATTGCCTTATCATACTTGCTTCCAGCATCTTCACCAAAAATTACAAAATCTGTCTTTTTTGATACACTAGAACTTACCTTTGCTCCAAGATTTTCTAAAAAAGTTTTTATCTCATCTCTACTTTTACTCATAGTTCCAGTAACTACTACTGTTCTGTTTTTAAAGATATTTTCTCTTGCTTCCTCTTTTATTGTTACTTTTGGATTTAATATATCAAATAGTTTTAATACAAAATCACGATTTACTCTAAAAAACTCTAAAAATGAGTTTGCCATTTGCTCCCCTATTCCATCAATAGAGATTAAATCATCATAAGTAACATCAACTAAAGCTAAACCAAATTTAGAACAAATTGCTTTTGATGCAACCTCTCCAATATGCTCAATTCCCAAAGCTGTAAGTACTCTATATAGCTCACTATTTTTTGAGTTCTCTATTGCATTTAATAGATTGTTTATTTTTTTCTCTTTGAACCCTTCAAGATTTTGTAAATCCTCATATCTCAAAGAGTATAAATCTAAAATATCATATATCTTTTTCTCATTTACTAAAAGTTCAACTATTTTTTCACCCAAACCATCAATATTTAAGCAATTTTTACTTGCAAAATAGATTATTGAGTTTACAACTCTTGATGGACAATCCAGATTTTGACACTTAATCATAATATCTTCTATTAAAAGTTCACTTTTACAATCTGGACACTCTTTTGGTTTTAAAATATCTATTTGAGTTCCATCTCTTCTATCTTTTAAAACCTTTGTAATTTTGGGTATTACATCTCCACTTCTAATAATTATTATCTCATCATTTATTTTTAAATCAAGTCTTTGTATCTCATCAAAGTTATGCAGTGTTGCTCTTTCAACCACTGCACCTTCAATTTCAACTGGATTTACAATAGCAACTGGAGTTACAACACCAGTTCTTCCAACTTGTAAAATAATATCTTTTAGTTTTGTAGTTTTCTCTATTGCTGGAAACTTATATGCACAAGACCATCTTGGAAATTTTTGTGTATAGCCCAAACTATTTTGAGTATCTATGTTATTTATTTTTATAACCATACCATCAAGAAGCATAGAAAAACTATCTCTTTTTTCTACCATATTTTTATATATCTCTTCTATTTCAACTGCATCTTTACAAATAGTTTGCATAGGTGCTTCATCAAATCCCAAAGAGAATATATAGTTCATCAAATCACTTGTTTTTGAAAAGTTTAAAGAGTTTTGACCTACTCCCCAAGGAGTGAAATATAGTTTTCTCTTTGCAGTTATACTAGAATCAAGCTGTCTTAAACTTCCAGCAGCTGCATTTCTTGGATTTGCAAATGGGGCTTCACTGTTTTTTAATCTCTCTTCATTTATTTTTAAAAAATCATCTTTTTTTATTACAACTTCACCTCTAATCTCTATTAGTGATTTCTCTTCTATTTTTAGTGGAATTGAGTGAATTGTTAAAACATTATGAGTTACATCTTCACCAACGCTTCCATCTCCTCTTGTAATTGCTTGTTTTAAAACACCATCTTCATATATTAAATTTAAACTAGCTCCATCAAACTTTGGCTGAATAAAAAACTCCAACTCATCACCAGCTTTTGAAGCTCTTTTTATCCAATCTTTAAGCTCTTTTGTATCAAAAATATCCTCTTGACTCCACATACGACTAAGATGAGTAGCTTTTGAAAAACTATCTAATACATACCCACCAACTCTTTTATTTGGTGAATTTGGATTACTTAAAAGTGGATTATTTTGTTCAAAATCCAAACACTCTCTTGCAAGTAAATCATACTCTTCATCGCTAGCAAGTGGTTCATCAAAAACATAATAAGCTTTTGCCCAAGTTATTAATTTCTCTATTTTTTTATCATACTCTTCTTTTGTCATACTCTAAACTCATTCTTTAATTTTTGAGTAGTATTGTATCATTTTTTAATATAGGAAGCTCTAAATTAAATATTTTCTAATACTTAGATTATTTTATTATGTTATATTAATCTTCTATTAATTTATTCAAGGAGAGAGTTATGCAAGGATTTAATTTTACTATTGCAAAAAAGATGATTTTATTTGCAATTGTAATTTTTGTTACTATATTTATTACAGGATTATTTAAATTTAATAATCTAATAGATGCAGAAAAAAGTTTTGATACTTTTAAAGATAAAGCGATTGCTGCTAAGTTTTATGTTTTGGAAGTAGAAAAAGAGCTTAATTTTGTTGCTAGAAATACAAGAGATATTATGCTAGGAAATGCATATGAGAGAAATATCAAAAATCTTGAAAATAGTAAAGCAAAAATTATTGATTTGTTTGAAAAAATAGTAAATATCACAGAGACAAAAGATGAAAAAGAGAAAGTTTTACTTGTAAAACAAACTGTTATTGATTTTGTTGAAGATGGTTATCAAAAAATGAAATCTATGGAAAATATTGAAAGAACTCCTGAAGTTAGAGCAAATATGTATATTGCATATAGAAAAGATGCAACTCCTTTGGCAAATAAAAGTAGAGAGAACTTTTCCAAACTTATAAAAGAGATAGAAGATGATTACAATCTTCAAACACAACTCTATCATACTCAAATGAATGATTTGAAAAATATAATAATTATTGAATCTTTACTTATTATTACAATAGTTATTTTATCTTTAATACTTCTATCAAGAGATATTTTACTATCTTTAAATAGATTTAAATCTGGTCTTATCTCATTTTTTGATTTTTTAAATAAAAATAGTTCAAAAATAGAGTATATAGATATAAAAAATAGTGATGAATTTGGACAAATGGCTAAACTTATAAATTCAAATATAGAAAAAATCGAAAATTCAACTTTAGAAGATAAGAAACTTTTAGATGATGTGTTCAATGTAGTAAATAGAGTAAAACAAGGATACTATAGCCAGTTAATAAAAGAGAACTCAACAAATGATACTTTATCTACATTAAAAAATAGTATAAATGATATGATAAGTGCTACAAAACAGAACTTTATTAGTGTAAATAATATTTTAGAAGAGTATGTAAAATATAACTATACAAAAGAGTTAAAACTAGACAATATTGAAAAAGGTGGAGTTTTTGAAACTTTAATAAAAAACATAAATGAACTAAGAAATGCAATCAATGATATGCTTATAAAAGATAAAGAGAATGGAATTACTCTTGATAACTCTTCTAGTGAGTTATTAAAAAATGTTGATAAACTAAATCAAAGTTCAAATGAAGCAGCTGCATCTTTAGAAGAGACAGCAGCTGCACTTGAAGAGGTAACTTCAAGTATTTCAAATTCAAATAATAAAATAGCTCAGATGTCACAAATAGCTTCAAATGTTACAAATTCAGCATCTCTTGGTGAAAAGCTTGCAAATCAAACAACAACTGCAATGGATGAGATAAATACACAAGTAAATTTAGTAAATGAAGCTATTGGAGTAATAGATAATATTGCATTTCAAACAAATATTTTAAGTCTAAATGCAGCTGTTGAAGCTGCAACTGCTGGTGAAGCTGGAAAAGGGTTTGCAGTTGTAGCTCAAGAGGTGCGAAATCTAGCAACTAGAAGTGCAGAAGCTGCAAAAGAGATAAAAGATATTGTTGAACTTGCTACAGTAAAAGCAAATGAGGGTAAAAGTATTGCTACAAATATGATTGAAGGGTATAAAAACCTAAATGAGTCTATAAATCAGACAACTTCTTTAATTCAAGACATAGCAAGTTCATCAAAAGAGCAACAAAATGCAGTTATTCAAATAAATGATGCAATAAGTTTGCTTGATAAAAAGACTCAAGAGAATGCTCAAATTGCTGGAGACACTAATAGTATTGCAGAAAAAGCATCTTTAATGGCAAAGAAAATATTAGAAAATGTTAATGAAAAAGAGTTTTTAGAAAAAAATGTTTCAGAAGAGTCTAAAAATAGTTCTAGTAAAGAAGATGATGAGATAAATGAGGAGATTGATAAAAATAAACTAGAAAATTAATTTTATTAATTTATCTTTTTATTATCTTTTGCTAAGATAATTGACTAAAATTTTGAAGGAATAATATGTTGGAAAAAAAGGGAACTATCCTTTCAGTTAGAGAAGATTTAAAAGTTTTTGATTGCACAATTAGAGATGGTGGACTTGTAAATAATTTTTACTTTAGTGATGAATTTGTAAAAGCTCACTATGAGATGTGTGTAAAAGCTGGTGTTGATTATATGGAGATTGGTAAAAATGTATCTCCAACTTTAATGAGTGAAAAAGAGTATGGAGCTTGGAATTTCTGCAAAGAAGAAGATATTAGAAGAGTTGTTGGGGAGAACAAAACGAATCTAAAAATTGCTGTAATGAGTGATATTGGAAGAAGTTTAAAAGAAGAGCTTAGACCAAAAAATGAGAGTGTTGTTGATATGATTAGGGTTGCAACATATATTCATCAAATCCCAGCAGCAATTGAGCTAATAGAAGATGCTCATGCAAAAGGTTATGAAACAACTGTAAATATTATGGCTATTTCAAAAGTATCAGAAAAAGAGTTGGATGAAGTTTTAGAGGCTTTAAGTAAAACAAATGTTGATGTAATCTATATAGCTGATAGTTTTGGATCATTTTATCCAGAACAAATAAGAGATTTAACAGAAAAATATCTAAGTTTTGCAGAAAAATCAGGTAAAAAAGTTGGAATTCATGCACATAACAATCTTCAACTTGCATATGCAAATACTTTAGAAGCTATGATCTATGGAGCAAGTTTTCTTGATGTTACAGTTTCAGGTCTAGGACGTGGTGCTGGAAACTGTCCACTTGAACTTCTATTAGGATTTTTGAAAAATCCAAAATATAAACAGATGCCTGTTTTAGAGTTTATTGAAAACTATATAGTTGATTTAGAGAAAAAACTTGACTGGGGATATAGTATTCCTTATATGATAACTGGTCAGCTAAATGAACACCCAAGAGCAGCTATGAAAGCTAGAGATGAAGGCGATACAAAATATAGAGAGTTTTTCAAAAATATATCTTTTATGGAGTAATTTACTCCATAAATAAGTAATTTTAACTACTCTTGTAGATATTGGTGAGCCATATATGAACTTCTTGCGTATGGACTTGCTTTTACAAACTCAAATCCCAAATCATAGGCTAGTTGTTCATATCGTTTAAACTGTTCAGGTTTAACATACTCTATAACTTTTTCAAAATCTCCACTAGGTGCTAAATATTGACCAATACTTAAAAACTTACAACCAACACCCAACAAATCTTTAAATACAGCAATCATCTCATCTTCTGTTTCACCAAGTCCAACCATTAAAGCACTTTTTGTTTTAATTTTATCTCCACCAAGCTCTTTTAACTTTCTTAAAACTTCTAAACTTCTCTCATAAGTTCCATTTCTTCTAATTCTATAAAGGCTAGGAACAGTTTCTACATTGTGTCCAATAATTGTAGCTCCTGAATCTATTACTCTTTTTAAGCTCTCTTCATTTGCTTTGAAATCTGGAATTAAAATCTCAACTTTTGTTTGAGGAGATTTTTCTAAAATATCTTTAGTTACTCTATAAAATTGCTCTGCTCCACCATCAGCTAAATCATCTCTTGCTGGACTTGTAATAACTACAAATTTAAGTCCTAGTCTTAATACTGAAGTTGTAACTTTTTGAATTTCGCTTAGATCAACACCATGAGGTTTTCCAGTTGTTACATTACAATATGTACATCTTCTTGTACAAATATTTCCCAAAATTAAAAATGTAGCATTTTTATTTGCAAAACATTCACTAATATTTGGACATTTTGCCTCTTGACAAATTGTATGAAGTCCACCTACATCTTTAAGTAAATTCTCCATCTCAATTTGTGCATGAGGAGTTAGTTTTTTTCTTAACCACTCAGGTTTTTTAAAATTTGCTCTCTCTTTAAAATCTATTTGTTGTGTCATTTTTGATTATCCTTATTTAAACTATCTAAAATTTCTAACTCTTCTTTATTTAACTTATCTTCAAAAAACTCTACATTAAATGTAGTTTTAAATGCTTTTATTAATCTATCTTTTGCATCTTCAAAACTCAAATTTATACCAAAATCCTCTAATGAATTCCCAAAAAGCTCATCTTTTTGTTTTGTATAAAGAGGAATAGAACCGTGCTGAAGTATGCAGTTTTTAGCTCTTTTTTGAGCATTTCCACCAATTTTTTTATTATTGATTATAATATCATAAGCTTCAAATCCAACTTGACAAAAAGGACTTTTACTTAAAACTATATCTTTATTATCTTTTGCAAAATCTGCTTTTAAACCCAAATCTTCATAAAACTTTAATAAAAATTGACATATTAAGAAGTATGTCTCTTTTACATCTTTATTCTCTATCATATTTGGATTTACTAATATTGTATATGAAATATCATGACCATGAAATAAAACTCCACCACCTGTTAATCTTTTAGATATATTATTTTTGTAACTATTTTGTAACTTTTCGTAATCATCTAATTTTTGTCCAGCTCCTAAAGTAACACAATCTTCCCAAGTATAGAGCCTTAATACTGGTATTGAATCATTTTTAAATGATTTAAATAGTGCTTTATCAATATTTGAATTAATACTTGAACTAAGATTTTGTGTTATAATCAATCTAAACTTATTGTTAAAATTCATATGCTTTTATCCTAAAAAATATGATATAAGTGAATTATAATTTAATTTATATTAAAATTCAAAATTAATTTAAAAAATTAAGATAACTTTTATAAAAGGGGTTTCATGCCAAAGTTAAATTTAGAAGATATTAATCCATTAGAGACACAAGAATGGATGGAGGCTTTAGAGGCAATAATAGAAGAAGAAGGAGTTGAGAGAGCTCATTTTTTACTTGAGAAGTTAATTGATAAATCAAGAAGAAGTGGTGCGCATCTTCCATATAGTGCTACAACTGCGTATATAAATACTATTGGTACAGATGAAGAGCCAAAAATGCCAGCAAATATGGATATTGAGAGAAAAATAAGATCTATTATTAGATGGAATGCTCAAATTATGGTACAAAGAGCTTCTAAAAAAGGTTTAGAACTAGGTGGTCATATTGCATCATTTCAATCTTCTGCAACTATTTATGATGTTGCTTTTAATCACTTTTTTAAAGCACCAAATGATAAAGATGGTGGAGATTTAATATTTTTCCAAGGTCACATAAGTCCTGGTATTTATGCTAGAAGTTTTGTTGAGGGAAGAATTAGTGAAGAGCAAATGGATAACTTTAGACAAGAGGCTTTTGCTGATGGATTATCATCTTATCCACATCCAAAATTAATGCCTTCTTATTGGCAATTTCCAACAGTTTCTATGGGACTTGGACCTTTACAAGCTATTTATCAAGCAAGATTTTTAAAATATCTTACAAATAGAGGAATAAAAGATTGTAGTGGACAAAAAGTTTACTGCTTTTTAGGTGATGGTGAAACTGATGAGCCTGAATCATTGGGAGCTATTGGACTTGCTGGAAGAGAAGGTTTAGATAATTTAATATTTGTAATTAACTGTAACCTACAAAGACTAGATGGTCCAGTTAGAGGAAATGGAAAAATCATTCAAGAACTTGAAGGACAATTCAGAGGTGCTGGATGGGAAGTTCTTAAAGTTATTTGGGGAGGATTATGGGACTCTTTATTAGAAAAAGATAAATCTGGAAAACTTCTTGAACTAATGGAAAAAACAGTTGATGGAGAGTATCAAAACTTTAAACAAAAAGGTGGAGCATACACAAGAGAAAACTTCTTTAACAAATATCCAGAGACTGCAAAATTAGTTGAAAATATGAGTGATTATGATATTTGGAAACTAAATCGTGGTGGACATGACCCTGTAAAAGTTTATGCAGCATTTAAAAGAGCAACAGAGACTGTTGGAAGACCAACTGTAATTTTAGCAAAAACTGTAAAAGGTTATGGAATGGGAGCTGCTGCTGAGGGTATGAATATTGCTCACCAAGTTAAAAAAGTAGATACTGCAAACTTAATTCAATTTAGAGATAGATTTAATTTACCTCTTACAGATGAGCAAGTTGAATCATTTTCATACTACAGACCTGAACCTGATTCTGCTGAGTTTAAATATTTACAAGAAAGAAGAGCTGCTCTTGGTGGATATGTTCCTCAAAGAAGAGAGAAATTCTCAAATAAACTTGAACTTCCAGCTCTAAATGCATTTGATGCAATGCTTGAAGGTACTGCAGATAGAGAAATATCTACAACAATGGCATTTGTAAGAGTTTTAAATGTTTTATTAAAAGATAAAAATATTGGAAAAAATATTGTTCCAATAGTTCCAGATGAAGCTAGAACTTTTGGTATGGAAGGTATGTTTAGACAAGTTGGGATTTACTCAAGTGTTGGTCAAAAATATATTCCACAAGATAAAGATCAAGTTGCATTTTACAAAGAGGATATTAAAGGTCAAGTTCTACAAGAGGGAATTAATGAACTTGGAGCTATGAGTTCATGGATAGCAGCTGCAACATCATATTCAGTTAATGATTGTCCAATGATTCCATTTTATATCTTCTACTCAATGTTTGGATTCCAAAGAACTGGAGATTTATGTTACGCTGCTGGAGATCAAAAAGCAAGAGGATTCTTAATTGGAGGAACAAGTGGAAGAACTACACTAAATGGAGAGGGACTACAACACGAAGATGGACACTCTCATATTTTAGCAAATACTATTCCAAATTGTGTAACTTATGATCCAACTTATGCGTATGAAGTTGCTGTTATTGTTCATAATGGAATGCAAAGAATGTATGGAGAGAAACAAGAGGATGTTTTCTACTATATAACAACTTTAAATGAAAACTATGCACAACCTGCAATGCCAAAAGGTGTTGAAGAGGGAATTATAAAAGGAATTTATAAAGTTAAAACTTTTGAAGCTAAAAACAACTATAAAGTTAAACTTTTAGGTTCTGGTTCAATATTCCAAGAGGTTCTAAAAGCGGCAGAGATTTTAGAAAAAGAGTATGGAATTTCAAGTGAACTATTCTCTGTAACTTCTTACAACGAATTAGCAAGAGAAGCACAAGATGTTGAGAGAGAAAATCTTTTAAATATTGAAAAAGAGCCAAAATCATCTTATGCAAACACTGTTTTAGGTGATGATGAGGATAATATTATTATCTCTGCAACAGATTATGTAAAAACTTATTCAGAGCAAATAGCTCCTTTTGTAAAAGGAAGCTTTAAAACTCTAGGAACAGATGGATTTGGTAGAAGTGATAGTAGAGCAAATTTAAGAAAATTCTTTGAAGTTGATACTAATTTTATTGTTTATACAACACTTGCACAACTTGCAAGAAATGGAAAAATTGATAAAAAAGTTGCTCTTGAAGCTAAAAACAGATATGAGATTGATGCAAATAAAATCAATCCACTAAAAGCTTAAGGAGTAAAAAATGGCAAAAATTTATGATATTTTTATTCCTGATTTAGGTGCTGATAAAGATGTTGATTTAATTGATATTATGGTTAAAGTTGGAGACAAAGTTGAAGTTGAAGATGGACTTATAACTTTAGAGACAGAAAAAGCCTCTATGGATGTACCTACAACTCATGCTGGAATTATCAAAGAGATTTTAGTAAAAGTTGGAGATAAAGCTAATAGTGGAGATTTAATCGCTAGAGTTGAAGCTTTAGAAGAGAACTCTAATGAAGAAGTTAAATCTGAAACAGTTGTTGCTAAAAAAGAGGAGATTAAAGAGGAAGTTGTAACTCAAACTCCAACACAATTTGTAAAAGAGCAATCTATTCAATCTGTTGTTGAAGAGGTTAGAGTTCCTGATTTAGGTGCTGATAAAGATGTTGATTTAATTGATATCATGGTAAAAGTTGGAGATATAGTTGAAGCTGACCATGGTTTAATCACTCTTGAAACAGAAAAAGCTTCAATGGATGTTCCAGCACCATTTGGTGGTGAGATTATTGAACTATTTGTTGAAGTTGGACAAAAAATAAATAGTGGTGATTTAATCGCAAAAATAATAAAAACTGTTGTTGTAGAAAACAAAGTTCCAACTCCAGCATTTCAAGCACCAACTACTCCTACAAAAATAGAAAAAGTTACACCTACTACTCCAACGCTGCAAGAAGTAGCTGCAAGAAGTGCAGATATTGAAGAAGAGAGTAAAGTATTATCTAAAAAAGCTACAAAGGTATATGCAAGTCCAAGTGTTAGAAAAATTGCAAGAGAGTTTGGAGTTGATTTAGGTTTTGTAAAAGGTAGTGCTGCAAAAGGAAGAATTGTAGTTGAAGATATTAAAGCTTATGTAAAAGAGCAATTAAATAAACCAGCAAGTGCAACAGGTGTTGGATTTGGGTTTAATTTGCCTGAGTCAAAAGAGATTGATTTTTCACAATTTGGAAAAATAAATAGAGTTGAGCTTAGTCGTGTTCAAAAAGTATCAGGTCCATTTTTACATAAAAACTATCTTTCAGCTCCTCATGTTACACAATTTGATGAAGCTGATATTACAGAGCTTGAAGAGTTTAGAATTGAGCAAAATGAGAAAGCAAAAGATTTCAAACTTTCACCTCTTGTATTTATAATAAAAGCAGTTGAAAAAGCTCTAAAACTTCATCCAAAATTTAACTCAAGCTTAAGTAGTGATGGACAAGAGCTAATTATGAAAGAGTATTATAATATTGGAGTTGCTGTTGATACACCAAATGGACTTTTAGTTCCTGTTATTAAAGATGTAGATAAAAAAGGTTTCAAAGAGATTGCAATTGAGTTAGCACAACTATCTCAAAAAGCAAGAGAAGGAAAACTAACTTCAAGTGATATGAGTGGTGGATGCTTTACAATTTCAAGTTTAGGTGGAATTGGTGGAACATACTTTACACCAATTATCAACTCTCCAGAAGTTGCAATTTTAGGTGTATCAAAATCTTCTATAAAACCAATTTTTAATGGTAAAAAATTTAAACCTAGACTTATGCTTCCATTAAGTCTATCTTATGATCATAAAGTAATAGATGGTGCTGATGGTGCTAGATTTACAACAACTTTAAGTCAAATCCTAAGTGATTTAAGACTTTTAAGTCTATAAGGAGCTAAAATGACTGAAGTTAAAACTCAAGTTTTAGTAATAGGAGCAGGACCTGGTGGTTATTCTGCTGCTTTTAGATGTGCGGATTTAGGATTTGAAACAACTATAGTTGAGAGATACTCAACTTTAGGTGGAGTTTGTTTAAATGTAGGTTGTATTCCTTCTAAAG
>Ga0265294_10005941_pt1 | contig 14776 bp, 10 predicted proteins | sample MunlanPumphouse3_FD_192504 | JGI IMG/M metagenome (GOLD analysis project Ga0265294, IMG submission 192504) | Groundwater microbial communities from a municipal landfill in Southern Ontario, Canada - Pumphouse #3 | ecosystem: Environmental > Aquatic > Deep subsurface > Groundwater | place... | reverse complement strand
AAAATAATTATGTAGCAACTTACTTTCCGATGTGTCAAAAAACCTGTTGCCACACAATTCCACTTAATCATCATTTAACCGAACTTTTCCTTCATAAACCTCTCTTTTCAAGATATTTAAAAAAGGGTCTAAAAATATCACCCAAATACCCTATAGTAATTGAGTGATATATCCCATCTTAAAATTTAATTTTTTTAGATGTAAAAAAATGAAAGAGTAAAATAAAAAATAATTAGTTTGTCCAACAAATAATGTTTTTATATGATCTAAAATAATCTAATTTAAAAAATAAAAACCATATGTAAAAGATTAAAAATAAAATATAAAAAAATATAAATATCATATAAAAGAATATAAAGAATATAAAATTTAAGAAGATATAAGTAAAAACATAAATAACAAAGTATACATAACCCAAACCTCATTAAAATGAATCAACATAAAACTTAATTTAAAAAATTAAAATAACTATTCAAAAACTTTCAATATCATTTAATAATTTTTTAAAAATAACTTTCTCTTCTAATAACATATGATATTTAAAATATTATTTTAATTAAAATTTATTTTTATTAATATTAATTAAGCATTATAAAAATTTAAAAATCACAAAATAACCTTTACATTTATGAATATATAATTAAAGATAATAACTTTTAAAAAACATCTGTCCAACAAATGATGTTTTAATTAAAAATAATATAGAATATAAAATTAATAAAAGAAGAAAATAAAAAGAAAATTAAAAAAAATACAATTTCAATTTATTAATATAATTTAAAATTAAACTTAATATAAATTACTTTAACTTCTTTTTTGGTAATAGTTTAGAACGTGGTTTTGGAATTACTTTTGGAGTAGGTTTTTTCTTTTGTCCTATAGCATAACTTATTTTAGAAAAACCAACCCATTTACCGTCTTTTGTATTTAACCCAATCTGAGCAAATGCTGTAAATTTATTACCTTTTTTTAAAGGTTTAAATAAAACACCAAATCCTAAGTTAGGTTTTTTTGCTTTTAATTTAGCTTTATCTAATCCTAAATTTAACATAGGCATAAAAACATAAGAACCTTTTTTACTCATGTCAACCAAACCACCTATTTCATAATAAGCTTTTTTTAAATTTTGATTAGTTGAATTTTTTAATCTTAATGTTCCTGTAAATTTATTTGAAAATCTAACTTCTTGTATACCATCATATGATTTAAGTTTACCATCTGAAAAATTTAAAGTAATACCTGTACCCAATTTCTTAGTATTTAAAGAAGAATGTATATTAGTTCCTTTTGTTGCTTTTGATAGATTTAAATCTCTTAATACATAGTTATTTAATTTTTTATCAAATCCTATTTTAAAAGTTAAGTCTTTTCCTAAAATTTTTGATAATTGTACACCTAAATTTATTTGTTCAAATAATTTATCAGTTACTAATTTATTATTAAATAATAGATTATTTGAGCCTATTGCTAAACCTAAATTTAATCTACCTTCTGCAAAATTTTTAATATTAAAATCTTTACCATATCTATATTCAAAAGATTGAAGTAAAAAAGAATTTTCTTTAGAACTAAGATTTAAAGGCATTGTAGTTGAATGAATTGAATGCCCAGCTCCATAAATTGAAGGAGTTACAGCAACCAATTTCATAACTTCTTGTGCATTTATGGTTTGAGCACCAATCGTTATTAATCCAGCAGTAGCTAAAATTTTTGAATTTTTTAAAACAGAAGAAATAAATTCTTTTAGATTTTTAAATTTTAATTTTTTTTTTGAAACCATGTTTTGTATCCTTTAAATTATAATTATTATAATATAAGATTTAGTTTATAAAGGTATGGTTAGAATTATTTAACTTTTAAAAACCTTTGTCCAACAAATGATGTTTTAATTAAAAATAATATAGAATATAAAATTTATAAAAGAAAAATATAAAAATATAAAAATATAAAAATATATAAAAAATATTAAAAGAAACATCTAAACATATACTTTTAATTAGATTGGCTATTAATATTAATATAGATAATTTTTTTAATAATATTTAAAAAACGATTTCTTAAAATTATAAAAGAGTTAAAGATTCATGACTTCCAAATATATTAACCCTGGTGCTGAGGAATTCTTAAATTCTTTAAAACCCGGAACTTATCCAAAAAATAAAGATGAAGATGAGTTTTTAGAGTACTTAATAAAGGATGCAAATCAATATCTTACCAACAATTATAAGTTAGTTTATGAACAATATAATAACAAATTAGACCCTTCTGAAGATTATTTAAAGAGTATGCCTATAAATCCTAAGTTTATGGTTATTTTATCTATAGATATCATTGGATCAACAAAAATAAGTAAAATTCTTAATTTATATGATAATGCAAAATTAATTACTTTGTTTTCAAGAGCAATAGGTGCAATCATCCATAACTATAATGGGTACGTTCTAAAATATGTTGGTGATGGAATTATAAGTTATTTTCCAGAACCTGATGAAAAAGGAATGCATGATAATGCTCTTTATTGTTCTTATGTTATTAAAAAATACATAATTAAATATTTAAATCCTTTATTAATTAAAAATAAATTTCCTGAATTAAAATTTAGAATGGGTATTAATTCAGGTGAAGTTATTAAAACTATAGTTGGTTATAATCAAATTAAACAACATTATGATCTAATAGGAGATACAATTAATATAGCTTCAAAAATTCAAGAAGTCTCTTTAGAAAATTCTATTTTATTAGGTCAATCAACTAGTCCTTTATTACATGACTTTTGGAAAACCAAATTAACTCAAGTTGAACTTCCAGAAGCTTGGAAGCTTGTAAAAATTAAGGAAGTTAGTGATTATAAAATTTATAGATTAGATGCTTTATTTTAAAATTAAATTATAAATAATTTCCTTTATTTTTAAGAATATTTTCTATTAGTTTAATTCTTTTTTTATGTTTTTCTTTTTTATCTCTATTGTAAACAAATTTATATAATTCTAAGGCTTTTTCTAAATTAATAAGTTTTAAATTAATTTTATTAATTAAAAAATAATCAATATACTTATTTTTATTTTTTAAAACTTTAAAAGAAATAGGATCTATTCTTTTAGGATAACCAAAAAACTCAATATTTTGATCATCAATATTAATTATTAAAGAATATTTCTTTTCAATAATTATTTTTTTTGAATAAATTTTTTTTACATTTCTTAAATCTTTAAAAGATACCACAATATCTATATCATCTGTGTCATCAATTATATTTCTTAAAAATAAAGAAGTACCAGCATAAATAAAATAATCAATATTGTTTTGTTTAAGATCGTTTATAATTTTTAAAATTATTGAGATATATTTTTGTTTATTAAAAAGTGGTTTTTTATTAAGATTCATATTTTTCAATTTTTTATAAATTAATATTAAGTAATTAAATTTTTTTTAAATACCTTTCTCTTCCTTTAATATATTATTAAACTATAAACTTTTAAAATAAGCTTATAAATTTTAAAAAAATCTTATAAATTTTAAAATAATCTTAGGATTTTAAAAAAATCTTATAGATTTTAAAAAAATAAAAAAATAACTAAATATTTAAGAATATATAAACAATCAATATATTTATATACTTTTTTTAACTTAATATAGTTATAAGTTATTAAAAAATAAGATATAGAATATAAAATAAAATAAAAAAATTAAAAAAAACAAGAGATTTAAAATGAATGATGGTTTAAGACTTTTTATAGGTGTAGTGTTATTCTACTTAATTTATAGATTACTTGAAAGAATAACAGATATTAGAGCTTTTCCTATCCTTCTCTTTATATTAATTTTTACAATTTATTTATTTTTACCTGATATGGCTAACGAAGGTAATGTTTTTAAAGAAAATAAAAACAAAGTCGGATTGGTTGCTTTGATAGGTGTTTTAGTTATTTTTTTAATTTCTAAATTTATTATAACAAGTGTAGTTACTCTATTAGTAATTATAATATTTGGAATGTTAATAAAAAACAAAAATATTTTTCATTCTCTTCCAGCAGGATTATTACTTTCCTCTCCTTTATATTTCATAAATCCAATTTATTTTATTTTTGCTTTTTTTGGTTTTTTAAGTTTTTGGATAACTAATAAGATTAATTATTAATAACTAAACTTTAATTAGAAAAAAAACATTTTAAATTAAAAAAAAAATTTATTAAAATTAAAAAAAAGAAAATAATTAAAAAAACATTTTAAATTAAGGCAAACAATAAAAAAAAGAAATTTTTATAAACTTTTTTTATCTCTTTTAGCTTCTTTAGATATTCTAATTATTAATAAAATAATTAAAATTAAAACAATTATTATAGCTAAAAGAAGAACATATCCTATAATTTTTTTAGTTTTTTTAATAGAAGCATATTTTTCTGTTTGTTTTCCTATAATTAATTTTCCTGAAATAGGAGAAACGTCAAGTGTATAAATACTATAATTTAGATCACTTTTTACATAATTCAAATTTAAAAAAGTTTCTTGGTTTTCTGTAATTAAATAAGCAATTATATCATTATTAGAAACATTATTTTCAAGTAACCATTTATTGTCTACTCTAAATTCTAAGGAAATATTTTTTAATAAATTTTTATTTTCTAAATTTAAATCAAAAGAATCATATATCTTTTCTATATATAATAAATCATTATATTTATAATCATCTTTTGTTATAGTAACAGTGGAATCAACAATTTCTTTAGAATAAAGTTTAATATTAGTTAATGAACCTTTTAAATTTGAAAAATTTAATTCTTCACTCCAACCTTCTAAATTATTTATTTTATAACTAATTTCTTTTTCATTTGATAAAATCAATGAATCTTTATAAGATGTTTTAGATGGATTTGTAAGAGAATGTAAAGAATTTTCTTTTTCTAAAACAATATATTTCTTTTCTAAAATTGGACTACTAATATATCCTTCTTTATAAGATCTTGCTTTTAAAATTAAATTATCATTTATAGAAATTGGTTCTATATATTTTTGACTAGAATTAGTTGGTTCACTACCATCTAAAGTATAATAAATCACAGAATCTTTTTCAAGTGAATTTAAAATTATTTGTTGAGAATTATTAATTGTATCTGATAAAAATGTAACACTAAGTTTACTAAGTTGTGGTAGTTTTTTTTCATTTAAATTTATATTATTATTACTACCCCCATTAGTTTTTCCTGAATTGGATTTATTTTTATTATTACTAGGTTTTTGAATATTATTTTGAGATTGATTTGAACTAATAATATAATTTAAATTTAATATTTCACTAACATTATAATCTTTTTTATAAGCAATAACACTTATGTTTTGATCAGTATTTATTTTAATTGGAGATACATATTGTGTACTATTCTTATCAGGTAAATTATTATCTAAAGAATAATATATATCGCTATTACTTGTATCTGTTGAAAAAATTAAAGAAATTTCATTTTCATAGTTTCCTGATTTTTTATTAACTTGTAAATCTCCAACTTTAAAAACATAATTTAATTCAATAATTTCTGATTTTTTATTTCCTTTAATTGCTTGTGCTTTAATTAACATGTTTTTATTTACTAATATACTTGAATCATATAAATATGTACTTTTACTTCCTATATTTGGAGAACTTCCATTTAAAGTATAATATATTTCTGTTTCTGGATCTAATACACTTAAACTTAAATTAAAATCATTATGATATATTCCAGGAATTGGATTTGCTTGAATAGATTGATCTAAAAAATCAGATGTAATTGTAAATAAACCTTCTGAAATTGGTCCTGGATTTAAACAAGGATAATATGCTATTGCTTTTACAGTATGTTTGCCATAATTTAAATTAATTGGATTCTTATAAGGTGTACTTGTAATTCTATTTGGTTCAGAACCATCTCTTGTATAATATATATTTGATAAACCTACACAATCTTTAACACTCATAGATAATTTAATTGGAGAATTATAATCTCCATTAGGTTTATCAAATTGAACTTTATTAGCACAAGTTACATTAAAACCAGTTCTAACATAACTATCAGAATACCCTTTTTTACTTGCTTTTATTTCAATACTCCAATTACTACAATATTTTATAGGTTCTAGATATTGAATATATTCATTTTGATGATGATATTTATAATAAATATTTGCATCTTCATGACCTGGAACTGTTATGATACCATTAGGGCCATCATAATATGGAGGTTCTGGTAAAATCATTATTGGAACTGGTAATTCTGGTTCTTTATTAATTATATATTCACAAATTATAATATCACTTGGAACCATATTTTCTTTAAAAGCTCTAGCTTTAATTATTGCATTATTTTCTAAAATAAATGGTCCAGTATACAAATTACCATCAATATAATTTAAATCAAAGTTATTATCTGTATAGTTTAAATTATTTAATTTATTTGTATCATTTTCATTAATAGTATAATAAATTTCTGCTTCTGGAGTATCAACTAATAAATTTACATTTATATCATGCTCATAAACTCCACATTCAGGATAAAAAACAGGATTTTTTACTAGATTCTTTTCAATAATTTGTTGAAAATTAGGAATGTCTGCTAGTATAATTCCATATTCATTTTGTTTTCTATAATTTCCTAGAATTTTATTTTTATTAATAATTAAAGGATTAAATATTGATTTATCATAATCTGAATCATAAATATGATATCTTCTATCTATTAAATCTCCATTAAAAGCATATTTTGAAAATAAATAATAAGAACTATTATAATTTTCTTCAAAAGAACCATAATGACCATATGAAGAAATAAAATAATAATCATCTTCAACATAAAATGAGAAAGGTCTTTCTATATTTAAAATATATTTATTTGCTGTATCTAAAATTGTTTTAGATAAAGTATCCTTTTCAATATTATATTTTAATAAAACAAATTCATTACATAAATTATTAGAGAGTGCAGTATTTTTTTCTATATGACAATCTTGCATTCCTATTAAAATAATTTCATTATTAACAATATTTAACAAATTTAATTTATCTAAATTATTAAAAGTATGAGTTGATTTTATATTTAAATTCTTTTTTTTATTTAAACTACCATCCAAATTAAAAAAATGCAAATATAAAGTATCTTCAAATTCATCTTTTGAAGATCTTGAGTAAGCTCTAGACAAAGTTATATAATTATTATTTGATTTTAAAATTTGACAAGATGAACCTAAATTATCTTCTTCTAAATCTAAATTTAAAAAAACTTCTTCTCCATCAAGAGTCATTTTTCCAACAAATAATGGAAGATATTGATTTAATTGATAACCACAATAAATAATAGCATCATCTTCTAAAATACTATCTGTTATTTTAATATTTTTTTTCATTTCTTGTTGAGATTTAATAAATTTATATTCTTTATATTCTAAAATATCTCCATTTAAATTTATTTTTAATAAAATTGGAGTATAAATAGTATGAATTGTATATCCTTCTTGAACATCTGAACCTATATTCCCTAATAAATATATAACCCCATCTTTTTCTTGTATAGTAGATAAATTTAAAGCACTATATTTTTCAGAATTTATATCATTTATTGTATAGTTTTTTTCCCAAAGTGTATCTCCTTCTAAATTTAGTTTAATTAATTTTGAATATTTATTATTAATACCATAATCATTAGAATAAGAAGTTAAAATAAAAACAGAATTAGATAAAACAATATAATCTTTATTTATAAAATGATCATCAGTAGAAATATACTTTACATTTTCTAAAGGTTCACTTATTGCAATAGTATAATTTGAATTTTTTTCTAAAAAACCAGAAGTATTATAATTAAATATTTTTGTTGAAAATCCAATCGTATTTCCTTTAAAAAATATTAAAAAAAATAAACTAAATAAAATTAATAAAATTAATAATAGATAAATTTTTGTAAATTTTTTAGGTTTTAATTTTTTTTTATTTTCTTTCATATTAATCTCTAAATTATAATATTTTTAATTTAATAAAATTAATTGTTAATAACTATTATTATTTTAGAACATAAGTTTTATAAAACTAATAGTTTATAAAAAAAAATTATATTCTTTAGAATTTAATAAAAATTAGATTATAAAAAATTAAAATAAATTTCATAAATCCAATTTATTTTATTTTTGCTTTTTTTGGTTTTTTAAGTTTTTGGATAACTAATAAGATTAATTATTAATTATTAAAAATTTACTTTTGAAAAAAACGATTTATAAATGTTTTTAATATTAATATAATAAAGATTTAAAAAAAGGAGGGTTTAAAATGGCTAATACTTTAGTTGAAGTGGGAAACGCAACTATAAATCCTTTAACACAAATATGGCACAATTTAGTAGTCTATTTACCTGGAATTATAGGCGCAATTATTGTAGCGTTAATTGGATACCTTATAGGTTTGCTTTTTGGACATCTTGTAGAACAATTATTAAAAAAATGGAAACTTGATGCTTGGGTAAAAAATAATGATTTCTCAAAAATTTTATTAAATATAAAGTTATCAAATCTAATAGGACATTTAATAAAATGGGGAATTTTTATAGCTTTCTTAGCACCTGCAGCTGGATTAATTAAATTATCTTCACTTTCAAGTTTAATTTCTCAGTTTGCATTATGGATTCCTAATTTAATATTTGCAATAATTATAACTGTTGTAGGATTAATTTTTGCAAAAGTAATTGCTCGCCAAATAGATACTTCCAAAAACTATAAAATCTCAAAAGTTGTTTCAGAAATTGTTCAAGTAATAATAATAGTTTTAGTACTAGATGTTGCTTTAAGACAAATAGGTGTGCAAATAGGTTTTATAGAAACTATAATTCTAATTATTATAGGTGGAATAATATTGGCTTTAGCTATAGCAATTGGAATTGGATTTAGTAGTTCTGTTAAAGAATACTCTAGTAAGATTCTAAATCTAGTTGTTAAAAAAAAGGAAAAGGTTACTAAAAAATAATCTTTCTTTTTCTTTTTTTTTATTATTTTTTTTATCTTTAATTGCTTTTATCTTTAATTACTATTATCTTTAATTACTTTTATCTTTAATTGTTATTATCTTTAATTGCTTTTATATTTAATTGTTATTATCTTTAATTACTATTATCTTTTATTACTATTATCTTTAATTGCTTTTTTAAATTAATGAAATATGTCTATATATAATTAAACTCTATTTATGTAAAAATAAAAAATCTTTAAAACTAAATAAAAGCTTTATCTATAAGCTTCATACCATTCTAAAAACTTTGGAAGTAGTTTAGAGGAGTCTTCTCTTCTCTTTTGTAATTCTTTTAAATAAGTGTTTATAGATTCAATTGCTAATTTTTTAATTTCTCCAGAAAGTAACTTACCTTTTTTATAATCATTATAAATTTCTTTTAATTTCTCATCATCTTCTTCAAAGAATCGTAACCATTGATAAGATACATCAATATCTGGGTTTCCACCTAATCTTCTATGTTCCTCAATTGTTGGTTGTCCACCAGAGTAAGCATATTTATTTATTTTTCTTTTAACTGTTTCTGGATCATCTGAAACATATATTGTTGAATTATCTAAATCAGAAGAAGACATCTTACCATCGCTCTCCATACCCTTTAAACCAGGTAAAAAGATTCCTTCAATTGATGCTGGTTTATAATATCCAAGCTTAGGAATCACATCTCTAGATGCCCTAAAATGAGGATCTTGATCTATGGCATAGGGAATCAAGCAAGGAATGTTTTTATTTTCAAGTATTGAAGGCAAAAAAGCAGGAACTGCTTGCATAGATGTATAAAAGATTGCTCCAATATTTGTATCATTTGTAAAACCAAATATTCCTTTGGCTGTTGATAAAGTTATATGCTTTGAAACTTTAATAGCTTCTTTAAACATTAAATTAGCATGTCTTGTATCTATTAAAAATTTTGTTTTTTTATTATTAAAACCAACAGCAATAACATCAAGCATATTTTCTTCAAGAGCCTTTTGAACATCTTGATAACTTAATTTTTTTTTAAATAAGAATTTTTCTTCATCAGGAAATTGAAACCATAGCTCTACATCAAAGATATCTTGTAACCATTTAGTAAACATCCATGGAACAATATGCCCTATATGTGTTTTTCCTGAAGGTGCTCTTCCAGTATATAAGAAAAATTTATTACCTTTATCAAACTCATCTAAAATAAATTCTAGATCTCTATGTGCAAAAAATATATTTCTTCTTAGAAATCTATGTAATTTTTCTCCTTTAACCTTAGCATGTTTTTCTATTCTTTCAAGTAATTTAGAGTCTATTTTTTTAACTCCAAAATCATTAATTAATTTATCATAATCAACATTTCCTTTTACAACCCAAGGAGTAACTATTTGTTTTTTTTCCATTTATAATCAATTTTAAGTTTTTATTTAATATATGCTTTTTAAACTTAATATATATACTCTTTAATATTTATAAATAGTAAGGATAAGTATAATTTTTAAAAAAAAGGAAATTAAAAAAGAAAAAAAATTATTTCTTCTTTTTATTAACAGTTGAATTTTTACCAAATCTATAAGCTACAACAATTATTAATCCTAAAATAATTAAACCAACAATTATTGTTATTAACATATTATTTTTTTTAGATTTATTTTCAACAACATCTAGGGTTATAGATTGATTATCTAAAAGAACAGTATCTCCATTAATTGATCTAATTTCTAAACCTAAGTTATATTTTTTAATAGTTGCTTCTTTATCAACATCTAATTTAATTACTGCTTCTCCAATTTCTCCAACTTTTAAATCCCCAATAACATCTGATTTTTCTTTAAAATTAAAAGGTTGTGTTGAATCTTTAAAGATTCTTAAAGAAACATTATCTGCATCTTTTCCACCAACATTTTTAATAGTTATTTTTAGACTTATAGATTCATCAGGATTAATTTCAATATCATTTATTAAGTTTACTGAAAGGATTTCAAATTTAGGTTTTTTCTTAATAGGTATATCTAATATTAATTTTTTTGTTTTATATTCATTTTTTGAATCATTTGCTTCTTTGTAATTAATTAATAGATTAGCTTTATGCTCTCCATAATTTATATCTTTATCTATATCTAAATAGAATTTAGCAGTTTTTGTAGAGCCTCCTGATATAGTTCCTAAATTAGCTCTATCTGAATAAGTATAAGTAGGAGTAAAACCTTTTGGTAAATCTAATGTAACAATTAAGTTTTCAGCAGAACCTTTTCCTATATTTGTAATATCTACTGAAATTTCTGCTTCATCAATATCACTTAACAACTTACTAGGAGAAGTTATTAAGTTTCCTAATATAAAATCTGGTTTGATTTTTTCTCCAACTCTTATATTAAATTTTTTAAGATCCCAAATTCCTATATTATTATATGTATATTTTAAATTAAGTTCATAATCCCCTTCAATTGCATCATCATCAACTAAAAGTTTATAAAACAAAGTATAATAGCCACTTGTTCCAGATTGTCCTTTCCAAGTTCCAAAATCTCTAATTGCATCATCTGAAGAATCAAAACTAAAAGGATATTTAGTTTCTAATTTAAATTGTAAATTTGAAACATCTAAATTACCTGTTTTTACAACTTTAAATCTTAATTCTATATAATCTCCTGGTTGAGCAGGATCTGGATCTTGATTTAATAACATAGCATCTATTTTAACTGAATCTAAGCTATTAGCATACACATTATTAATTGATAATAAACCAACTAATATTAAAAATAAAATGGATAGTAATAAAATATTTTTTTTCATAAAATCACCTTTTTTTAAATTATTTGTTTTTTTTTATTTTATTTTTTAAATTAATTTTTTTTATTTTTATTTTTCTTTAAAAGTATTTTAAATGATTAAACTTTGTCCAACATTTAATGTTTTTAAAAGAATTTATTTTAAAAGTTCTTCTCTCTTAATTAATTTTTTTTTAATATTCATAAAACCCTTTTCAAAAACAACTAAAAGAGCAGGAACAGCAGTTATTGCAGCTAAAAAACAAGCTGTAACTCCATAACTCATCATAGAACCTAATTCCTTAACTAATGATAATTCACCCATACTCATTGCTTTAAAACCAATCAATGCAGCTATAGTGGTTGTAGCCATAGGTATAAAAACATTCATCATAGTTACATACATTGCTTTTTCAGGATTAGGATTTTCTTTTAATTCTAATCTAAATCTCATTACTGTTTGAATTCCAAAATCAATTCCAATACCCATTATCATAGATATTACCCCAGAAGTAATTGAAGAAACACCCATTCTAGTTAACCCTAAATATCCAAAAGTCCAAACTACTCCAATTAAAATTGTAGTTAAAGGAGTAATTCCATATCTAATTGAACTTAAAACATCCCATGCTTTTACAAGTTTTTTATCTTTCTTATTTTTAATTACAGATATAATTTCTCCAAAAATAAAAATAAAAATTAAAACAATAACAATACCTAATATAGAATACATACTAGTTTTTTGCATATCAGGACCAATTTCTTTAATCATGATTGGATAAGTTGCAATATTTCCAGCAACATTAGATGTTATCCCAACTGGTTTATCAATATTGTTTACTACCATCTCTAAACTATTAACTATTTCTTGATCATCATTACTTGTATAATCTTGAGATAATGTAATATTAATTATTGACATTGTATAATCTGAATTAATATAGGAACTAAATGCTTGTTGATTATCATTAATAATTTTATTTATTTCATATTGAGTTTTTGGTAAAATTCCATTATTTAAATTTCTAAAAGTTGTAGCTGCACTATTTACATTTTCTATATATTCTAAATTATAAAGATATTTACCAACTATATCTTCATATTCAATAACTCTAATATCTTTAATATCAAAAACTTCATTTGAATTCATATATTGTTTATCAACTTGAATAGCAATCATTATACTTGAAGAACTACCAAAAGTATCTTCTAAAATATTAAATGATTTTACAACATCATAATTATCAGGAACCATATCTGAAAAATCACTAGATTTAAAATTCATATATTGTGTGAAAAATACAGCAATAACAATTAAAATTAAAACAATTACTAATACAAGAAAAGGTCTATGAGATACAAATTTAGCATATCTATCTAATAATTTTTTAAAAAAATTCATTTTTTCAACCTTCCATGTTTGTTAGTTATTCCACCGTAAATTTCATGCATTTTTTTTGCAAACAAAACACCTAAATCTTCAAATAAAATAATTATAACAGGTGCAATAAAGATAGATACAAATAAACTAAAACCAATTCCAATTGCTAAAGATTTACCTAAATCCTGTAACATTGGCATAACTGAGAAAGTTAAAGCTAAAAAACCTAAGATAGTGGTCAACCCAGACCCTAATATAGCTGATCCAATGTTAGGAACTGCTGTTTTTAAAGCCTCTACTTGTGCTTTTCCTTTATTCCGTTCTTCTTGGTACCTTGTATTTAAAAATACTCCATACTCCACACCCAATCCTAAAATCATAGCCCCAATTCCAACAGTTGCTACGGAGAGTTTTAAATTTAACCAACCCATCATTCCAATTGTCCAAATTACTCCTAAAAAGATTGGAGAGAAAATAACTAATCCTCTAATAAAGGATAGTTCAGTAATAAATAATAAAATTAAAATAATAATTGCTGCAATAATTAAAGTTTTAATAGCATCCTTTTTTAAAATATCTAAAACAGTCACACTAACAGGAGCAGAGCCAGTAACCATATACTCTATGCCCGATGGTTTTTGTATATTTTCTAATTTTTCAGAAATCATATTCATTAAATTTGTTGTTTTATCTTGACTTCCTGAAAGATCAGCAGTTAAATACATAATTGTAGTTGTATAATCTTTAGAAAATAAACTTTCAACTCCAGGCATTATATCAATAGCTGATTTTACTTCTTCAACTGAATCAAAATTAAAAGAACCTAAATAAGTTGATGCAGAAAAAACACTATCAACAAGTGTTTCTTTTTTATATTCGTTTTCTAAATTTTTTAAATAATTTATAATCTCTGGATTTCTAATATCATTATATTGTGATTTATAATCTAGACTTTTATCAAATCTAAATAAAATTACAACAATATCCTTTCCTCCAAAATCATCAGTAATTTTATCATTAAGTACAAAAATATCTAAATCTTGAGGATTCATTTTAGAAAAATCTGTTTCAATTTCTATTTTTGTTAATCCAAATATAAAAAAAACAGTTAACAATATGGTTAATATAAAAATTATATATTTGTATTTATTTTGAGCTATAGCTAGTTTTTTTAATAATTTTTCAATAAAGCTCATAATTTTTCACATTTTTAAAAAAAGTAGAAGAATATTATTTTTAATATACTTAACAATATATATTAAAGTAGGAAAATGTTTAAAAAGAGAATTGAAAAAATATTAATCTAATATAAAAAAGAAAAAGAAAAAGGGAAGGAAAAATTAATTTCCTACATATGTACAATTGTCTGTATTTGTAAAATCAATAGTTGTAGAACCTGTTGTATAATCTTTAAATTGTACTACTTTAGATAAACCCATAGGATACCATTTATTTGATGTTGGAAAAGCTGAACTAATTTCATATGTAGCTTTCACTCTACACACATAATCTGTAGTCCTAATAAAATCATTAAAGACTTCTCCATACCCATAAGCCACTTTAGGTGAACTACCAGGTGCACCAAATACTACGTAAGGAAATCCTGCTGGAGATAAATCTGGATTAATTGGATCT
>Ga0265294_10005939_pt1 | contig 14777 bp, 8 predicted proteins | sample MunlanPumphouse3_FD_192504 | JGI IMG/M metagenome (GOLD analysis project Ga0265294, IMG submission 192504) | Groundwater microbial communities from a municipal landfill in Southern Ontario, Canada - Pumphouse #3 | ecosystem: Environmental > Aquatic > Deep subsurface > Groundwater | place... | reverse complement strand
TAGGGCGGTTGCCAGAGCTCTTGACAAAGAACCATTAGTAATCTTTCCGGGGTTTGAAGCAGATATTGGCTACCACGTTCTTTGTCTGTTCGAACCTGCCAAAAAACAAAGTGATATCGAATCAGTTAACATCATACTAACTAAGCTGGGATTATCCGAAAGTTCACGCTTTGCGAAGAGTTGCCCGGAATTGCTGCGCCACAATGAGCAAAATGTTTCCTTGAAAACATTGCTGGAAATTGTACAGGGTGAGCATGGAGGGATTGTTATTGCCGCCCATGCCGATCAAGCGAAAGGAATATTTGATGTAGCAACCAACAATAAGGACTATCAGCACCCTGAACTATATTGCGTCGAACTGACGCAGAATCCACCGGCTCAAAAACACTCAAAGATACTCAACAACAGCAATTCACATTGGACAAGAGCGGGGCTGCAACCTGCCTGGATCATGTCTTCGGATGCTAAGTCCCTGAAGGTCGATGAAATCGGAAATCCTCCGGCAAACAGTATGGGTTGCCGTTACACCTGGATCAAAATGTCTGTTCCATCCATAGAGTCGCTTCGCCAGGCTTTTCTGGACCCTGAATCCCGTATCAGGGTACCGGAGGATCTTCTCTTGGAAAAAAGCCCTGACGCGCGACAGAGACATGCAAGGATTGTATCGTTCAGTGTTAGTAATGCCGAATTTATGGATGATCAGGAAGTTACCTTCTCTCCCAATCTTAATTGCATCATCGGTGGACGCGGCAGTGGTAAATCCACGATTTTTGAAGGGATGAGGCTGACCCTCGGGAAAGATCAAGACCTCAAGTCGGATGAACGGGCAAAGGAGACAATAAGCAGGGTTAAAACACTTCTGACAAGGAAGGCCGAAACCCGGGTGAAAGTGATCTGGCGTAATCGGGATGGGGTTGAGGATGTACTTGTTTTCAGTGCCGTTGGTGGAGGGCGATGCGATGTTGAAGGTCGGGCTGTGCTGGATCTGACAACCTATCTGAAGAGTATTCCTGTCCAGTTTTTCAGCCAGCAGCAACTGAACAGAATGACAGAAAAAAGCGGTAAATTGCTTCTCCCTTTGCTCGATGATTTCATTCGTGAAGATTTAGACCAACTGGAGGGAAGGGAGCGGGATATTCGCAGCAGCATCAATCAGCTTTTTGCCGCCCAAGAAACACTTGTTCTGGCGAAACAAGACACCGTCAGGCTCAATCAGGAACTGTCTGAACTGGACCGACAGTGGAGCGCACGTGCGTCATTGCAGGAAGAAGCAAGGCAGCATCAGGGGGCGCAGGCAGCAAGCCGCTATGTTGGCAAAATCAAGAAGATGCTGGATGATGATGGTGAGCAACTATTGCAGATAGTCGCCGACATTGCGGAAGGATACTCCCCGCTTGGTTCGCAGGTCGAACGCTGGCCGGAGGGCGCATGGTTTTCAGACCTGGATTCCAACATCCTGGCAGCAAAGGAAGCATTGCAAGCAGATGTAGTAGCCGCTGTCCTGAAGTACCGTCAGACGGTCACTGCCCTCTCTGAGGGCGATAAACGCTGGCAGGAAATCAATAATACATTGAATACGGCAGATGAGAGATTTACGGAAGCCTGTCGCGAAAAGGGGATTGCACCGGAAGACGTTAGCCGTATTCAGGAGATCAATCAACTGCGACAGGTGAAAAAGCAGGAAATAGATAGCAAGGAGAAAGAAAAAGTACGATTGGAGGAGCAAACGCGGATAGTGGAGGAACTCTTCTCGGGCCTTCATGACGTTTGGCTGGAAATCCATCAGTGTCGCCGCAGAATGGCGGAAACGATAAATGATACCGCAAAAATTGGCGAACGAAAGGTAATAGAAGTTCTGATAGAGTATGCCGGTGACGAGGAACAATTTGTCAGCATCTGGAACCGGTTGTATGCGGATCGCCGTACTCGCCTTGGAAGGGGATGGGAGGAGATCGGCACGCTGTTTTTTAGATACTATCTGAAACAAAGAGGAGCCGAAGAGGAGTTGCCTCAAAATGATTCCTTATGGCAGATGCTACAGCGGTGGCTTGATGCTCCCGAAACTGTACCAGAAGCTGTCAGATCAGGGATGGGTGTTGCTTTTGATGATATTATTTCGCTTTTCACTGGCGCTGCCCGCAAGTCTTGGGAAAGCGCCAGGACGACAAGGCTTTCGGACAAGGTCGATATGGTGTTGTACCGTCCGGATGGTACTGCCGCCGGGCGGATCAGTGAGGGGTCTCTTTCTGACGGTCAACGTAATACCGCAGCTCTTGCCATGATTCTCGCGCAAGGTGATTTTCCATTACTGCTCGACCAGCCAGAGGATGAACTGGATTCCAGTTTCATCTACCGGGAACTGGTGCCCATGCTTCGTCGCTTGAAGAATCAGCGGCAGATCATACTGGTAACCCATAATGCCAATATTCCAGTTAACGGAGATGCGGAGCTGGTTTATGCCCTGGAAACACGAGACGGACGCGGCAAGAAGCTCGCAGAGGGGGCACTCGACCAAGAGTGCGTTGCAAATGCTGTCCTGGAAATCATGGAGGGATCGGATGAAGCCTTTAAGCGTCGCCGGGAGAAGTATCATTTTTAGTAAGTTAGAAGTTATTTCCTGCGCTTTTCCGGCAGGAAATAACCTCGTTAACGCATTTATCCTGTTTATTGGGGTTCGAGGTGAGTCATGTACGAGGAACTAAGTGAGTTGTTGAAAGAAATCGCAGCACTTGAAGATACCTATCTTGAATTCAAGGAGGTTATATTTAAGGGGGATCAGATAAGGTTTGCCAGTGAGGAAGGGCGAGCCGCCAAAGTAATTGCAGAGGTTTTTGTCAGTCTTGCCAATACAGAAGGAGGCGCGGTTCTTTTTGGCGTCAACAAATTCGGTGAGATTACCGGCGTTGCGGAAGATAAGCGGGACCTCCTCGAACAGTTTGTCGTGAATTGTGCCATACAGAACTGCGAGCCAAAAGGAAGTCTGGAGCCGATCCTGAATTGGCGATATCTTCCTGACAAGAATGGTGAGGACCGTCTCGTTCTTCAGGTAAATTTACACAAATCAAGATACTACGTCCATAGCACCTCGGACGGCAAATATCTAAAGCGAGTGGGAAGTCATCGAATCCCCATCCCCGCTGAACAGCTAGGGCGACTTCTGGCTGCACGGAATCTTCTCATTCCCTTTGAAGAACGTCCATGTCCAGGCGCCGCGCTGGACAACTTTGCTAACGAACGATTTGACGGCTATTATAAGCGCCGTTTTCAAAAGTCCTACATGGGAAGCGGGCTGCCTCTTGAGAAGCTGCTTGGAAACCTGAAACTTGCCGTTGAGATGGATGATTCCAGATGGAAGCTAAGCAATCTTGGGGTGCTGCTATTTACGGATTCTCCGCAGATGTGGCTTCCTGGAGCGTTTGTTGAAATTGCAGTCTATGAGCATGAAACAGCTGATGGCCAAACTGCTGATGTGAAGCGTTTCACTGGCCCCATCACCAAACAGATTGATGACAGCATCGAATATTTCAAGACGAGTCCACACGTTAGAACTCGTTCTTTCAAGACAGGGGCCGGTCGAGAGGATTTACCACAATACAGCATGATTGCATTGCAGGAAGCTATCGTCAATGCTGTGATTCATCGGGATTATGAATTGACGGGCACGCAGGTTATTATCACTGTTTTCCCAGACAGGATCGAATTCAAAAACCCAGGTTTTCTCCATAACACACTGAAACCTGAAGACCTTTATGCAGGATGCCAACCCATGCGACGCAATCAGCACCTGGCCGGTTTTTTGCGAGATTTTCCCAGTTCGGTTACCGGACACAGTCTTATGGAAGCTCGCGGAGAAGGTTTTTTGAATCTGGTAAGAGAAAGTGAGGCCATCTCAGGGATAAGACCGAAGTTTGAAGGAATCGGACAGGCATCAAAATTGACAATTTATGCTGGTGGAGTCGTTAATGCGCATTGTTGAAACCAAGTGACAATACCGGTTATTGAAACAGGAAGTAGAAACGATGTCTGAAAAAAAGAACATAGTCCGGGCCGCCGGAGTTTTGGGGAGCGCAACGATGCTTTCCCGCATTATGGGCATGGTGCGGGATATGGTCGTTGCACGTCTGTTCGGCGCCGGTCTGGCCAGCGACGCTTTTATTGCCGCTTTTCAGATTCCCAATATGCTGCGCCGTTTTTTCGCCGAAGGGGCGCTGACCTCAGCCTTTGTGCCGACCTTTTCAGCGGCCATTACCCAGCGGGGTGAGGATGATGCCCGCGAACTGGCCAATACCTGCTTTACCTTGCTGACCATCATCATGGCAGCTGTAACCCTGGCAGGTGTCCTTTTCTCCCCCTGGATCGTCAGCCTGATGTTTCCCGGATTCCGTGCCGTGCCTGGCAAGTTCGAGCTGACTGTGCTGCTCAACCGGATAATGTTTCCCTATATCTTCTTCATAAGCCTGGTGGCGCTCTGCATGGGGATACTCAATACCCTGCGTCATTTCTTTACCCCGGCCATCTCCACAGTATTCCTGAATATCTCCATGATCCTGGCAGCGCTCCTGCTGCGCGGTTTCTTTGAGGTTCCAATTACCGCCCTGGCTGCGGGCGTATTGATCGGCGGTGTCGTACAACTGGTCTTGCAACTGCCGGTGCTGTGGAAAAAGGGCTTTCCCATACGCCCGCGTTTTGCGTTCGGCAACCCCGATCTGCGTCGCATTGCCCTGCTTATGGCGCCGTCGACCTTTGGGGTAGGAGTGTACTACCTGAACATCACTGTCAGCGCCATCCTGGCGTCGCTATTGCCTCAGGGAAGCGTATCCTTTCTGTATTACGCTCAGCGGCTGTTCGAGTTTCCGCAAGGGATCTTTACCGTGTCGGTGGCACAGGCCGTGCTTCCCTCAATGAGCAGGCAGGCGGCAGAGGGTGACATGGTCGGCATGAAGGAGTCGCTGGCCTTTGGTCTCCGTTTGACTCTGTTTATCACGATCCCGGCCATGGCCGGGCTTATGGTGTGTGCTATCCCCATCTTCAGCTTGATCTTTATGGGTGGTGAGTTCGACTATGCCAAGGCAGTCAGCTCTGCCCAGGCGCTTTTCTACTACTCCATTGGCCTCTCGTTTGTGGCTATGACCAGGGTGCTGGCGCCAGCTTTCTACGCCCTGAAAGACACCAAAACACCGGTCTGGACCGCCTTTGCGGCCTTTATGCTCAATCTCGCCTTCAGCCTGATTTTGATGGGGCCACTCAAGCATGGTGGTCTGGCGTTGGCCACGACGCTCTCGGCCTTTTGTAACATGCTTATGCTGCTCTGGTTTCTGCGGCGCAAGATTGGGCCTTTTGGGGGGAGGAGGATCATTGTCTCGGCGCTGAAATCCGTAATTGCAGCCCTGCCCATGGCGATTGTGGTCTATTATGCATGCAGGTTGTCCAACTGGTCACTTTCAGGAGACAAGGGGATCAAGACACTTGTACTAACTGGCGCGATAACAGCCGGGGTGGCTATCTACGCTGTCTCTGCCCGCTTGTTGTGTTCGGAGGATGCACTGGAGGCTACTGCTCTCTTCAGAAAAAAAATGGGAAGATGACTTGGCGTACCTTCCGGGGATATCAATTTCCGTTCTGCTTTTGGCGCCAGATTTGCCACATCTTACGATAGGCCGACTCCAGAGTGCGGGTAAAGCCCTCCGTGTCCATGAGAGACGATTGTAGAAGCGCCTCCCGCAGAGAAGCGCGATAGCGGGCCAATCGATCAATATCTGTAGCGAGTTCAACCGCCTTTTCAATATATTCAGACTCGGTAGTTGCCACAAGTTCAGAAAAACCTGCCTGTTCGAGAATACTGGCGCCCACACGCGAGAGATGAACCCTGCCGGCCATGGAAATCACCGGCGCCCCCATGAACAAGGCTTCGCAGGTTGTAGTGGTTCCATTATACGGGTAGGTATCCAGGGCAATATCCACCGAATTGAACAGTTCAAGATGTTCCATTACGCCGACAACCCACTCTACAAGTTCAATTCTCTCTCTGGCTATTCCAGCGCGTTCAAATGCCTCAAAGATATAGTTCCTCATAGGCTCACAGCGACTGCCCACCAGTTTCATCATAAGCCGGGATCCTGGAACCTTATGCAGAATTTCGGCCCAGAGAAAGAAGATTCGTTCATTCGTTTTTGCAAAATTATTGAAAGCGCCAAACGTGATCACACCATTTTTTTGTACCGGCAAAGTTCCAACCGCAGGAGGATTCTGTGGGGCACAGTAGGTGATGAATGAACGTGGCAGTCGAAAGAGTGCTTCCGTGTGCAGATTTTCGGTGGCGCCGGGTGGATCGGCAACAGCATCCGTTATCCTGTAGTCCATGGTTGCAAGCCCGGTCGTGTTTGCATATCCAAGCCAGGTAACCTGAACCGGGGCGGGCTTGCGGGCAAACACCAGCAATCTGTTGTCCTTGGTATGCCCGCCCAGATCGACAAGAATGTCGATACCATCATGCCGGATCATATCGCAGACGGTTTCATCTTTCTCTTTTGAGATGTCATGCCAGATACAATCAAGCTGTCTGAACTGCCCGGTGATAAAATCCGGGCGGCCAACATTGGCATAGAGATGAATCTCGAACCGGGAGCGGTCATGCCGCAGCAAAACCGGCTGAATAAAAAAGGCAACCGGATGGGATCTGAAGTCTCCTGATACATAGCCGATGCGGAGCCGACGACTTTCAGCCACCTCATTGGCATGCGGAGAAACATTCAGGCCGAGCGTATGGGCACACTGCTGCTCCCACTCCAGATGAGCCTGGAATATTTCTTCCGGAGTTGTAGAATCAGAACAGAGCAGAGTTATCAAACGATTTGAGTGGAGACTACTATTGGCGGGCGCCTCGGCAATGGCGCGACAGCAGAGTGATTTGGCTTCGCATGCCCTTCCCCGTGTTTTCAGTACCACTGCGATATTATGAAGATACACATAAGAATCTGGAACCAGCTCAAGTGCCTTGCGCCAGAGTTTTTCAGCCTCATGAAAGTGATGCTCTTCGTTAGTGGCGCCGGCAAGACCCGACCAGGAGGGCGCATAGGACGGATTAAGTTCAAGCGCCCGTTGAAAACTGGTAGACGCGGATTTGAAATCTTGCAGGTCAAAGCAGACCAGCCCCAGGAAATAATGCACCAGGAAATCATCCTGGTTTTGTATGGACCATTCCTCAAAATATTCCCTGGAATCAGCAAGTCTGTTGGCCTGCTTGAGATTTTCATAGTATTCATTGTATAAATTCCGGTCAGGGTAACTTTTCATTACCGACAGCAGTTCAGCGGTTCCCGTGTCATAGTCGCGTAATTCTATTCGCGAAACAGCAGAAAGGTAAAGCGCTTCAGGATGCCCCGGGAAGACTTCCAGAACCGATGTGCATATATCGAGCGCCAGGGCATGACGGCCAAGCTTGTGGTGAAAGTAGGCAATATCCAGCTGCTTTGACTTCGAGTTGGTATCCATCCGCTATCCTGAAGATCCATATTTTGCAACTATTCAAATTAAACAGTAAATGCCTGAACCAATCAACTACACCCCTTCTGCTCATTCTTTACCTGGTTTTGCCAAACGCCGGGTCCGCCTCGGCCCCGGCTTGCGGTTTCCACTGGAGCGAATAATAACTATCCCGGTCCCTGGCCCAGGGGTCAAAGGCGTTGACGACGTGTTCCAGTTGCTGCGTCAGTTCGGGCATCGTCCGCAGAAGTACCCGTTTCAGCGGGGAAACCTCAACCTTGTGGCCGTTGGATATCTCCTTTTCCATCACCCTGCCGTCCGGGCCGTTATCAATAACCCACTGAAGGCCGAGGCTGCTATAGAACTCGGGCCGGAAACTGGAGGTGAAGAACCGGTCGCTGAAGAGCCGCCGGGAGGCGTTTAGGATGAAGACCTGGAACTGTGTCTCGGAGATGGCATAGCCATGAGGCCGGGTAAATTCGGAGAGCCAGCCGACAACGGTATCTAGATCCTCAATGTTGTCCACCATGCTGGCGTCGGGGTGTCCGAGACAATCGTTGATGGGGGACCCGTCATCATTCAACTGCGCCGAGGTGATGACCTTGGAGGCGTCGCATTTATGCTGGCCATAAACCTGGCGCAGAAGCCCGGTAAGCCGTTGCTGCTCAGCCCGTTCCGGGGAACCTGCCGGCAAGTGCTGATCGATGAAGTCGTCGAAGCCCGTGAGGGTTTTAAGCCCGTACTGTCGGCGGAATTCGTTGAAGCGCGGAACCCCATGTTCACGGCTGCGGATCAGGTCGAGGGCGGGGATGTCGATCTTGTTGGTGGCTGATTGCAGGCGCGGCATGGGCAGGTTTTGCAGGAACTGCGGCTGGTTCTGAAGGGTCAGGAGGCCCAGCCGCTGGCGACCCATTGATAGCGCCCAGTTTGCCAGTCCCCGTCCCTCCATTGCCGCGGTGGCTTTGCCGCGGAAGGTGTCCACCACAGGGATTTTATTGCGGATCACGTTGGGGTCGGTGTTCCATTCCCGGTACTCGATCAGGTCTGGAACCAGGGCGTGCAGCCGGTAAACGGTTACAAATTCTTCCGGGAAGTTGAAAGGTGAACCGAAATGGTTGACGCCGCCGTTGACATGATCAGGATTTTTCAAATCCCATATATCGGTTTTCTTCGGGTCATAAAGGGCAAAGATGGCATCGTCTTTGTACACCTTGCTCCCCAGGCCGACAATGCCGGGGCCCGAGGCCAGAACGGAGTACCACTGATTTCTCTTTTTGGCATCCTCGGACTTGCCGAAGTTGTTGACCACGATCTTTTCGAGGGCGGCCGAAACCAGTTCCTTGCCATGGAAGAGACCGTGCCAGTTGGCGTTCATCCCCAGGTACAGCGGCTCATCGTAAAGAAGTTGCGGAGTCCATTCGGTGGTATGGATCTTGGCAATTTCCGCTGAAATGACCAGTCGCGCCGCTTCGAACAGCTCGTTGTCCGTGACCTCCTTGTAACGGATTATCTGATCGGGATGCGCGGGATTGCGCAAACCCGAGTCGGCATCAGGGGTCAAGGTGGTCTGTTTACGAAACGCATCCACGAAAAGGTTATGTTCGCGAGCGAAAAGGTTGTGGTAGAAACTCATGCCGATTGACCAGTTATCCGCAAACGCAGTTGCTTCCTGGCCGATCCATTGAGGATTAATCGGATCGGAAGGCTGGAAGATCGGCAGATACCCCTCTTTTTCACCAACTCCCGGACGTTGACCAACCGGTTGGAGCAGCAGCTTGGAGAGGTCGACCGGGTCGCGTTTAACCCGTTGACGGGAAATATCGTCGAAGCCATAGAGTTGCGAGGCATCCCACCAGGCAGTGACATTGTTGCTGGTGGTCTTGAAGGCGCGGGTCAGGTGTTTCTTTCCATTAGCGATAAAAGTAGCCGGATCCTGGTCTTGGGCTATGTACACTTTATCAACCTGGTCACCGGGGCGGCAGCCCAGCTTTTCGATTTCTTCCTGGGTCAGGGGGTGCTCCGGCGTGCCGCAACCCACTGGCATCATCTCGGGGCGATTGTGCCCTTCTTCGAGATGATAAAACCAGTCGTGGGTCATGAACTGGATCCAGAATGCGGCCAGCACATTGAAGAAAGGCGCTTTTTTGTAATCACAGTTGGCGTCGGGCGAGTAGCCGGGGAGTCCATGTCCCTCGTTACACCTATCCGGCTCGGTTTGCTGGCGGGTGAAGAGCAGGCGGCTGATCACCTGTGGATCGGGTTTCAGAAGCCCGAGGCGGTCGCCGTGGCGGTTGCGGGCCAGTTCGTCTTTGCCCAGGTCGGGGAAAGTGGTTTCAAACTGAACATTGCGGGCAAAGAGTTGCCCGACCGAACCCATCAAGGGGTTCTTGATGTCGTTGCAGATTCCGGTCAGTGTACGGCCACGGATCAACTCACCCCGGCAGAGCTGAGGACCGTCACCGCCAACTGCCTCATAATCAGGGTTGTCTTTCGGCAGGCGCATGGCGTCCCAGACCTTAAGAACCGGCCCTTCTACGCCGTTACGCCCTTCCACGTAATCTTTGTAGGTACCGCTATTGTCAAACAGGTTGAACTTGATCAACTCCATTCTCTGATATTCGAGATCGAGGAGAGCGCCATCGATCCCCCGACCGTTCGGGCGCAGGCGCCCGTCGACGGAATCTGTGCCGGGATAGAAGCTGTCGGCATCGGCCGTGGCCCAGTAGTTGGCCCAGTCCACATAAGGGGCGCCGCGATAGGCCACCGCGCGCTCACCGCCACGGCACTCGGCGGTATTTTCCTGAACCTTGCCCAGAAACCGTCCGGTACGGTCTTTGGCAATCGGTCGGAAACCAGTGTTTACGAGTTCGGCACAGGCTTTCAGTTCTTTGGTTGAACTGGTGCAGCCAGCCAGAAAGAGCACCACTCCCACTCCAACACATAATGTTATTAGCTTCATTTGGTCTCTCCTTACTGTGGTGATTTTGGCGGTTTAGCTTAATGATTGCGGCAACGCTAATTGCTTAATTATAAATTATATCTGACTTTTACCTCTTGTCAATGGCTCGGCAATTTTTATGTTTACACCATAAATTTAAATAGGTTAGGAGGATAAAGATTGAGAGACTGAATCCTGCCGACAGGAAAGGATGTGTCTTTAAGCGCAATTAAAAGGCTGCTGTCAACGGCAAAAACGTTCCATATGCAAGAAAAATAGTTTTTTTCAAGCCTTGAAGTTTGCAGTTTTCGACAACGTTACCATTGCCGTTATTTCTTTCTATTTTTCGATGTCAGCCTTTGCTGCACCAGTCACCCATCAGGATCAAGGCAATTGTCGAAGTTGTGGATGTTCAACACCCCTTCCGCGTTTCGCGGACCAGAAAACCTTCGGTTCCAGGCCGTGAGAATTCCGGGGACACAATACTAATTAATGCCTTGACTTTATGAGTATCAACTCATAGTATTCGGGCATGGCTCGCATCTCCCGCATTATTGTCCCCGGTTACCCCCATCACATCACCCAGCGCGGTGTCCGGTCTATGGATGTCTTTAATTCGGACGAGGACCGTCAAGGCTACCTTTTATTCCTCTCTAAAGAAGCGAACCGCTTTGGCCTGGATATTCTTGCCTGGCGCCTCATGACCAATCATATCCATTTCATCGCTGTACCACACAACAAAACCCCCTTTGCACGCGGGGTTGGTGAAGCTCATAGCCGCCACACACGCATGAAGAACCTTGCCCAAGAGTTCGCGTCTATCTGTTCCAGGGAAGATTCAGTTCAAGCGTACTCGACGAAAACCATTTGTTGGCGGAAGTCCGCTATGTAGAGTTGAATCCGGTACGAGCCCGCCTAGTCAAACATGCATTATGTCCCCGGAATATCCCCCGGCGAGAGTAATGGAAAGAGGCCATAAATGGATGCGGAATTTGTGAGAATTGCCGGAAAGGTCGCGGGCATTGGTGGGTTAGCGATTGGGGCGCTTTTGATTCTTTATCGCGATGTAATTCGTAAGAACATTTTCCCGCCAATGTCGAAAGATCAAGCGTACAGACTTCTTCTCCTGATAATTATTCTCGTGTGGAGCATCGCTGTAGTTGGAATAGCTGCGTGGGTAATTGTGTCAACATTCCCTTCAGTTGTCGCAATAAAAGAGCCCGCGCTGCCAACAGCACACGCACCCACATCAACAGTTATAACAACCTCGAAATCTCCACTTACGCCATCAGCTTCGTCTCAGTCACCCACACATATTTCATCAAGTGAGCCACGATCGACAAAGCCAACGCATGAATCTCAGCCGGATAATAAACAAAAGATAGATGAAGATAAATTCAACCAGCTCCTGAAAGATGCGAGGAAGTTACTGGAAGTTGAGCAGTATTACCAGGCATGTAATCTATATCAGCAAGCAGTTGGTATCCTTTCTGATAGTAAAAGAAAGGAAATCAGCTTTAGTTCAATAGAAGAGGCGAAGTCATGTTATGACCGTGACGATTTTCGCACAGCCGCGAAGAAATATGCTGAGGCTTTTCAGAAGGTCTCGATACAGTGAGTAAACTAGATTGAAAAGGGGGCTTTGTCATGGGAAGACTATTTCCAACTGTTGTTAGATTGGTGAGTATTAGTTTAGTGATGGGTTGTGTGTTTTTTGGTTTCGACACCCCCATTGTGGGAATACCTCAAGCCAACGCACAAGAATGTAGCGTTGACATTATTGCGCCCAAACCAGGCGGAAAGGTGCGAATCGATGCACTGGTTAGTGGGACGGCTAATATAGCAGCTAACAGTTATCTCTGGGTTTTGGCCCATAGAAAAGGACTCAAAGGTTGGTGGCCGCAAGGGGGCGGGGAAGCTGACGTCAAAGAAGGAAAGTGGGAAGTTCTGGTCACCTTCGGTAAACCTGGTGAAATAGGTACGTTCGAGGTTGCAGTAGTTGTAGTTGACAAGCAAACAAATGAGGATTTGAAGAGATGGGTCGAAGATGCCCCACGTAAAAACTATCCCTCATTCAATTTTCCAAATCCTGTCGAGGGCTGCTCCGTAAAAACAGTGTTGGTTGATAAAGTTGGAGACTAATAACTTGTTGTAAAATAACTTTCATAGGGGGACGGTCATGGAAATGATCAATAACATGAAGATTGTCACCAAAGTTATGCTGATAGGAACCGTCATGACGGTTCTGCTTGTAGCATGTACAGCCAGATATTTTATGGCTGATACTAGAAACGCCAAGCTGTTCAAGCAGTTTCGCGACGTCCAAGTGGCAACAACAATGCAACTTGGCAGTATTTATGCTCAAGGTCTACAGACGGAGCAGGCGCTTCGAAATATTGTAATCAACCCGCAGGATGAGAAAGCAACGGCAAATTTTAACAAAGCCCTTGAGGTTTTTGATCAACTCTACACCAAAGCTGTAGAGACATCCAAAGGGACTGAGATAGCTGCAAAACTCGAACAGACCCGTCCACTGTGGGATCAGGGCTTGGAGTTAAAGAGGCAAATCATAGAACTCACAAAACAGGGTAGCTTGGCTGAGGCTGGAGAAGTGCTTGTAAAGCAGGAAACCCCCAAGTGGCGTTCTTTCAAAGAACTAATTCTAAAGATGCAGGAAGAGTCTTCTATAAAAATGCACGAACAGTCCCTGGCAATTGACCATATACGTGAAAGCACCTTTATGTTCAATATGTCAGCATTAGCTATCACATTGTTTGTTACCGCAGTTCTGTTGTTATTGCTGGCTAAGGATTTAAAGAAGAGACTTACCTATTTTTCTGAGCGTTTGAAGGAGATTACTACTGGAGAATGGGATCTGACTAAGCATATAGAAATGGACTCGAAAGATGAACTGGGAGAATTGGCGAACTATTTCAATCAGGCATGGGTCAAGTTGGACAAGCTGATCGCACATATTGTGGAAAGCTCAACCCTTGTCGGTACATATTCAGGGCAACTGCTGATAGAGTCATCAAGGATTGTAAAAAACTCCCGTCAGATTGCCGAACAATCAACCGCAGTGGCAACCGCCAGCGAAGAGATGTCTGCTACTTCCAATGATATTGCCCGTAACTGTGCAATGGCAGCTGATAACTCACAGGAAGCCAGCAATGTTGCCTCCGGTGGCCAGTGTGTAGTTCAAAAGACCATAGATCGGATGAGTATTATCAAAACTGAGGTTGAAAAGTCTTCTCAGGTTATTGAACGTCTGGGCGCCAGTTCCGAGAAGATCGGTGCAATTGCCAATACGATTCAGGATATTGCCGACCAAACCAACCTGCTGGCTCTGAATGCCGCAATCGAGGCAGCAAGGGCTGGCGAGCAGGGGCGAGGTTTTGCGGTTGTCGCAGATGAAGTACGGGCACTGGCAGAGCGTACGGCACGAGCGACTCGTGAGATTGGTGACATGATCAAAACGATTCAAACCGAAACTACGCAAGCGGTTGGTGCTATGAAACGCAGTGCCGAACAGGTTACGGCGGGGGTTGAAGAGGCCAACGAATCCGGCGCCGCTTTGGGAGCAATCATTGGGCAGGTTGGCGAAGTTACCATGCAGGTAAGCCAGATTGCTACGGCCGCCGAAGAGCAGACCGCTACAACAATGGAGATTGTTGGAAGTATCAGTAATATTTCAGAAACCGCAGATAAATTTGACCACACTGCGGTAATTGTAAATGAAAAAATCAACCAGCTTCAGACACTCTCGGATGATCTGAAAAACTCTACTTCAATCTTCAAAACGGATGTCAGCAAATTACTGATGCTCGACACCGCAAAATACGACCACGTCATATTTGTTAACCGTATTGAACGCTGCCTGGATGGCAAAGAACAGGTTCAATCAAATGCACTGCCGGATCATACCTGCTGCCGCTTTGGTAAATGGTATTTCAGCAATGGTAAGGATTTATGTGGTACTTCACAGACCTTCAAGACCATTAATGGTCCACACGAAATGATTCATCGCATCGCTAAAGAGGCGGTGGATCTTTTTAATCGTGGTGATTCAGCAAGAGCGGAAGAAAAGCTGACTGAGGTTGAAAACATATCTTTTGATATCGTTAATATGCTTGATAGGGTTAAATACGAGTGCAAAGGCAATGGAGTGTAATAGGCAGGTGAGTCTGAAACAGGGTAAGATCCCCATCAGTAGCAAATATGGGAATCTTCTTAGGCTTTGCAAGAGAAATGACCTACAACGGCGTACATCCATTTACACAATTGATTTCCAAAATTTGCGTCAAAGGCGTCAAGCTAAGCAATAAAGCGCGGCAGCATTATGAGGGAGTTCTTTCCA
>Ga0265294_10005938_pt1 | contig 14777 bp, 17 predicted proteins | sample MunlanPumphouse3_FD_192504 | JGI IMG/M metagenome (GOLD analysis project Ga0265294, IMG submission 192504) | Groundwater microbial communities from a municipal landfill in Southern Ontario, Canada - Pumphouse #3 | ecosystem: Environmental > Aquatic > Deep subsurface > Groundwater | place... | reverse complement strand
GGAAAACAGTACCGGAAAAAGAACTATTTTCTCCGGCCCCGATCGCCCCCAGACCCCCGGAGCGAGGACTTCTGGAAAGGGGGGCACCTTAAAAACTTCATACCAAGTATTATTTTTGTTTAATGTTTTGCATAACTTAGGTCAATCAGGCCATGTAAAGTCATCAATTTCAAAATCAGTCAAAAATATGCCACAGAATTTCAGATAACTCAAGATTGCTCCGACCTAACCGGGAAATAACGGCTATTTATCATTAGCCCGATGGATAAGTTTAAAATCTGAACTATCAAAAATTACAGTGATCATTCGATCACAGATCCTCTCGAAGGTGAGATCATGGCTAGTAAAGTTATGACAAACAACGTTGCTGCAAACAACGTTATGGCACAGACATTAAGCGACGCAGAGATCGTTGCAGAGTTCAAGGACCGTGGGTCTTGGGGACTGTACACCAGCGTGGACTTGAAGGGATGCGACCCGGCAGCGATCAGGGACGCCGAGAGGATTCACCAGTTCATCCTTGAACTCTGTGACCTTATCGACATGCACCGGTTCGGCGAACCGCAGATCATCCACTTCGGCCCGTGTGAGAAAGTTGCCGGGTTCTCCATGACGCAGCTCATCGAGACATCACTGATCTCCGGCCACTTCGCAAACGAGACCAACGCGGCCTACCTCGACATCTTCAGCTGCAAGGAGTACGAACCTTCGAAGGCAGCAGAGTTTTGCAGGAACTTTTTTGGAGCCGAATCGGCGACCTACCAGGTACTGTTCAGGGACTGAATACGAACACGGCACCCGGGAAAAACTTCAATTATAACATAATTACGGCAGAGAGCCGCTGCCATCCCCCGTTCGCATAGTCGAGGCCTGCGACGGGGGGCGGCCCCCACCCTCGATTTTATGTTTTTCCGGTTTTCTGAAGTTTTTGCCCGCGACCCGCGGGCCTGGAGATCCTGCTGGATAGCCCAGACGAGTCCACTTTGTAAAACCCTGTTCCACGGGTTCCGTGGGGATATCGCCACGCACTGCCCCCGCCCCTAGGGGCGGGGGGAGGAGGCCGGAGGCCGGGCGGGGTGGGGGTTACAGATATAGTTTAATGAGGGAGAGACAGGGAAGGGGGCACGCCCCCTCCCCGCGAGCCGCCTCCCCCAATAGCGATATCCCCACGGTCCACTGCATGGTGATATGACCAACCAGTGACGACCTGGGCAACTTGGCCGAGGTTCAGATTATGTGCGTTCGGTATGAACGGCGACTGATTTCACGTAAACCCGGTAAAACTCAGTCATCGGAAATATCCGATTGAGGGGAGGCCGAACCGACCGAAAAAAAAGTGTTTCAGGGGGACTCGTAGGGGTTCCGGAGACCCTTGGGGGTTCCGTCCGCCTTGAGACCGATCGTCTTACGAGCATCCACGTTCTTCTGGTTCTTGGTGATCTTCTCGGTCGCGAGCTTCTTCACGAGGTCGAGGCCAGGCTTGACCTGGTCCATCGGCTTCGTCTCGAAGCAGCCCGCGGCGATAGCACCATCCCAGACCGCGTTGCCCTTCACGCTCCGCACAAAGACCGTGCTCCAGCCATCGGGGCTGCCCACGGAACCACTGGAGATGTCGGCGAGGTTTGCGACATAGTCCAGACAGACGTGGCAGCCGGGCTGCACGTACTTGTGGATCAGCTTGAGCGGCATCTGGCTGACTGCACCGCGTTCGGTGTAGACCGTGAACTTGCCCTTGCCGATGTCCATCTTCTTGACAGACTCCATCTTCTGGTTGCAGTGGTCCTCGACGATTGCCTCGAGTCCCTGGTAGGAGAGGTTCTCCATGCAGTAGATGCCGAGCGCGAGGGCGATCTTGTCATCGACGTCGCGCATGCCGATCGGGTAGACCTGAGCCTTCCGGGTCGCCTGGATCTGGCAAGGGGTACCGACGATACCGACGCGGTCAAGACCGTAGCTCCGGGTCGCCTCCTTGATCAGGGAGAGGTTCGGGCTGATGGTGTAGCGCGTTCCGGCAGCGGCTAAGAGTTCGGCCTTCGTCGTCACAACCATGGGCTCCGGCTTCCAGGGCTCATCGCCCGGGCCTGCGACGATGGCACCATCGATGATGCCTTCTTCGAGCGCGTAGGCAAAGAGCGTCGTGATGATACCGCCGTCCTGAGCCATCTTCAGGATGTCCTTGTCGGTCGAGCGTGCCGATATCGCGGACTTGTAGTTACCGAGTACGTCCATCTTTTCTCACCTCACTGCATGGCACCCTTGATGGCATCCATGATGCCCTCGTAGTTGTTCATGACGTCGAAGTTGAACCAGCTCCTGGGGCACTGCGCGTAGCAGGCACCGCACTTGATGCACTGGTCGCGGTTCACGTTCGGCTTGCCGTATTCCATGGTGATGGCGCGAACCGGGCAGGTGCCGGCGCAGGTACCGCATCCCATGCAGAGTCCCTGGTTGATGACATCATACATCAGGTCGCAGCCGCAGGCCTCGTTGCCGCGCTGTGCAAGCTGCATCAGCGGGGTCAGGTAGGCGGTCGCGAGCTGCTTCTGCTCGTCGTTGCCCCGGAGCAGCAGGTAGGCCATGACGGCGACGTTCCTGACCTGCTGAGGGCACGGGGGACACGACGGGATGTAGAGGTCGACGTCGACGATCTCGCTGATCGGGACGAAGGCTTCCTGGCCGGGCTGGTTCCACTGGCCACCGCGGCAGAACCGGGTGATATTGCCGTAGGCTGCACAGGCGCCGTAGCCGACGAGGATCTTCGACTTCTCTCTTGCTTCTTTCAGTTCCTGCACCGAGAGTTTGTCGTCAAGACAACACGAACCCTCGACCAGGCACACATCCATCTCGGGGACATGGCGGGTGTCGACCAGGGTCAATGCGTAGACCAGGTCGGCGTAATCATCGAGCAGCTTGAAGAGACCCTCGTAGTTATCCGCAAGCGTAACGAGGCATCCCGTACATCCGCTCAGGTGTAATTCACCTATCGTAATCTTTTCTGCCACAGGCTTTTCCTCCTTTCGTACAACTTCCACCTTTTCTTCTACAATCACATCAGAGGGCTTGACCGCGGGCTTCGCCTGCGCAACCGTTGCAGCAGACTTCTCCTCCGGCTTGACCTCAGGTTTTCTGTGCGGTTTACTTCTCGCAGTCTTTACCTCGGGCTTTGCCTCAGGCTTCGCCTGCGGCTGACTTGCAGCAGGCTTTGCCTCGGGCTTCACCTCCGGCTTCGTCTGCGGCTGGCTCGCCGCTGGTTTCACCTCAGGTTTGCTCTCCGGTTTTGCCTCCGGACTCTCCGGCGGCTTCTCCGGGCGGCGCCCAAAGATGCGTTCCTTGATGGTTGATAGCAGCCCCATATTCTACCCCAATTTCCTCCAGTACAATACGCACTGTTTTGGGAATGGCCTCCTCAACCTCCTCAGTGAGCCCCAGTTCAAACTCATGGCTCGCGACACGTTTTGGCTGGCACCCGACAATCGTGATATCGATGACGTCCTTCAATCGCTGCAGTGGCTCGGAAAGGTCCCACGAATGGGCATCCCGGTAAGAGCCCGGGGGCAGGTCTTCGGGCCGGAGTTTCGTCACATCACCGGGGTTTGCGCCGAAATCGGCGATATCGATGATGATCAGTTTCTTGACCGGCACCTCTGCATCTTCCATCAACGTAAAGAGGAAATGAGGGGCGCCAAGGCCGGCATCGATCACCTTGACGTTGTCGGGCAGTTGCAACTTCTGGAGTTCTTCGACGACTGCAGGGCCGAACCCGTCGTCTCCGAAGAGGGGGTTGCCGCACCCTGCGATCACGATCTCTCGGAATAGCATGCGTGTACGCTCACTGAATGAGTTTCTGGGCCACTACTCTCTTGTCTTCGTCGATCACCAGCATGTGCGTCGCACAGGAGACGCAGGGGTCGTACCCGCGCATGACAACTTCCGCAAGCCGCCAGGGTGCACCAGTCAGTGCACGGCTGCAGGTGGGGAAGTTCCAGGTGGTCGGGACGAGCATCCCGAAGTACTGCACCCGGCCGTCCTTGACCTTGGCCAGGTGAACATCGGTCCCACGGGGTGCTTCGTTTGCGGCCCATCCAAGGGAGCCGTCGCCCTGCGGGATGTTGTCTGCAAGCACCGACCCGGAGGTGTCGAGCGCGTCAAGGGCATCCATGATGCCGTAGGCGGTCTCGGGGAACTCCATCTGGCGCGCGATCTGCAGGCCGATGGTGCCCTTCTCGTCGTAGTTCTTGAAGATGGCCTGACGTGCACGGGGTCCGACCTCGACGGGCTGGCCGTCGTAGAGCGGGACGCCGGTGCAGGCTTCCATCTGGGGCCAGGCTTTGGTGCCTACAGGGGAGGTGCCGCCGACCGGGTAATTCGGGTCGGCCTCGTCGACCTCAACCTCGCCCATGTACCAGTCCCAGGGGCGGACTTCGGTGAACCGCTCGGGGAACCACATTGGGGTCTCGTCGAGGCTCGAGCTGCCGTAGACCGGCGCCGTCGCCATGTAGCCCTGGTTGTGGTAGCCAAGGTCCTTCGGGATCGGGACTTCGACGCCACCGACTTCGGACCAGTCGCGCTTCTGGTAGTTCCGGAAGACTGCGATCATGAACTCCATCTGCTGCTGCGTAAGGACACGGGCCTCTTTCGCGAGGTCATAGATCTTCGCCTTCGCACGCGGGCTGATGTTCACATACATACCACCGACCCGGGGGTTGCTCGGGTGGATGGCCTCTCCGCCGACGATCTCGCCGATGGTCTGGCCGATCTCACGGATCCGCTGGATCCGGAGGGCAACGCTCCTGACTGGTTCTTCCTTGGTGAAGGGATTGATCTTCACGTCGGTCCCGGGGATGTACATGTCCGGGAGGGACAGGATGTTGTGGATGGCATGGCTGTGCATCCTGTTGGCACACTGCAGGATGTAACGCAGCAGTTTTGCATCCTCGGGAATCTCACACCCGACAGATGCTTCCATCGCTTCAATACCCGCCAGGGTATGTGCAATCGGACAGATACCACAAACACGCGATGCGATCTTCGGGACCTGATCCATCGTCTTGCCGATGGCGAGCTTCTCGACACCCCTCACTGGGGTGATGCTCAGCCAGTCGCCACGCTCGACGATGCCTTCATCGTTGACCTTCAGAACGAGCTTTGAGTGGCCTTCATGTCTCGTTGTTGGGGAAATCTCTACAACTTTCGACAAATATATCGCCTCATTCCGATATTATGGTGTTCAGAACACTATACCGGTGTTACCACACTATTTTGTACTGGAAACGTACGTGCGTACGTCAACAAGGTTTATGACGAAAACAGAGTTTATATCTTTCGCTCCAGGACATCCCGGAGTATGACGTCCCTCATCCTGCGTAACATAGGATAATAAAATCTGTTAACTAAATATAAAATAGGATAATAAAATCTGTTAACTAAATATAAAAAAAGTAAAATGAGGCCTGGCCTACAACGCACCTTCGTCCATTTCCGCAACGAGCTCTGCTATGGTCGCTTTCCGCTCTGCGTAGGCGTTGTGCTGGTGAATGCTCTCCTCGTTCGTCTGTTTTATCGTAACTACGGAATCTCCGGGGAGATCACGGAATTGTGTGATCACCTTGCGGGCCATCTCGCGGACACAGTCTTCGACGAACCGGGGGTTCTTGTGGGCTTCCATCACCACATAACTCTCGTCACCCCGCTTGAGAAGTTCGTAGATGCGCGCACTCATGGAATCCTTCAAGATCTTGATGATCTTCTCAAGGCTGATATGCTGGTCATCGTCGATCTCGATACAGAGGAAACCCCGTCCGCGCTGGTTATGCGTGGCCATCGGCACCTCTTTGAAGAACGCGTCGATCTTGTCGTCCGCCACGCCGAGGTTCTCGAGGACGTGCAGGGCGTGGTCCTTCATGATGTTCTGGGCACAGGGGCAGGCGGTCATCCCGGTCACTTCAGCGCCGATGCTCTTTCGAATGATCGGGCTTCCGTCGTTCCTCTGGGCTATGGCCTTCGCGTGTACGTTCACGACCTCATGGCAGCTCGTCTCGCTGACCGGCGTCTCCCGCCGGACCATGAACTTGCTCCGCATCCGAACCTCGGTCCGCTCCGCGTACTCGTGGCGGTCGAGGAGTTTGCGCGCCACTGCGCTGCAGAGTTCCTCGATCTCTGTTACTTCTCCGTCGATGGCCCGCTGCAGCACGTCATCGATCACCTCGAAGTTCCGGGAGAGATTTGCACCTTTGAGGCTTCCCGGGAGATCAACGAAGACATCGAACTTGGAGATGAAGACGACTGGTCGCTTGCCGGGTCGGGCGACTTCGACGAGTTTCTGGACGTTCTTCACACCCACCCGGGTCAGGTTGATACGGACCTCCGGCAGGCTGGACTGGACATCTGGCAGTTCCATTACAAATCCTCAAATAGCGTATAAGAAGATCTGGTAGTTCCATCGCAAATCCTCAAATAGCCTATAAGAAGTAAGGTTTCTCTTCATCTAACTTAAAGGGACCCTCGCGGTAACCAATCGCTTTTATAATATATTTATCTGGTCTGCTGCCTAACCGGGAGTGAGAACCTATGGTAGAGAAATATTTCGAGTCCGACGTGGACCCCCGCACTCTGGAGGATAAGACCATCGCCGTCATCGGCTATGGCTCCCAGGGCCGTGGACAGGCAATGAATCTGCGTGATTCTGGCTGCCAGGTCGTCATCGGCCTGCGGCCCGGCAACAGTTGGCAGAGGGCATCCGAAGACGGTTTCGGGGTCTACTCTGTGGTAGACGCGGTCAAGCGTGCCGATGTCGTTCAGATCCTCCTTCCCGACGAGAACCAGGGGGCTATCTACCGCGCCGAGATCGGTCCCTATCTCAGAGAGAACACCTGCCTGATGTTCTCGCACGGGTTTAACATCCACTATGGCCAGATCGTCCCCCCGCCCACCGTCGACGTGGTCATGGTCGCCCCCAAGGGGCCCGGCCACATGGTTCGGCGGACCTACGAGGAGGGGAAGGGTGTCCCGGCCCTCATCGCCATCCACCAGGACGCGACGGGCAAGGCGCACGCCATCGCGCTTGCCTACGCCCGGGGGATCGGCGCGACCCGTGCGGTCGTCCTCGAGACGACGTTTGCCGAGGAGACCGAGACCGACCTCTTCGGGGAGCAGGCGGTCCTCTGCGGCGGAATCACCTCGCTCATCAAGGCCGGGTTCGAAACCCTGGTACACGCCGGATACGCACCCGAGATGGCCTACCTCGAGGTCCTGCACGAGACGAAACTCATCGTCGACCTGATCTACGAGGGCGGCTTTACCAAGATGCGCGACTCGATCAGCAACACCGCCCAGTATGGCGACCTGACACGGGGACCGCGCGTCATCGGTGGGGAGACCTATGCGGCGATGCAGGAGGTCCTCGAGGAGATCCAGAACGGCGAGTTCGCGCGGGAGTGGCTGCTTGAGAACACCGTGAATCGCCCGGTCTTCACCGCGCTGACGAGAGCCGACGAAGAGCACCTGATCGAAGAGGTCGGGAAGGAACTTCGCGGGTTCATGCCGCAGTTCAAGAAGTAACCCCCTTTTTTTCTGACCCGACACCCGTTTATACCCTGCCGCGCTACCCTCCTGAATGCCTGTCTGCATCGTATACCACTCCGAGACCGGGACGGCCAGGACCGTCGCCGAACGACTCGCCGCCGTGGTCAGAGGCGATCTCATCGAAGTGAAAGACCTCGCCGGCTACTCGAAGGTGGGGATGTACCTCAGGGGCGCTCCACGGGCTATGAGGGGGAAGAAAGCCGATATCGAACCCGCTGTCATCGATCTCTCCGGTTACGACGCCGTCGTCGTCGGCACCCCCGTATGGGCCGGCAGTCCGACACCTGCCGCCAACGCCGCCGTCGCCGCTCTAGTGGGCATCGAAGGGAAACCTGCAGTCATCTTCTGCACCTCAAGAGGGTCGCCGGGAAAGACCCTCGAGACCATGCGGGCGATGCTTGCAGGCCGGGGTGCCGACGTCCGGGGTGCGGTTGGGTTCACGGCGCAAGATGTCCGGGATCCAGCGGCGATGGAGGCCCTGGTCCGCCTCGTCCGGCCGCTGGCAGTGGATACACGAGAAGCGACGATCAGCCCGTAGCGCATCCTTCCCCCTTCACCGGCGTGGGGAGGTCTGGAGAGTGAGGTACTTACTTTTTGACGTGACGCGACCAATACTGGGGCATGACCCCGTCATATGAAGACCTTCTGAAGGAGGCGTATACCAATATCACGGAACCGACGGAGTTCGAAGATCGGTTCACGGTTCCGGCCGCCCGTGCCTTCATCGAGGGGAAGACTACGGTCCTGGAGAACTTCGCCGAGATTGCAGACACCCTCCGGCGCGACCCGGACCACCTGATGAAGCACCTCCTCGGCGAGCTCGGCACCGCAGGCAAGATCGAGGGAACGCGGGCTGTCTTCTCCGGGAAGTTCGAGCAGGAGCAGATCAACACGATCATCAAGGGCTACGTTGACGACTACGTCATCTGCTCCGAGTGCGGAAAGCCCGATACCCGCCTCGTCAAGACCGAACGGGTCCTGACGCTGCGGTGCGACGCCTGTGGCGGCCATCGCCCGGTCCGAAAGCGGAAATCGACGTTCGATCCGAACGCGCCGGCGAAACCGACTGAGGGCGCCATCATGGACGTCACCCCGCAGTTCCTCTCGAAGCGCGGCGACGGCGTAGTGAAGATCGACCGCTACACGATGTATGTCGCGAACGCAAAACCGGGTCAGACGGTGAAGGTGAAGATCACCCGGATCGCCGGGACGATCATCTTCACCGAGCGCGCGGACTGATCGCGTCTTTCTTGATCTCCACCCACATCCCCTCCTCTTCTTCCCGGATACGGGAGTGGGCAACACCGCTCTGGACCAGTTCCCGGCGGAGCAAGTCCTGGGTCTCCCGCCCGCTTCGTTCTGCGACATCGCTGTCCCAGTTCGGGTTTTGCCGCCGCATCTGGATAAAAATGGCTTTGCGGAGTTCGGGCGTCCCGAAACTGCCGCCAACGAACGCAACGCCACCGGGTCGGAGTATGCGTTCGATCTCGCAGAACGCCTTTGGTCGGTCTTCCCAGAAGTAGATCGAGCCGCGGCTGACGATGAGCGAGACGGTATTGTCCCGGATGGGCATGCAGTGGACGTCGCCGGTGACCGGGTTCACTCTCCCCGGCGTTGCTCGGGCGGTTTCTCGGGCAATCCGTGCCATCGCCGGGTCGGTGTCGAGGGCGATGACAGCAAGGCTGCTCCTCTCGGCAAGCGCGGCGGCAAGATGGCCGGGACCGCTCCCGATATCGAGTGCGACCCCCTCATGTATCCCGGACCACGCGAGCACCTGCTCGGCGATGACCGGGTAGATAGGGGCAAAGACTTCCCGGGCAATCCGGGCGAAGCCTTCGGCGCTCTTTTTCATACCCGTCTATGCCGCGGTCTCGAGGGCTTCCATCTGTACGAGGAGCTCGCCGGCATAGCCGGCGCGACGCTTTGCCGCGTCGATGATTGCAGAAATGGGTGATCGGCTGCCGGTCGTGGTGACGAAGAGTTCAGGGTCGGTGAACCGGAATGCCTGCCTGCGCTGTGCTACATCCACGTCGGGATCGTGGATGAGCTCGACGGCGAGCGCGTCAATGTAGGTGTTGGCCGCGCCTTCAAAGAGGATCCGGGCCTTATTGTCAGTCAACTCCAGGAGTTTGAGTTTCATGGCCATACGCACCTTACGGTTGGGTCCGGGAGGGATTATAAGTATGGGTGTGGTCGGGGACGCCGGCTCCCTCACCAGCAGAACGTCTCCATGTCGTATCCTGCGTGCGGCATACCCGGCGGGACCATGTGGCTCATGTGGACACACCGGTAGTCCTTCGCCCCGACGTCGCGGGCGAACCGGACTGCCTCGGCGTAGTTCATGTGTTTGGTGATCGAGTAGCCCTCCGGCGCGATGGCATCGACGAAGAGGAGATCGATATCGGTCTCGCGAAGGAGGTCGCGGCTTGCCGCCGGGATATCCTCCCGTGTGTCGGCGGTGTAGGCGACCGTGAGATCGCCGTGCTCCAGGAGGAGGCCGCAGGTGTAGACCGGGGGATGGTTCACCAAAAAGAACGTAAAGGTGATCCCGAAGAGGTCGAAGGGCTCGTAGACCGGGACCGGGTGCTTCTCGAACGCCAGAAAGTGGAGGTAGCCGGAGCAGTAGTCCATCACCGGAGGCGCTGCATAGGCCGGCGGCACCTTCTGCACCCGGTAGAATTCCCCGAAGCCGATGAAGTGGTCGTAATGGCCGTGAGACCAGAGGACCGCGTCGATGTGGGGTGAGCCGGCCCGGAGGAGCTGTTGCCGGAGGTCCGGCGACGACTCGATGAGGATGTGCTTGCCCTTCACCTCAATGAGGAGGGAGGTCCGGAGCCTTGATCGTCCTGCCGCCGTCATCGCCCGGCAGTTCTCGCAGTCGCATCCCACCTTCGGCGTCCCGATGGCGTCCCCGGTCCCGAGTAGCGTGATCTGCATATCAGTAACCGATGCCGCGTATAATATTACGTTCCTCGACCCTGAGGAGGCCCTGCTCGATGTCCACCGGGTCGACGCGGCGCCGGTCCTCCATCAGCGCCGAGATCACCGCCTCCTTCATCATCATCCGGAGGTCGGAGCCCGAGAATCCATCCGTCCGGAGGGCGAGGTCCGCAAAGTCGCAGTCGCACTCGATTGTTGCGGCAATCTTCTCGAGGATCGCCTGCCGCATCGCCTGGTCGGGGAGCGGGAACTCCACCACCTCATCAAAGCGTCGCCAGGCAGCCTCGTCGAGGATGCGGGGATGGTTCGTAGCCCCGATGAGGAGAACGCCGTTCTTCACGAAACTGATCTGATCGATGTTCTTCAGGAGCATGTTCACCGCACGCTTCATCGCACCGTGGTCGTCGCTGACCCGGGTCTTCGCGACGAAGTCGAACTCGTCGATGAAGAGGATGCAGGGGGCGAGTTTCTTCGCGAGGTCGAAGATACGGTCGATGTTCTTCGAGGTCTCGCCCAGGTACTGGGAGGTGACCATCGCGAGACGGACCTCGAGCACCGGCATGTGGAGCGCCCGGGACATCGCGAGCGCGAGCGATGTCTTCCCGGTTCCAGGCGGGCCGACGAAGAGGAGCCGGCCGAACTCGTAGATCCCGTGCTCCTTCAAGAAGTCCCGGTGCTCGAGGGCGACGCCGATCTTCCTGATGATCTCCTCCTGCCGCGGAGTGCAGACCAGTTTATCGAGCGAAAACTCGACTTCGTCCGGTGCGCTGATGATGATCAGGTCGCGGGCCTCCCGCATCTCCTCACTCTCGGCGATGATCCGGGAGACCTTTGCCTCCATGTACTCCTTCGTGTCCTCGAACCGGGGGTTCCTTGCCCGGACATCCTGGTACCCGACGGTGATGCCGTCTTTTTCCTCGTAGAAGTGTGCGAGGACCGGATTCTCTCGAACCCTCTCTTCCCCGCCCTTCTTGAGGAACCATCCTGCCGCCGCGTCGAGCGAGGGCAGGCTCAGGCGCTGCCCGAACTCGTCGTAGCCGACGAACGGGTTTGCGCGAACAGCCTGGCAGACGGCATCCGGAGTGCCGAAGACCTTCCTGATCGCCCCCTCGCTCACGATCAAGGGGCGCTTCACCTCGGTGTTCCCGCTGCTTCCAGCGCCGAAGAAGCCCCGGCAGCGCGGAGGAAGATCGTTGATGCCGAGGTCCTCGCTCCGGTTGAAGATCTCTGCGGTGAGCAGGAGCTCCATGATGCCGAGGACGTCACGCGTACCCGTTTCGATGGTCATATCTATGAGCAGACTTATTGGCGCGCGGTAACAATAAGCGTAACTCACCGAGTGGTGACCTCGCACCCCTCTTCTGTGACGATCAGGGTGTGCTCCGCCTGCGAGATGAACGACTCCGGGATGTCGTGCAGCACCGGGAAGGCGTGGAGGATCCCGTTCCGTACAAGGGTGGATAGGCCAATCTCGATCTTGTCGCCGGGAACCCAGCGGCGGGCGAACGGGAGTCCCCGTCGCGGCCGCGCTGTCTCGAGGATCCGCCTTGCCGAGGGCAGGCGGGCGGGACGGGCTGCGATCTGCTGGTAGATCTCCATGCGCGCCGCCTCACCGATCTTCCCCGACCCCGTGGTGGCAAAGGGCTCGATCGCAAAGACCGTCCCCTCCTCGATGACGGCCCCGCCGCTCATCGCGATGTTCGGGATGGTGGGCCGTGTGTGGAGGTTGTAGTGGTCGAGGCCGTGCCCGGTGAGGTTTGCGACCGGTTTGTAGCCATGCTCCTCGATCGTTGCCTGGATGGCCGCCCCGATCTCCCCGGTGGTGATCCCCGGACGGACGACGGCGATCGCTGCTTCGAGCGCTGCGCGTGATGCCTCAACGAGGGGCGCGTGGTCGCCGAGGTCGACGGTCAGGGCGGTGTCGGCGATGTAGCCGTCGATATGGACCCCAAGGTCGACCTTGATGAGGTCGCCGCGGGCAAACGTCCGTTCGTCCCCGGGCATGGCGGTATCGTGGGCCGCGGCCTCGTTAAAGGAGACGTTGAGGGGGAAGGCGAGGAGCGCTCCCTCCTCGGTCACCATCGCTTCCGTCGCTTCAACCATCTCAAGGAGGCTTGCTCCCTCCTTCACGAGCCCCGCGCCCCGGTGGAGCACCGTTCGTGCCAGCACCCCGGCTTCCCGGTAGGCGTCATACACGTCATCATCCATGATCATAACGTGAGCTCCTCCGGGTATTGGGTGAACCGGTCGAAGTCGGTCCCTGTCACCGCACCCATATCCTCCAGGCGGATGCCGCCGGTCCCGGGGTAATAGAGCCCCGGCTCGATGGTGATGACGTTTCCGGCGACGAGCGCCTTCCCCTGAGGCCCGAGCGACGGCTCTTCGTGGACTTCAAGCCCGACGCCGTGGCCGAGGCTGTGGATGAACCCCCGCGTGCTGCTCTCGTAGCCGCGGTCGCGGAAGAACTCGACCGTCGCATAGTAGAGGTCTGCGCCGACGGCCCCGACACGGACCTGTGATGCGGCGAGGGCCTTTGCATCCCGGACGGCCTCGTACATCTCCCTGATCTCCGGGGAGGGCTCGCCCTTCACGACCGTCCGGGTCATGTCGGCGTGGTAGCCGGAGCGTTCGTGCTGCGGGAAGATGTCGATGACGATCGGTTCGTCCGCGCGGAGTGGTCCGGTGCCGGCGCTGTGCGGGAGGGCGGTATCGGGGCCGCAGGAGACGATGGTATCTCTTCCCCGGCACCCGTGGGCGAGGAGATAGGTGTGCATCTCGGTCCGGACCGCTTCAGCGGTGAGAGGCTCGCCGTCCCGGTGGAGGATGCCGGCCTTCGGGATGGAGGTCCGGATGAGTTTGAGCCCCCGATCCATCGCCGCCTCGGTGATCTGCTGGACGGAGCGTATCTGTTCGATCTCCTCCGGCGTCTTGACCGCCCGCATCCCCTCGACCGCTCCGGCAGTGTCGAGGAGGACCGGGTGGAACGACTCGAGTTCCCGGGCGAGGGCCAGCGGGAAGTTCTCCGGGACGAGGACGGGGCCGCCAGCGAGGTCCGCGATCATGTGGGCGGTCGCCCGCCAGCGTGGTTCCCCGGCCTTGATGTACTCGAGGTAGCCGGCATCGGCGCGGGTGACGACCGCCGCGGGTGACTCACGGACCGCCCGTTCGTGCTCCATCTGCGGGACGACGATCATCCCGCGCTCGCCGGGCTTTGCCACGTAGACCACGGGGTCGGTGGTGGAAAACCGGGTCAGGTAGCGCACGTTGGCGTCCGAAGACGAGCCGTATGCCGCGTATGCTGCTGCTCCTGCTTCCTGGAGAGCCAAATCCAGTCCGTTCATTTTACCAACTCTGCTGTTAAAACCACAAGTACTTTTACCCACGCGTTCAAGTATGAATAATGGATGAGGCAACCAAACAGGTCTTCAAAGGCAAGTTTATCATGCTGACGGTCATGCTGAACGTTATCATCCTCTGTTTCGCTATGGGTGTCTTCGTCCTCCTCCGGTTCGCACCTGAGGGGACCCCCGGTCTTGTGATCGGGCTCGTCCTGCTCGCCGTCGGGACGGTCTTCTCCCTCTCGTTCCGGAAGCAATATTACCAGGCGAAGACCTGGCTGCACGAACAGCCGTAACGCGAATACTATAGTGGTGGGTATGCTGGCAAAACTCAAATCCGAGATCGAGCTCCTCTCGCGGCACCTCGAGGTGATCCGGGCGGTCGTGGCGCACCAACCCATCGGCATCATGAAGCTCTCCGAGGTCCTGGACCTCCCCTACCACCGGGTCCGCTACTCGCTGCGGATCCTGGAGCAGGAGGGATATATCCGCGCCTCGCCCGCTGGCGCGGTGGCGACGCCGCTTGCGGCCGACCTCCTCTCGGGCCTGGAGGGCGAGGTCGACGAACTGATCGGTCTTCTCGTCACCATCAAGCAGGAGAACTCCCGTAACGTTTAATACAGTTCAGGCAAGACAGTATAGAGCACTTGTTCCAGTGCCGCCATAACTCAGTTGGTAGAGTGGCTGGCTGTTAACCAGCATGTCACAGGTTCGAGTCCTGTTGGCGGCGTTTCTTAAATCGCATCTTATTCTGCTCTCTTGTTTCACCTGATTGTCGCTCATTCAGCCGGCTCCAGGGGAGCCGGGGCTGTCCGGGCACGGGCGCCTCCGCTTATTCCACCCGGACGACGCGGCCATGCGGGCGATCCCGGTGTCGCGATCGCCGTCTGGACCGGAGATGATGGGTGTACGTCTCTC
>Ga0265294_10005937_pt1 | contig 14779 bp, 9 predicted proteins | sample MunlanPumphouse3_FD_192504 | JGI IMG/M metagenome (GOLD analysis project Ga0265294, IMG submission 192504) | Groundwater microbial communities from a municipal landfill in Southern Ontario, Canada - Pumphouse #3 | ecosystem: Environmental > Aquatic > Deep subsurface > Groundwater | place... | reverse complement strand
TAAAAATATTATCTATATATGGGCATGCATATTCTATCTCATCTATCCAATTAAATTCAAGAAAATCACTTGAAAAATCTGCTTGATAAAACATATTAGAACTTATCTTTTGAATAAAGATATCACTTTTATCATTTAATTTTTTATTTAACTCTAATTTTGCCATATATATTCTTCCTTTCTACTATGCCGATTTTTTAATTCTTTCTACAAATTCGATACATTCTGCCATTTTACCATTACCAAATGATTTATTTAAATAACTAACAAATGGATCAATTTCATCTCTTATAAATAAAATATTTAATTGTTCGAATTTACGTAATATCTTTTTAGCTATAAAATAATCGATTCCTTCAACTTCAGAACCTCCACAAGCAACATATACTGGAACAAAAGTATTTAATTGTTTTAATATACGATTACCAAAGGCGATACGAAAATGTTTTATAATATAATCATCTAATTCTTTTATCTTTTTTTGATTACCACTAGATATTGGATAATTAATAATAGCATCTTCAAATAACGACTCTAAATAACTAGCATTTATTTCAATAGGTTCTTGATCTCGGCTTTTAAATGGTTCCACTTTAGTGTTGATATCTATGGGCATAGCACGATCATAAACTTTATCTGTTACCATAAATGTTGAATCATCATTATTAATTGTTCCTATGTACCATAAATTACCCGATAATTTAAGTTTACCTTTTGTAATATTTTTAGGATCATCATCCCAGCCACTAGTTACTAATTCTATAATCCATTCATCTCTAGAAGGCATTTCTAATATCGATAACATTTCAGCAAAATAATATTCAACACGAGCTATGTTCATTTCATCTAAAATTATAGTATGAATATCATCAGTATAGCCTGAAGTATATAATTCCGCTAAAACATCACTTTCATTAAACTTTTTAGTAAATTCATTAAAATAACCTAGTAATTCAGTCTTATCTCGCCATGATGGTTCTACTGAAGCTATACAAGAATCATTATTAACAAACTTCCCCCAAGCATATGCAAGTGAAGTTTTACCAGTTCCAGATATACCTTGAAGTATTACCAATTTACCGCAAGCTAATCCCGCAATAAAACTTCTTAAAAGAGGTAAATCATAATAAAGTTTTAATTGACTAGCATTATAACATCTGAAATTTTCCACAATTTCTTTTAATGTATAATTATTAGCATATTTTTTTACTTTATAAGTTTTGTATTTTTCATCAATAGTTGTAAGTTTTGCAAAACGTGAATTAGAAGTATCGGTAACTGTGTCATCTTCTAGATCACCATCTTCATCTAACTCACTTATTTCTTCACCAGGTTTTAATCCCAATTGAGAAACTTTCATTGCCATTATTTCATTCTTTTCTTTCATTAATTTATTTACTTGATTATTTAAATTATTAATTTCATCAAGTAAATCATCTTGATTAACTTTAGTTCTTCCTATTTGAATAAGTTTTCTAATTCCGAATATAATTAAAAGAATAATAGATAAAATAATTATTACCACTAAAGCTATTGCAAAACCCACAAATAACCATTCTAGACCACTAAAGCTATCTTGGTAACTTTCTAGTATGGTTTTATAATCTTTATAATTAACCATTTTAAATAACCCTTTACCAAAACCAGAAAAAATATCCGCAAATCCGTCAAAGAATACGGAAAGAAATTCATATAAAAATCTGAAGAATGTATTCATTATTATTCACCCTCTAAACTATAAAACTTATCATAAATATTATAATATATAATATAATCACTTAAATCATTTGGAATATATTTTTCTAATGTTTTACATAAAACATCTTCTTTGTTTACAAAAAAACCATTTGACATATATAAACTACTTTTTTCTTTTGGAGGAAGATTATTAATATTTTTAAATCCTACTGCAAACTTATATCCGTATTTTCTTAATTTTTTAATTATTTTTTTATTTGCTATTAATGTTTCAAAATCAATAAATATTGTAATGTGACTTTTTGCATATTCATCATCAAACATTTTAAGAACTCGTAATATTTTCTTTTCCTTATTATATATGGTATCCGGAAGCATTATAAAATATTTCTTATTAAAATCACCATTAATCATATCTTTTAATAGTTCAGCTAATAACAAAGTTATTTTAACTGGGACTGTGTCTTCTGCTATAATACCTTCTTCATAAGTCTTATCAATTATAAAATTACTATAGATTTTATTAAAAGCAATATTATGTTCAAGATTAACAATATATAAATCTTTTTTTATTGATTCAATATTTAAATAAAAAGTATTTGACTCTAGTTTTTTAAAAAAGTATTTACTTATTTCATCATATGTTTTTTGAAGTGATAATATATCTTCTGTAATAATTGAAATACTATCTTCATCTAATTCAGTTTGGTATTTAATTATTTCATTTTTATAAAATTCTTTTTTTGTCTTTATTTCTGATATAGAATCTTTAGCTTGTTCTAAACTAGCTATAATATTAAAAATATTAATAAATTTATCAACTTTTTCTGAATACTTATTATCATTACCATCGTAATTATCAATTATTTCTTTACCTACTTCTTTAAATAATTTATCAGCTTTAATAATAAAATTCTTACCTTTATAATTAAGATCTTTTTCACTAAAATAATTATAATATCTAGCATGAATATATATTGTAATATAGATATTTCTTATTGTAGGTTCATTTGTTTGTAATTTAGCATCATCAATTATAAGTTGAACTAATTCATTTAATTCATCGATTTTTATATTCATTAAGGCATCAATAATATTCTTATTTTTACGACTATTTTCTTTTAAAAGATTTAAATTGATTTTTGTTATATCGTCATCTTTTTCTTCTTCTGGTTCAATCTTTACTTCAACTTTTTTATTTTCTTTTAACTCTTTACCTTGATTTTGTATTTCATATTTAGCTATTTCTAACATCGTTTCGTCATATTCGTTAGTATCTACCGGAATAATTCTAAAAAATTGAGTCTTTTCTAAATCATCTGGATATTCTTCTCTATTTAAAGAGTCATCTTCCTTTTCTAAATTAGAGTTCAAATTATCAAGATCATTTTTTTCTTCTAATTCTTCTTCTTTATTAATTTTAACTTCAATAATATCAGAATTAGATATATTATTTTCAACTATAAGTTTATCATCTGATAATTGTTCTTCTTTATTTTCAGGAATTATATTTTTTTTAAATTTATTTTTAACAAAAGATATATTAAAAATATATTTATTTAAATACTTATATAATTTTATAAGATTTTCTTTTAATAAATCTATTATCTTATAAAAATATATATAAAATTTATTTTTATTTTCAATATTTCTTCTATCTTTAATTATTGATTCAATTAAAAATAATGAGATAATTAAAATTATTAATACAAAAGGATTTAAAATAGTTTTTCTTAATATGCCAAAACCACCGATTATTTTTTCTACTTTACCAATAATTTGATTTTGATCTACGGTTGCTTTATCTTTAGTATTATTAGCATCACCTCTAGTAACATAGGTTTTATCATGAATTTCCACTACCCGATGAGTTATATACTCATTATCTAATTTATAAGTTATTATATCTTTTAACTCAATTTTAGAATTTAATTTTACTAAAATCCAGTCTCCAGCACTTATGACATTTTCCATGCTATTTGTTTGAACTTCAAACATTGAATATCCAAAAAAGTTACTGTAATCTTGGCCTAATAATTTTACCTGAACAGCAGTATATGTAGCCACTAATAAAATCACGCTAAATATAGCAATAAGAACATTTAATAATATATTTATAATTTTTTCAACAATTTTTTTATTGTTTATTTTATTAAATTTCATACTACCCTTCCGATCCTAATCTACCTTATTATTCATTTTATCATAAATATAAAAGGTTTGTAAATCAAATTAGTATATTTTGTCGAAATATATTGAAATATAAGTATAAAAAAAATAGAATTAAATTCTATTTTAATGTTTCTTCTCTACCATACTTTATTTCTGTAATAATAGCATATAATTCATAAATAAAAATTAAGAAACTTGGTAAAAGTATAAAAAAGAAGAATCCCCAAGTTGATTGAAAAAAATTGTATATTGTTCCAACATCATTATAAACTTTATTTGCTGCTCCAACAATAAGATCTGCAGAATAGGTTGCTCCATTTTCAAATGATAAAGCTTCATCTTCAATATGTACTTCTCCCACTATGCCAAAATCAATAATTGGCGCTCCGGTTTTTTGGGTTTTATAAACAAATATTTCATTTCCTACTGATATATTATCAAGTGTTCTTTGTTCAACTATGACAATATCCCCTTTTTGATATTTATCAGAAGTTATTTTATTTTTTATTGGTACAATAGTAAGATCTCCAAATTGAGTTACTCCATATTTATTTATATTTAATAATAACACTGTATTAATAATTACAAATGAGAAAAATATAGCTGCTAAAATTCCTAATACTATTTTTTTAATTACTTTTAATATCTTCATTCTTTACCACCTATTGTAATAATAGCACAAAAATATTATGATAGCAATTTAAATTAGTATGATTTGTCTATTATTGTACTTTTAATAAGTATGGATTTTCTGTACTCCCATTTCCTATTGCTCTTACACTAGAACTTATATTTATAACTGGTCTTATACCATATGAATTATTTATTAATACATTAAGTAAAGAACCCTGATTATTAATAATGAAATTATATGCTGATTGGCCACCAAAATTACTAGGACTAAACAGCCAATAATTCTGTTGTGTATATAAATAATTATTATAATTTTGAATACCTGGAATAATACCAGCAATATTAGCTTCATCAACAGTTAATAATCCTACTGGGAAGGTTAATGCTCCATTCCCTAAGTCAGCATCTCTAGTAGTGAAGCGATCATTTTTATTAGTGCAAGTCAAATTCGGATTATTATTTTGTAATATTCTTAAATTTGAATTATATGTTGTTAATATAACACCAAACCCCTTATTTTCTTCATCTATAGATCGATCATTGCAAAATATTTTATCTTCTATATTACTTATAATATTTATTCCTTTATTAGAAATATTTTGCTTATACCATTCTTCTAATACGGTTTTAATATTACTATTTGTTTGATTTTTTGTCGCTTCGGTTAAGTTTGTTGATGCTACTCCTACTTCTCCTCCATACATATATCCTACATATTTATTATCATTAATAATATTATTCCAGTATGACGTAATTATATTTGTGTTGCTTCCTGTATTATTTATTGTACATATATTATTGGAACATATTCCATTATATATTAATTTGATACTTCCATCGCCATTAATTCGTACTATCTTCCATTGATGCTCAGCAAATATCAAATTATTATTTAATAGATCTTTATTACCTCTAAAATAATAACTACTTCCATAATCATCTAACATTTTATATACTCCCGTATCACTTCTACTAGATACCGAAAAATCAGGAGATCCTTTAGAGTCAATAATTTCTAATCCTCCATTCTGATTTAATATCATATTTCTTAATAATGTCTCTGGTTTATAATCATTTTCATTAATTATAGCAGTATTAAAATTTTGTTCATTTATATTAATATTATTGGTGGCTTTATAAAACAATAAATTTATACTACTTTTTGGATTCATTATTAAATAGACTTTATTTATCTTGTTATCAGTAGCTGTATAAGAATCTATATAACTTGAATCTTCATCTATTAATAACTGACTGGTATCCCAGCTTAATTCAATTATTTTTGACTTCAGAGCTGGGTTTGATATTATTAAATTTCCAGTATTAGTATTATCTTCATATTTTAAAGTTATATTGTCTTCTATTAATAAACTATTTTTTAATAAAAATTGACCTGTTAATGTCTTTTTATATGGAGATGTACTTATAAAAGTTATTTCAGCAGTTACATCACTAAGTTCTTCATCATTAAATACTATGTCAAAATATAAATCTTTACTTGCAATTTGACTTTCCCAATTGTATCCACCATTATCGCATTGGGCCTTATTATAATTATCAACTATTATACCATCTTCAGTATTATTAACGCATAATTTTGTTGCTGATAAAACGCCGGTTACCGCACTTAAATCAGTTCCTTCTAATAAGCAATCGCTAGATAAAGAAGCATCACCAATAATTCTACAAGAAACTTCATATTCGATATCATAATCAGTAATTAATAATTTATTTTGACTATTTTTAATATTAAAATATACTCTTTCTTTATCCCAGTAATCATTGGCATTTTCTTTAATATCATCACTCAACTTATCACTACTTAAATAAAAACCTTTAGTCGATAAATAATAATCCCAAATAGTATTTCCGACATATTTAGCAAATGTATAAGTTAAACTTAATATAAAACCAAAACTAATCACTAATAATAGTAATAATAAATATTTTTTTATCCTTTTAATAATAAATCACTACTCCTCTATTACTTGCCATGATTTAATTTCTAAATTAATATAATCTACTAAACCAGAATATATTGAATCATCATATTCCTCTGGAAAGTTAATTACTAATTTATAATTATCAGTTTTTTCAGTAATATAGTCAATACTACTAACTGGCATATTACATACTAATTCATTGTTTTGATTTCTTGAATATGTTTCATCACATACTCCAACTATTGTTTCCTCTTTATATAAATTAATTTCAAGAGGAACAAAATGATAAGTTTTTATAATTATTTGATATTCAAAATCTACATCACTTTTATTTCCATTTTCGTTATTGGCAACCGAAAATAAATACTTTTTATTTTCTCCAGGTTTAATATCTAAAAGAGGTATATTTATTTCATCTAATTGTTTTGTATTAAAAATAAATTTTGCAATGTTTTGATCTTCAATATTTAAAATAGCACTTGATTGAAAAACTGAATATGTTATTCCCAAGGAAAAAATTACCATAACTATTACAATAAGCTTAAATCGTTTTTTTATCATTTTTTCCTCTACTTTCTATTATTTTACAATAAAATATTTTTTTATTGAATCTATTTTAATATCACCATCGAATAACTCTAATATTAATTTATAGCCATTATAATTAAAGACATTATTTTTTAAATTCAAAGTTATTAAAAGATTATTATCGCTACTTTTCGTTAAATAATAAACATTATCGCTTATAAGTTCTAAATTTTCATTAATATAATTATTCAAATCAACTAATAAATAGTTTTGATTATATGCTGATAAAGTTTGTTTTTCATATAAAGATATTCTTACATTAGGATTACTTAAATTCGTTTTTAATATATTAAAGCTTATTTCAGTAGAAAGATCAGTTTTATTAATAATATTATTATTGAAATCGACTTTAAATCCATTACTTATTTCATAACTATTGTTAGTTACAATTACCGGAATTATTATTTCATCCCTTCCCAATAAACCTCCATAATTACCATCTGGTGATATGAAATTATTTATTTTGATATAGTATGTCCCTGAAGCTAAATCATTGTTACTTTCAGTCGTTATAATATCTAAATCAATATCTTCATTATTATTAATATTAGCTCTTATATAATTATCATTATCTGGGAAATAATTAATATTGTTTATTTTAAATAACATATTTTTAAAATGTTTTTTATTAACTAAAAAGCCATTACTATCAACAAAACTTATTAATAAACCGGTTTTTTGATTTTCATAAGTAGAATCTATAACTTGAATTTCATTTAACATTTTATAATTTATTTCACTGCTTAAATTTATTTTTGTAGTTGATTCAGTATTTAATAAAATATTTGTCCCTGAATAATCAGATATAAGATTTAATTCAGTTTCAATATCAAATTCACTACTAGAATAAACATTTGATTTTTTATATGTGCTTTCCAATGTTGATATCTTTTTATTAGTTAGAGAATCAAATAATTCAAGATATATATTAATATCATATAAACTGGCGTTAATTACTGCATCTTTAAAATCTAAAATTAAAGTATAATCTTCTAGAATTTGATTATTATCTACAAATATATTTTCTTCATAAAAAGCATTTACATCTTGTCCTATTTCCTTAAATAAAGTAAAAGGATAACTTGCACTTTTTTCACATTCTAGATCTAATTCATCGCAGCTAGCATTATAACCAAATTGATCTACATCAGTATTTATTTTATAAGTATAAATTTTATTGTTATGATGATCAATTAAATTTATTTTCGTTCCCACCGGTAATAAAATATTTGATTTTAAAAAATGCGAATAATTATTAATATCTTCAAAATATTCAAATGTAAATGAAGTATTTAAGGTAATTGATGAGTTATCTGTAATATTAATTGGTATTTCACCATAATCAAATCTATTATCAGTACCAATTGATAAACCTTCAATTGAATATCCATTATAAATAATATAATCTGTATTTATATAACTAATATTTCCTGCATTATCAACTGCTTTTATATAGATAATATGTTTACCTAAAGTATCTATTAATATGTTTCCACTTGGTACTATCCACTCAATATTTTCTAAATTTTCTTCTAATATAGTTTTATCTGATAAATAATAATAGATATTTTTAACCCCAGATAATAAATCAGAAGATTCGATTGTAAACTCTTTTGGCTTACTTATAAATAAATTATTTGGCGTGGTAGTAAAGGTGTTCCAATTATCTTCTTCAAATGAAATTGATACAGTAGGATCACTTAAATCTAAAATACAATAATCAGTATTTATATATGTAACTCGATCTTTATAATCAGTAACTTTAAAATATATTATGTATGAGCCTTCATCAGTTATTTGATATATTTGAGTAAATAATTGCCATGTTTCAATTAAATCTAAGTCGGTTTTATCCATTACTGTATCTGACTGACTTATATAATACTCTACCTTCGATACGGGAGTAAAATTATTTAAACCATCAACAGTAAATGTAATATTATCATTAAAATATTTATTATTAATATTTTTATTATAAGTATTATAAATATTACTTCCTATATATACATTAACTGTTTTTTTCATATCATTATCATAATATAATATTGGATATTCACCATCATTATATGACCAAATATTATTAGGATTTAATAATAAATCTTCATTACTTATATATTCATTATAATTTAAATTAAGGGTTACAAAATCTTTATCTTCAAGATCTTCTTTTAATACTTTTGTAAAATTACCAGTTACACTTCCACTACCAATAGGAAGAATATTTTCAGTATAATAAGCATTAGTAACACTAATAGTGCTATTATCAATTTTATTAATGACATTATTATTACTAGTATTAAACACATTATTAAATACAACATTACTACCATTTGTTATAACACTTATTAAACCTCCACTATAATTCGAAGTTAAATTTCCTTTATTATAACTATTATTAATAATAATATTATTTATATTGTCAAAAGCAGACCCTATTAAACCTCCACTTGATACATTACTATTGATATTACCAGTGTTATATGAATTAATTAAAGTAATACTACCAGTAGCATCTGCTATTATTCCTGATGATGTAAAATATCCATATATATCAGATTTATTGACTGAGTTTTTTATAGTAGTATTGGATGCTTGTCCTATTAATCCGCCTGAAATACCATAATTATATTCTACAGTATATTTTAAATTAGTAAATGTTATCACATCACTTGCAAGTGTAGTACTAGTTTTAATTGGAACTTGATTTAATAAAGTAGTTCCCAATTCTATTTCAAAACTACCTCCTGATACGGGAGTATTATTTATTGATATAGAAGTTTGTTCTGGATTTTGGATTTGATAATTTCCAGTTATTTTTGCTGAATTAACTGTATTACCTAAAAAAGGAAGTAAATTACTTAAATTTATATAATTAGTAGTTTCATAATTATATACATTTATATCTCCTTGAATTATATCTTTAACAATTGTTTTTTCAATATTATTTTTTTTACCAATAACATAGCCATCCATAAATATATTCTCTAAAGTAATATTAGAAGTTTTAGATGCAAAACCTGAAGTAATTACCCCCCCATAAACCAAAGCATTTTTAACAAATAAATTACTAACATTTCCTTTTAAATTTGTAAATAAAGCTAACTCTTCATTAATATTATCGGTAACATATAAGCCGTATATTGTATTACTATTACCAGATAATGTTCCTTCGAAAGAATTTAAAGATGGTAATATATTTATAGTTCCAGATGGAGTTCCAGTTAATTCCGGATTGTCATAATAAGTATTAGTGTAAGGCTGGATATAATAAGTAACATCGTCTAAAATATATTCCAGATCATCGTTAGTTTTATATTTTAATACTCCTTCATTCAAAATAATATTATTAGTTATTTCAAAATAATTATTAATATAGGTAGTATTTTTTAATTTAAAACTTAAATAAGCCAGTTCAGATCCATTAGATATTATATAAGGATTATTTTCTGTTCCATCACCAGATCTAAAAGAACTAGCAACAGTTCCATCCCATACTGAAGTTGATATTGAACTATCATTATAAATAAATTCTGCTAAAGTAGGAATTATATTAAAAATAAACAATATAAAGCATATGATTATAATAGATAAAATGATTTTTTTTATTTTCGATAAATTAAGAAAAATATTTTTTATTTTCTCCATTTCAATCATTCCTTTTATACTTTGATATATTATATAATTATAACATAATTTGACATAATCTGCACTAATAATCAAAAAAATAACTCTATTATAAAAGTTATTTTTGTTTGTTCTCTAATTCGTTTATTAAATATTTATTTACTTGGACTATAAACCATAATTTTTCTACAGTTAACTGACTTTTTTCAATTTCTTGAATCCTTAATATTAAATTAATCCGTTCTATAAAACTATCAATATTTTCTGGATATAAGTCTTCATTAATAATATTTATATTTAATAACCGATATTTATTTATAATTACTTGCGCAACGCTAGCTTCATCAAATGCATTTACCGGGCATACTATAACATTAGTTAAATCTAGTGCAAATAAATCAAAACTATCACTATATTCAATTAGTTCATCATAATTATTTATTTCATAAGAATTTTTAATTGCTTCTTTTTTATAATAATCAAAACTATAATAAAGATGTAATAAATCTTTTAAAGCAAAATTATTGTTTACAACATCTAATACCATTACTTTAAAATATTCTTCATTATATTTTTGATATAAATCATATAATTCTGTTGCTTGTTTTACAGATTCGATTTTTAAATCTACGGTGGATGTTTTTTCTTTTGTAATGAAAAATTTATTAGTTGTTCCGAATATTTTTTTGTTTAATTTATTTAGCTTATTTTCATTCTTATCAATTTGAGATTCTAATTCTTTAAGGCGTTTATTAGCATCATTTTTGTTAATCTCAGAGTTTGATTTCATTAGGTATTTTAATTTAAAATCATTAATAAGAGGTGAAAATTTAACATAATTAGCATATTCTTTAACATTATTTTTTAATTTTTCTAAACTTTCATAAAATTTGTGCATAGCTGGTTCGTTTTCAATATTCAAAGAATCCAGCATTAAACTACTATAGGTAGATACTCTTACTTTAGATTCTTCAAAAAAATGATTAACATCTAACTCACCTTTTTTAGCTAACTCAATAATATCAGAAACATTTTCTTTGCCAATTGTATTCATTTCTTGATACAAAATACTAAGTTGGTTTAAACAATTTTTGTAATCCATATTATTTTTTTCTATTAATTCTTTTTTTAATTTATTAATATAATCAATAAATTTTTTTTCGTTTTTTCTTATTAATTTTCTGAAATTCAGCTCAATATGAGATATTATTTCAGGATTCTCCCAATAAATTTTTTCAAATATTTCCGTTAATTGATCAATATTTTTGTTATTAGATTTTCTTATCTCTAAAAAAGAAGACATGAACTGATTGACATAATAAGTATAAATAAAATCACTTTTATTTAATTTAATATTAACCATTTCAAACTTATTTATAAATTCATTAAAAACACTGTTTAAAGAACTAAAATTAAAATCTTGAGAATTAGAAATCTGATAAAATAAAGTATCAAACCCCATTTTTTCAAAATAGGTATTTGAAGGATTTAAAATAAATCTTATATTTTCTAATTTAGATATTTTATCAGCTAAATCAGCAGTATTTCTATTATCTATTACATTAAAAGATTTACTTTTTAATTCGATATATTTTTTTATTGACTTTTTATATTCACTATATGCATTATAAACTTCATCTATTTTAGCATTTAACTTTCTTTTGTTAGTTTTAGTTTTAACTGGCATAGATGAAAATAATAGCTTTTTAGATTGAATATCTTCTTCAATGTACTCTAAAAAATTCGCCATGTTAATCCTCCTCTTTTGTATCTTCTATCTTAGTTTCACTTAAATAAGATAAAAAATTAGTTACATTATCATAAAGGTTAACTAACTCATTTAAAGTCAATAACGATAAATCAAAATCAACTTTCTTTTCTTCTTTATTCATATTATCACCCTTTTTATACTTCATATCCAGCTAAATCTTTTATAAAGTTTATTATGATATCAAGAGATGTTCCTTTAGAATATGTTTCTAAACTATCAACATCTTGACCTTCTAACCAAATATAAACTCTTGCCTTAGTTATAGCATTTGGCACTTGGAAAATAGGTTGCGAAAAATCTTTTACAGTATTCTGAATTGCAAAATGTTCGCTATCAAGTGGCACTCCAGTTCCTAAATGTCCATTAATATGATCTAAACGCTTACCTTCTTTTATAATACCATAAGTTGGGACATAAATTCCATCAATAAGTGTAATTCCATAATTTTCAGCCGCTTCAATAGAATCTACAGTATGGATATTAGTATTTGGTTCATATATTACCATCTCACAACTATTATTACATTTCATATTTTGGATTTCTTTAACTGGAGTATTATGAGGAAGACTTCCTATCTTTAGCACTCCAACTCTTAAGGAATTCATAATATTACTCATTGATTGTCTTATTTCTTCACTAGTATCTTCTTGATAATCAATAATCGTGTTTTCTTCGAAAAATAAATTATCAGGATTTGGTGAACCACTTGAATTTTTTAAAAAAATATCAAAAGCAACAAAATAACTTGATGCATTAGCTCGTTTTTCTTCTGCTTTAACAACATTTAATAATTTTTTAGTAGTGTCATTAGGATTTCTTAGCCTTGTTCTAATTAAATCACCAATAAACACATCAAATTTATCATTATTAGGAGATAATATTCCATTTGATGATACTGGCCATAATCCATAAGACCATTGATTAACATGATCAGGGTATGTCTCTTTTAAATCCATAATGATACTATCCATTGATATATTAACTGAGTCAGAAAATTCAATACCATCTAATGATATAAATAATCCAGTATTGCTGGAAACAGATAATTGAAAAAAATTAATTCTTACATTTAAAGCTGATGATAACCAAGCATAAGTTGAAGCGGTTAATAAAATAGCAGTTAAAAAAGTAACCCAAAATAAAGTTCTTCGATTTTTAAATTTAAATATATTAACTGTTTTCTTATTGATTTTTTTCAAACCCATTAAATACCTCTATATTAATATAATTAAAGAGTAACCAAATTGATTACTCTTCATTATACTATAATATTAAATAATCATTAATATTAATTAACATCAAATTATTTTAATCTTATAATTATGGAGCTGTTGTTGTTGCTGATTCAACTGTTGTTGGTGCAGTATAACCAGGAATATCACTTTCAATAAATCTTTGTTTTGTGAATCCGAATTGTACTGAAATACTTTTTCCAATTGATGCAAAATCGTAGTTATCAATATCTTGACCTTCAATATATATATATACTCTTACTTTAGTAATACTATTAGGAGCTAGCGTCATAAATTCAGGACGAGCAGTTCCAGTAAGTACTTTCATTGAATCAGTAAAATATGGATATGCTTCCAATAATGCTGATCCTTGTTCAGGTACTGTTGTACTTGCTACATAAGGTTCATAACCTTCGCTTTCTTCTCCAGAAACATAACCATTATATGCATCTCCATCATAAACATCTACTTTATCAGTTGATGTTATTTCTTTTGCAACAGCATAAGTTGGATAAGCAGTACCATCCTCAAATGGTCCACATGCACCAAAGTCACCTACATAATCTCCAGCTTCATTTCTTTGTTTACATGATGTTTCATACCAACTAATAGCACCCACGACATGGTCCTTATCATTTGGTTCCCAAATTTGAGCTCTTTTTGAACAGATACCAGTTACTACACCTTCTACATCATCACATGTGATACCAGTTATAGTAGCAGCTTCGTCTGTAGTACCTTTAACACGCCCGATTTGAGCAAATGCAACTCTGACTGAATTTTCAATTCCAGTGTTAGCTACTCCACTAGCTGAAACTGATACACTCGAATCAGTTGATAAATAAATCGCTTCTTCATCAAGTGGTTGATATTCTTCGATGTATTGGGTACCAGATGAATTTTTGATAAATAAATCAAATGCTACATAACCAGGAACATCATAATCTACATCATTTTCAGCGCGGCTTGCAATAAGTCTGTAACCTCCTAAAGAAGGTGTTAAACTTGCTTTTTCAAAAAGAATCATTCTTGATACTGTTGAATCAATATCACCTACTGATGACATAGGAATTAATCCTGAACCTGACCACCAATTAGTATTGTCTGCATAAACAGTC
>Ga0265294_10005934_pt1 | contig 14789 bp, 16 predicted proteins | sample MunlanPumphouse3_FD_192504 | JGI IMG/M metagenome (GOLD analysis project Ga0265294, IMG submission 192504) | Groundwater microbial communities from a municipal landfill in Southern Ontario, Canada - Pumphouse #3 | ecosystem: Environmental > Aquatic > Deep subsurface > Groundwater | place... | reverse complement strand
AGCGGCGCAAAATTGCCATTGCTTCGGGGTCATTTTCTATGCTTTTTTTCGTGATTGCTCATTTCCACGAATTTTCTGCACTTGTTTTCATTTTAAGGCTTGACTTTTATTAGCAGGTTTCTGTATATAAATGATATGTTGTTTTTAGCACTCGTTGTCATCATGTGCTAACTATGAATATATTACCACGAGTTTATACCGTTGTCAAGAGTAAATATAATTTATTTTTGAAATTTTACCAAATTTATTGGCACTCGTTTGTCAATGTGTTAAACCATACAAAAAACAGCGGTTTTTATCCCGCTGTTTGAGCGTATTGCCATTAGACTTCTTTTTAACGTCTGAAAAAGCCGAATTGCTTTAAAGTTCGTTTTGTGATGTTACGTCTTTCTTTTCTTTTGAAGCCCGAGAAACGCCGAAAAAGCGATAATTCCCACGACAAGCAGCGCCGCCGTTCCCTTGTCGTCTGTTTTCGGCACGGTGTCGGACGAGTACACCTCTATTTCGTCAAGGAATGTCCAGCCCGCGCTTATGGTGGTTCCGCCGTCTTCAAACGGCTCTTTGTGATGAATTACAAACTTTACAAAACGCCCGGGAGTGTCACCCGCAGTTGAGACCGTGGCGGTGCCGGTGAGGGAAGTGCCCATTTCTGTGGTCTCGTCAATCGTGACCAGCCCCGCGGGAGTGTAGTCCCCGTCAAATTCGCCGGAGACATAAACAGTAAGTTTTTCCGGAGCGTAGATACCGGCCTCTGTCTCCGCAAGGTAGTTGATAACAAAAGCTTTTAAGTTAGTTCGTTCCGAGCCTAAGTCAAGGATAATGACAAAATCGCCGTTTTCATCTTTGTTTGTCTGGTTAAAGCCTACAAACGCCCCGCTTTTATAGTAATAGCCCTCGGTTTGCTCTCCTTTGACGCCGTCGGTGAGCTTAAAGCTTTCGTCGTCCGCGTAAGCGGCGCTGGCGGGCGTTATCAGGGTGTACTCCTTCCCGCGGGAGAGAAGCGCGGATTCGTCAAGCGCGGCGACCGGCAGAGCGAAAACCGCGACGATAGCCAAAAAGATTAAAAGTTTTTTCATAATAACCATAACTCCTTTTTTTGCTGTGTGGGTATAATTTAATAACAATAAAACAACCCTTTTTTTATAACTTCGATATTAAATATAAAACAAAAACCGCGATGCTTAAAAAAAGTATTGAAATTATCAAACACGAATGTTATAATAGCTGCGCACGCGCCGGTGTGTCGAAATCGGCAGACGAGGCAGACTCAAAATCTGTTGCCTGAGAGGGCGTGCGGGTTCAAGTCCCGCCACCGGTACCAAATATGCGGCTTCGCCGCAGTGAATCATTGAAAAATAAAATTTTTCAATGTGCAACTTTTTGTCTTTGTGGTTTAAACAACCACAATTTCGGCAAGCCGAAACCGCCAAAAAGGTTGCGGTTCCCTGAATTTGCAAAATTGATGGTAGAAATTGATAAAAAATGCGGTTCCTTGAATTCATAGTAGATAGTGAAATCATCAAAAAGGTTGCGGTTCTATAAATTAATCGTTTGAAATCTAAAGCATTTACAAATTTGCGTATCGATAAAAAGGGAATATCAAGTACAATTTAAGGAGGACGAAAACATACAAAAAAACTGTTTCGGAATTTGCGGGTTTAGGCTTATTTTTCCGCTTTCCTTTTTCTTTGTAAAGCTCGCGGGACTGCTTATCGCTCTGATAATTTATTCAATACTCGCGGTTGTGGGCGCGGGAATAATCGTGCTTTTCGGCTGGATACCGCTCCTTGGGATTCCGTTTCTTATGTTGGGGGGAATAATCGCGCTCTACGCGGTTTTGGGTATGCTTATCGCCGTGCTGGTGTTTTTAAGGTTTATATAGCTTAAAATTTTGGTTTATTTATTATCTAGCTCAGGCGGCTGTAACCACATTTAATTCCCCGATTTAAGCAAAAAAAAGATATGTAGCGGCCGCCAATATGGCCGCTTTTTGCAAGGCGTTTGTTGTTGTTTTTACTTTTTAATGCTTTTCTCCCACCGATTCGCTGCTTGTCCGCTTAAACAGCAGGTTAATGCACCAAAGCCCGCAGAGACCGACAAGCGTATATATTATTCTGCTTATTACGGCGCCCTGCCCTCCGAATATCCAAGCGATGAGGTCAAATTGGAACAGTCCGATCAGACCCCAGTCAATGGCGCCGATTATTACCAATACCAAAGAAAATTTATCGAGCATTATTAGTTTCTCCTTCCTACTCTATGCTCTTTAGCTGTCTGCTTTTGTATTTTGCCTTGATTTAAAATAATTATTCATTATAAGGAATTTTTTATGAGAACACGCCCCAAAAAAAACAGGGAAAAACGCCTAAAAGCTGTCAGCGGCTATTTCGTCGAATTTGACGGAGATATCCTTGACATAGAAAAAACCTTTGGGGTGAAAAACCCAAAGGTTGCCCTTGAGCTCGGCTGCGGAAAGGGAATGTTCGCGGAGTCGCTTTCGGGTTACCGCCCCGACTGTTTTATACTCGCCGTTGAAAAGGTCACTGACGTAATAATGATGGCGATGGAAAGGGCGGCCCGCGCCGGGGCGGCAAATATTAAGTTCGCCAACCTTGACGTCGCTTTGGCGCCCGATGTTTTGCCGCGGCATTTTGCCGATGAGATTTACATTAATTTTTGCGACCCTTGGCCGAAAAAGAAAAACGCGAAACGCCGTCTTACCCACCCGATATTTTTAGAAAAATATAAGGGTCTTTTAAAAGACGGCGCGAGTATTTTTTTTAAAACCGATAACATCGGCTTGTTTGAGTATTCGCTTGAAACCTTCGCGGGTGCGGGGTTTACGCTTAAAAACGTGTGTTTTGACCTCCACGGCGACCCCGCGCTTTCAAAAACCAATATTATGACCGAATACGAGATTAATTTTTCGCGAAAAGGGTTTAAGATAAACTATTTGGAAGCGTTTTTACCTTGATTTAAAAATTCAAGCACGATTTCTTTTTCGTCAAAGGGGTATTTTACCCCTTTTATTTCTTCGTAATTCTGGTGCCCTTTTCCCACAATAAGTATGATATCGCCGGGTTTAGCGTTCTCAAGACAATAATGTATGGCTTTTTTTCTGTCTTTTATAACGATAACCTCGCCGGCGGGAGAAGTGACGCCGGTTTTTATGTCCGCGATAATGTCGTCGACCTCTTCGTACCGCGGGTTGTCGGAGGTTATAACCGAAACGTCCGAGTGCCGGGTTATAACGTCGCCCATGGCAAAACGCCGCAAGCGCGAGCGGTTCCCGCCGCAGCCGAAGACGGTAAACACCCTGCCTTTACGGTAGGGCTTGACCGTGTCGTACAGCGTCTTGACCGAAAGCTCGTTGTGGGCGTAGTCGATTATAACCGTAAAGCCGCCGGGAGCGTTTATGGTTTCGTTCCGCCCCTTTATAACCGTCGCTCTAAGTCCTTTTTCAATTATGTCGTCAGGCACGCCCAAAAATGAGCAGACGGCGGAGGCGCAGAGCGAGTTATAAACCCCGGCGATTCCCGGGTGGGGAATGACAAAGTGCGAGGAAACCCCCGAATGGCAAAAGTCGTATTCGGTGATAAGTCTGCCGTCCTTGGCGATAAACCCAATGTTTTGCGAAGTATAGTCATAGTCGTAATGGGTGCCGAACTCTTTAATCTCACAGCCTGCTCCCTCTTCCATAAATTTTGTCTCAATGTCGTTGGCGTTGAAAAATCCCGTCTTACAAGACGAAAAGAGCTGTTTTTTACAAAGCCTGTATTCGTTATAATCGGCGTGTTCGCCGTCGCCTATATGGTCGGGGGAAAGGTTTGTAAACACCCCGATATCAAAATTTATGCCGTAGGTTCGGTGATGCTTAAACCCCTGCGAGGAGGTTTCCATAACAACGCAGTCGATACCATCTGAAACCATTTCCCGAAAATGCTTATGTATTAAATAGCTCTCGGGCGTGGAGTTGTCGCTTTTATAAATTTTGTCGCCTATTATCGTGCCTATGGTTCCGATAACGCCGACCTTCCGCCCCGCCTCCCCCAAAACGGACGCGATCATAAACGCCGTGGAGGTCTTGCCTTTTGTCCCGGTGAGGGCGATTTTTAAAAGCTCGTTTTGCGGGTTGCCGAAAAAATTCGAGGAAGCTTTCGCGAGAAATTTTCTTGTGTCCTTTGCCTTGATCAGAACGGCGTCAGAGGGCAGCTCGATGTCGTCCTGCGCGCAAAACACCCTGCACCCCTTGGCGTAGGCATTTTGAGCGTATTTATGGCCGTCTGTCTCAAACCCTTTAAGGCAGACGAACATATCCCCGGGTTTTAAAGTTCGCGAGTCAAAACAAAGGTCGTTAATTTCTATATTTGCGTGCTCGTCTCCCCGGAAACCCTCCGTTTCAACGCCTTTTAGAATAAGCAAAAGCAACATAGCCGTTTCTCCTTTACCCAAATGAGTTTAAATTAAGCGCTTAGTTTGGTTTATTTTTTCTTATGCGTAATAGTCGTCAAACGCCGATTTATCAATGACTCCCTCAAAAACGGTTTCGGAACGCCCTGTCATTGTTATTTCGCCGCTTTTGCGGTCATAATCAATTTTAATAACCCCGCCGCGCTGTTTTACAAAAACAGTTTCGCCCACTTTCCCCGCGAGATACGCCGAGTAAAACACGGTGGCGCAGCCCGTGGCGCAGGCAAGCGTCTCGCCGCAGTTACGCTCCCATGAGCGCATGTTTATATGACTTTTATCAATTACGCTAAAAAAGTGAATATTGGCTTTTTTGGGGAAGAAAGCGGCGTTTTCAAGTAAAGCGCCGTATTTTTCAATGTCAAAGATACCGGGGTCGTCAAGCCCGAGGTCGGAATCTGTCTCCGCCCCGCAGTGCGGGTTCCCCAAGGAGAGGGCGGTAAGGGAAAAGGTTTTATCATCTATTTTATATGGATATCCGACAAGCGCGTTGCCTTTATTTGTAAGGGTGACGGGGATTTTCCCGCTTTCTAAAACAGGTTTGCCGATATTTGCCGAGATGTTTTCGACTTTCCCGTTTTCCACTAAAAGGTTAACTGTTTTTATCCCGCCCAAAGTTTCCACGGTAAAGGCTTTTTTTTCGGTATATTTTTTTTCATACACAAATTTACCCACCGACCTAAGCCCGTTGCCGCACATCTCCGCCTCGCTGCCGTCGGGGTTGAACACCCTCATTTTAAAGTCGGCCGTTTCGGAAACGCATACCAATATCAGCCCGTCGCTCCCGATACCCTTGTGGCGGTCTGAGACAAACGCCGCGAATTTGGGTATGTCAATGTCGTTCAGATGTTGGTCGATCAGCGAAATATAGACATAATCGTTGCCGTAAGCTTGCATTTTTGTAAAACGCATTATAGTCACCTCTCCTTAATTATAAGCCGTTTTTTGGATAATGCAATGATTTTTTAATTGACTAATGGAAAACTTTGTGTTATACTTATTTTCGGAGGTTTATTCTTTGAACGGTGACTTTTTCGCTTTAATGTTTAGAATGAAATACATTAACCGCTGGGGGCTTATGCGAATCACGCGTGACGAGAACCTTTCCGTCCATTCGCTTGAGTGCGCTTTGCTCGCGCACGCCCTTTCCGTTATCGGGAATAAATACTTCGGCAGGGAATACGACACCGACAAAATTGTGCTGAAGGCGCTTTACCACGACGCCACGGAAATTCTCACCGGAGACCTTCCCACCCCCGTTAAATATTATGACGAAGTTATAAAATCCGCCTATAAAGCGGTTGAGGCGCGCGCCGTCGACCGACTGCTTGACCTTTTGCCGCCCGAGCTCCGCCCGGAATATCAGCCGCTTTTTGAGTACACGGAAGAAGAGCGGAAAATTATAAAAGCGGCCGATAAGCTTTCGGCATATATCAAGTGCCTTGAGGAAACAGACTTGGGAAACCGCGAGTTCGCCCACGCTCTTGCCTCCACAAAGTCGCTTATGGAAGAGCTTGACTGCGAAGAGCTCAACTATTTTGTGGAAAACAATATCTCGTCTTTTACAAAAGCGCTCGATGAGCTGCAAAACATAAAAATATCACAACTTAAGGAGAAGCAATAATGAAAATTGGTGTTATTTCCGATTCTTTCAGACTGGGATTTACCGAAAGCATAGCCAAAGCGGCGTCACTCGGCGCGCAGGGAGTGCAGAAGTACATGACACACGGCGATTTTGCCGCCGAAAATCTTTCTCCCCAAAGGATAGCCGAAATCAAAGACATAATGAACTCAAACGGTCTTGTTTTCTCGGCTATTTGCGGGGATTTCGGCTGGGACTTAAACCACCCTCAAGTTGTGGACAAGACAAAAGCCGTGCTTGAGAAAGCAAAAGAATTAGGCTGCGATATCGTGACCACACATATCGGGAAGATAACCGATGAAAACGACGCCCGAATGGAACTTATCCGCGAAAACGCCTTGAAGCTCGCGAACTTTGCTTCCGGAATGGGGTCTTTCTTGGCCGCCGAAACCGGGACCGAAAAATCGCCGGTGTTAAAGCGTTTTCTCGACTCTCTCGGCGCGAAAGGATTTGCCGTAAACATGGACCCCGCGAACCTTGTCATGTGCGTTGACGACGACCCGGTGTCCGCGGTGCATACACTTAAAGACTATATCGTCCACACCCACGCGAAGGACGGCGTCAGGTATGACAACGGCACTTGGCTTGAGGTTCCGCTCGGCGAGGGCGGCGTCAAGTGGCCTGAATACCTAAGGGCGCTTAAGAGCGCCGGCTTTGATGGCTATTTGACTATCGAGAGGGAAGTGGGGGAAAACCCCGCGCATGACATCGGGCTCGCGGTTGAGTTCCTGAAAGAACATTTAAAATCATTATAATCAGCAAAACGCGAAAATTAACTTTTAAATTTAAAGAGGTTTTAGAATGCCGGTTCCTTTTAAAGTAAACTTAACGGGGAAAACAGCCGTGGTCACGGGCGGCGGCGGAGTGCTTTGCTCTGAATTTTCAAAAGCGCTTGCAGAATGCGGGGCAAACGTGGCGGTGCTTGATTTGTTTTATGACCCCGCCAATAAAACCGCCGAGGAAATTATTTCCGCCGGCGGGTCAGCCAAAGCTTACGCCTGCGATGTGTTAAAACGAAGTGAGCTTGAGGAAGTAAGGGAAAAAATTCTAAAGGATTTTTCCCGCATTGATATATTAATCAACGGCGCGGGGGGGAATTCGCCCAAAGCGACCACGGAAAGCGAAAGGCTTACAAAAGCCGAACTTGAAAACTCCGAGGGGCTTAACTTTTTTAACCTTATGCCCGCGGGCTTTGAGTTTGTGTTTAACCTTAATATACTCGGCACGCTGCTTCCCACCCAAGTTTTCGCCCTGCCAATGGCAAAGTCCGGCGGCGGCGCGGTATTAAACATATCTTCAATGAACGCTTACCGCCCGCTGACCAAAATTCCCGCTTACTCGGCGGCAAAGGCGGGGGTTTCAAACCTCACGATGTGGCTCGCCACCCATTTTTCAAAAGTTAACATCCGCGTGAACGCCATAGCGCCGGGCTTCTTTGTCACGAATCAAAATAAAAATCTTTTGTTTGACGGCGAGGGCAACCCCACCGAAAGGACAAAAAAAATTCTTGCCGCCACGCCGTCAGAGCGTTTCGGGAAACCCGAGGAGCTTGTGGGCGCGGTTTTGTTTTTATGCGATGAAAAATCTTCTTCCTTTGTAAACGGAGTTGTTTTGCCCATTGACGGCGGCTTTTCGGCTTATTCGGGGGTTTAGTATAGTTTTTCTCCCATTATTTAAGGCCGCCACATATTTTTTGTTGTTTATGAAAATAAATATATTAGTGTAAAGACTTTTACCGAACGGAGGAAAGCAAAAGTGAAAAAACTTATCATCATTTTTTTAGCCGCGTTTCTTTGCCTTGGCATGTTTATTTCTTGCGGGAAAGGCGATGGAGACAGCAGTTCTGTCACCGAAGGACAAAGCACCCCCGATGTAAGCGATACTTCGGAACCGCCCTCTGAAGCGTCCCGGCCGGAAGACGACCCCTATACCGACAGCGAGGGCAGGTATGTCAACACAAATGAAGTCATTGACTGGGAAGAAAGGGAGTTTTCCATTATTGTCAGAGGCAAGGGCGCCGGAACTTATCAGTCGGACGACTTTACCACAGGCAGCGAGCTGTACGGCGATCTGCTGGACACCGCGGTGACTGAGCGCAACAACAAAATCGAGGCCGCTTATAATGTAAAACTTAAGATTTACAAAAGCGATTCGCTAACCGGAGATCCGATTGTAAGCGACATAAGGACGGATATATCTACAAACACCCGCCTTTATGACGCCGTCATGCCGACAATCCCGGCGCTTTCCGTACTTGCCGCCGAGGGAAATCTGCTTGATTTGAATACCCTCCCGTATATCAAGCTTGAAGCGCCTTGGTGGGACGCGAACGCGACAAAGACCTTTTCCGTAGCGAATAAGGTTTATTTTACCACCGGCGATATTACCATTCTGAATAAAGTCAACTCCGGAGGAATGCTGTTCAGCAAGGAAATTGTTAAAAATTTAGGTCTTGACGACCCCTACGCTCTTGTCAAAGACCATAAGTGGACTTATGAGAAAATGAAACAAATGGCAAAATCGGCCACCGTTATTAATAACAAAGAAAACGTGACGGCGCCGGAGAACACTTGGGGAATGCTGGCGTCCTACAATGACGCGCTTGCCTTTTACGGCTCGGCGGGGCAGCTCCTTTGCGCCAAAGACCCGGACGACTTTCCGTATCTTGTGTTCGGCGATGAAACCACAATGACAATAGCGCAAAAAATAATTGACGATATGATTGAGAAAAACACTTGGGTTGTATACGCGCAAAACTTCGAGCCGAATATTTGGGTAACTTCGCTTGACGCTTTTATTGAGGGAAGAATACTCTTCCGCCCGTCGGTATTTTCAGCCACGACAAAGCTAAGAATCGCGGGAGCCGATTTCGGAGTGCTGCCCATGCCGCTTTGGAATGAAGACCAAGACGACTATTGCACTTATTGCGGCACGGGGGAAACGGCGGGGCTTGGCATTTCCATCGGATGCGATGACCCAGATTTTTCCGCCTATATGGTCGAGGCGATCGCCTGCGAATCCAAAAACATCATTACCCCCGCTTATGTGGAATTAAACTTGAAATCAAAAGATATGCAGGACAATGACAGCTATGATATGCTTGAGATTGTTTTCAGCAATATTGTTTACGACACCGGCGAGGCATATGATTTCGGCGGTTTAAAAAGAATGTTCTCAAGCCAAGTCGAATCCGGCAGGAACACGCTTATTTCGGATTTTGACACTAAAAAACAAGTGATTGATACCGCGATCGACGACTTGATTGACAGCTATCTCGCCAATCAGAATTAATTTTAACTTTAAAACCTTTTTTGTTTAAGTTTAATAGTTTAAGGCGGGCAAAATGCCCGCCTTGAAATTTATATATCGCTTAATGCTTTTGCTTTATGTTTTATTGCTTTTTTGTAGAGTCCGCGAACGCGTCGCCGTAGGCTTCCGGTTTGAGAACCCCGATATACGGCAGGTTGCGGTATTGTTCGGAAAAATCAAGCCCGTACCCCACCACAAATTCATTCGGGATGGTTATGCCGACATAATCCGCCGTAATATCCGCCGAGCGCCTTTCGGGCTTGTCAAGAAAAGTGCAGATCTTAAGGCTGTTCGGGTTCCTTGATAAGAGCAAGTTCTTAATCTGGGACAATGTATGGCCGGAATCAAGTATATCTTCGATTATCAGCACGTCATAACCCGCAACCGAGCTTTTAAGGTCAAGCTCAATATTGATATTGCCGTCGGACAAGGCGCCGTTGCCGTAAGAAGAAACCCGCATAAAATCCACGCTCACGCCAAGGTTAATCCGCCGCATGAGGTCAGACATAAAAACGACGCTGCCCTTGAGTATTCCTACCAGCAGCAATTTCTTCCCCGTGTAGTCGGCGGTGATGGTTTCGGCCAGCTCTTTTACCTTCGCGCGTATTTCATCTTCGGTGACAAGCACCTTCGCAATATTTGCCTCAATGTCTGACAAATGACCCACCGACTTTCATTTTTGTGTATTTTACTACAATATCTTGTGTTTGTCAACAATATGCTGTAGATTTTGGAGATTTTACGCAAAGGGACAAAAAACAGTTGCTTTTTTGGGTCAAGTAGTGTAAAATGCCAATGTTATTAATTTGGGGTAAATCGGCAAGTTTTCCCCGGGAAGGATAAACCGATGTCACTTTTGTCAATTTTTTATTTTCTCAGCACAGGCAACTCGACCGACGCCGATACTTTCCCGATTTCCGGCTTTGAAAACATTGCGTCGGACGCTACTTTTTTGGAAAAACTAAAGTACGGGCTTAAGATATGCGGAATAGGAATGCTCGTTGTGTTCCTTGTGCTGTTAACGCTTAACCTGATTTTGCACTTATTCAAGCTTTTCAATAAAAGAGGCGAAAAGACCCCGAGCACAGACGCCGTAACGCCTGACGTCAAAATGCCAACTGTCGGCGAAGTTCGGGTTGGTGACGTTATACCTGCCGTCAGCGGAAACGAGGCCGCAGGCGGGTCAAATGTTCTTGCCGCCGTTATCGGATCCGCTATCGCCGCCCATAAGGGGGAAAAAGATATTTCCTTTAATATTGTCTCAATCAAAGAATTAAAGTAGACAAAAATCTGTTATTATACAGTAATATAACCGCATTAAAAAGTTAAAGTTAGGAAATGGAGATAAAAGCATGAAAAAATACATTGTAACTGTTAACGGAACAAAATATGAGGTTTTGGTGGAAGAGGGAAGTCCGGTTTCTTCACCCGCCGCCGAAAAAGTTCAGGACGAGCCGAAAAAAACTGCCCCGCCCGCTCCCGCGGCTAAGCCCGCCGATACTGTCTCCCCCGCCGGCGGAACAAAAGTCAACGCTCCGCTGCCCGGGAATGTTTTAAAGGTTAATTTTTCGGTCGGGCAGGTTTGCAAGAAGGGCGATATCCTCTGCATACTTGAGGCAATGAAAATGGAAAACGAAATTTTGTCCCCCGTGGACGGAAAGGTCGTCACGGCCGCGGCCTCGGGCGCTACGGTAAATACCGGCGACTTGCTCTTCGTCATTGAGTGACAAGTGACAATAAAAATTTATTTTAGGTGGTATAGATTTGGAAATTCTTAATGCTTTGAGCAAAATTATAGACAAGTCAAGCTTTTCCGTGATTGATATAAAAACTGTTATTATGTATGTGATAGTCGCGGTACTTTTCTACCTTGCCGTTGTTAAGAAATTTGAACCTCTCCTGCTTATCCCCATTGCTTTCGGCATACTTCTCGCCAATATTCCGCTCGCGGGGCTGTTTCATTCAGACTTCTTTATTAATAACACGGGCGCGATAGACTGGAAAGCCTTAGCCCAAAACGGGGGGCTTATCGATTACCTTTATCTCGGCGTCAAGCTTGGCATATACCCGCCGCTGATATTTATGGGGGTGGGGGCGATGACAGACTTTTCCCCGCTTATCGCCAACCCCAATTCAATTCTCCTCGGGGCGTCCGCTCAGTTTGGGGTGTTTGTGGCTTTCATAGGCGCGCTGCTGCTTGGTTTTACCGTTCCGCAGGCGGCGTCTATCGGAATCATAGGCGGCGCCGACGGCCCCACCGCGATTTATGTTACAAAAACGCTCGCGCCGGAGCTGCTCTCCGCCATCGCGATCGCCGCTTACTCGTATATGGCTCTTGTTCCCTTTATACAACCCCCGATAATGAAGCTCTTCACAACGAAAAAGATGCGCGCCACGGTGATGGATCAGCTAAGACCCGTCTCGAAAGGCGAACAAATCGTCTTCCCGATAATCGTTACCCTTGTGACCAGCCTTATTCTCCCCGACGCTACCCCGCTTGTGGGTATGCTTATGCTCGGCAACCTGTTTAAAGTCAGCGGAGTTACCGAAAGGCTTTCAAAAACCGCGGGAAACGAGCTTATTAACATAGTTACAATCCTCCTCGGCGTGTCGGTGGGCGCCACTTGCAACGCCGCAGACTTTTTAAGCCCAAGAACCCTTTATATCATCGGGCTCGGCCTTTGCGCGTTCGCTTTCGCCACTTTTGGCGGGGTGATATTCGGTGACCTTATGTACCTTATTTCAAAAGGAAAGATCAACCCGCTTATCGGTTCCGCCGGCGTTTCAGCCGTGCCTATGGCGGCGAGAGTTTCTCAGGTCGTGGGGCAGAAAGAGAACCCCTCCAACTTCTTGCTCATGCACGCGATGGGACCAAACGTCGCCGGAGTTATCGGCTCGGCGGTGACGGCGGGGGTATTCTTGGCGCTGTTCCAGTAGTTTTTCCTGAAAGGAGACCATTTATATGGCAAAAGTTAAAATAACCGAAACCGTTCTCCGCGACTCTCACCAGTCGCTCGTAGCCACCCGCATGACGACGGAAGAAATGCTCCCCGCGCTGAGAGCGCTCGACGAGGTCGGATACCACTCGCTTGAGGCATGGGGTGGCGCGACTTTCGACTCTTGTCTCCGCTTTTTAAACGAAGACCCTTGGCAAAGGCTTAGGGTTATACGAGATAACGTAAAAAACACAAAGCTGCAAATGCTCTTCCGCGGCCAGAATATACTCGGCTACCGCCACTACGCGGACGACGTCGTGGAATACTTTGTGCAAAAATCGCTTGCTAACGGCATCGATATTATCAGGATTTTTGACGCGCTTAACGATATCAGAAACCTAAAAACCGCGATAAACGCCACAAAAAAGGAAAAAGGCCATGTTCAGGCCGCGATATCCTATACTACCGGTCCGGTGTTTAACAACGAATATTTCGCGAATTACGCCAAAGAGCTTGAGGAGACGGGCGCGGATTCGATTTGCATAAAAGACATGGCGGGGCTGCTTAAGCCTTATGACGCGTATGATCTTGTAAAAGCGATCAAACTCAAAGTAAAGCTGCCCGTACAGCTCCACACCCACTACACCGCGGGGCTTGCCTCCATGACTGTCTTAAAGGCCGTCGAGGCGGGCGCCGACGTTGTGGACACCGCGATTTCCCCAATGGCGCTCGGCACTTCCCAGCCCCCCACAGAGCCTATCGTGGCGACGCTTATGGGTACTCCGTTTGACACGGGGCTGGATTTACAAAAGCTTGACGTCGTTTCAAAGTATTTTGAAGGTCTTAGAGACAAATATATAAAATCCGGGCTTCTCGACCCGAAGGTCATGGACGTGAACATAAACGCGCTTCTCTATCAGGTTCCCGGCGGAATGCTTTCAAATCTTGTTTCCCAGCTTAAACAGGCGGGGAAGATAGATAAGCTCCAAGAAGTGCTTGAGGAAGTTCCCCGCGTAAGGGAAGAAGTGGGATACCCTCCGCTGGTGACCCCGACTTCTCAGATTGTCGGCACTCAGGCGGTGTTTAACGTGCTGACAGGGGAGAGATACAAAACCGTCACCAAAGAATTCAAAGCTATGGTTAAGGGCGAATACGGCAAAACTCCCGCTCCGATATCCAAGGATATTGTTAAACAAATAATCGGCAACGAGGAAGTCATAACATATCGCCCCGCCGACGCGATAAAGCCGGAACTGGATAACTTACGGCAGGCGGCCGCTAAATATATCAAACAGGACGAAGACGTCCTCACCTACGCGCTGTTTGACCAAGTGGCGACTAAATTCTTTGAAAACCGCGAGATAAAGGAAATTTCAAACGATACCTCAAAGTATTATGTAAACGTGCGCGAGATTTCCTAACCTATTAGTTTTACCGCAATTTAATAACGGGGTGCTTTAAAGCTGAGAATATACCCGCTGAACCTGTTCGGATAATGCCGGCGTAGGGATGGCAAACGCGTTTTTTGTAACGCTTTTGCAAAAAAGAATGTTTACGCCGCTTAGCAAAGCGGCGTTTTCTTTTACTCAAGCGGTTTTAGCGATAGTGCCCATATTATATTTTATTAATTAAAAGAGGGGTTGGTGACTTTTCAGATGAAAACAAATCAAATTAAAAACAAAAATATTTTTATCCTTGCCGAGTGTTCGATAATGATTGCTCTCGCGAGCGTGCTTTCGGTCATTAAGCTTTATGAGGCGCCGCTGGGCGGAGCGGTCACGCTCTTCTCAATGCTCCCCATTATTTATATTTCATTTAAATACGGGATACGCTGGGGGCTTGGGAGCGGCTTTGTCTATTCTGTCGTCCAGTTGGTGCTGGGGCTAAACAGTTTAGCGTATATTCCCACCGCCGTCGGGGTGGTTTCAAGCATTCTGCTTGATTTTATCCTGCCGTTTACGGTTTTAGGGCTTGCGGGGGTTGTTAAGGAAAGTGATACTCCGCCAACCGCGTCAAGGGTGATAGTCGGGACAGTACTGGCGGTTGTGCTGAGGTTTGCCTTTCATTTTGTCGCGGGGGCGGTTATCTGGTACTCGATAACCAAGGCGGGGGAGTGGAACACATTTGTCTTTAAGCATGGAATGTGGGCATATTCGTTTATTTATAATATTATTTACCTCGGGCCTGACGGGGGGCTTGTCATCTTAGCCTCGCCCGCCATAATCAGGTTTTTAAAGTCTGCTTCGCATTGACAAAAAATAAACTTACTTAAGGCGAAACGCCTTGACACAAAAACCCTGTTATGTTAATATATCCGGTGAAACCTGCTAATAAAAGTCAAGCCTTAAAATGAAAACAAGTGCAGAAAATTCGTGGAAATGAGCAATCACGAAAAAAAGCATAGAAAATGACCCCGAAGCAATGGCAATTTTGCG
>Ga0265294_10005932_pt1 | contig 14793 bp, 14 predicted proteins | sample MunlanPumphouse3_FD_192504 | JGI IMG/M metagenome (GOLD analysis project Ga0265294, IMG submission 192504) | Groundwater microbial communities from a municipal landfill in Southern Ontario, Canada - Pumphouse #3 | ecosystem: Environmental > Aquatic > Deep subsurface > Groundwater | place... | reverse complement strand
TCGGGAAAATCTGAAATTTAGATTTCAAAAAAAAATACATAAAAAACAAAAAGAAACGCCGCCAACAGGACTCGAACCTGTGACATGCTGGTTAACAGCCAGCCACTCTACCAACTGAGTTATGGCGGCACAGTTGTGTTGCCTAATTACATGGGCGGGTCAATGTATTAAAGATTATGATTTTGGTCTCTCTTTGTCCTGATGCAAAGACGAGAGATGTTTAGTGAGGACTTCCAGTTCCTGATCAAAGTTTGCCAGCATCTCAAAGGCTTTCGGCGTGGCAACAGCCCCGGACGGCGTCGCTTTGATATACTGCATCTGTTCTAAAACCCGTAGAGAATACCGTATTCTGTGCTGCGGCTGGCTGAGTTCCTCGGTGAGTTTCATAATGCCGATCGGACCCTGACGTGCAACAACACGCATGACGGACAGGTGGCGTTCGAGTAGTTCTACTTCTCCATTGATTTTGCTGAGCATTATTACTCCACTTTTTTGTTTGTTTCTTCCTCTTCGCGCATCTCTTCTTCGAGTTCTGCGCGAATCTGGGCACGATATTCATCTTGTTCTTTCTGCATCCTGGCAAGACGTTCTTCTTTGGTAGTTCCGTGAATCTCAAGCCAGGCTTTGGTCGTACGGTATTTTGGAATAAATACTGCAAGACTGATTATGGAAATTACGATGCAGATGATTACAATCGGTATTCTGAGCCAGATAGAGGTCGGGACGATAAAGAATACAACAATTGCCGCAGCTATTGCAAATATCAGAATGTTTAAGATGATTACGAGAACCGTAAATTTTCCCTTAAACAGAGTCTGCTCAGTGTCATCCATTGGTAAGTACATCAGCGTCACAAAGATAAAAACTACATCTCTTTGGAGCGCTAATAGTGAGACAATATGAAGCAGATTTTGGATGAATTGGAATTACATTCATGCGATGCATATGTTGCATATGACTCTTCGGAAAATGCGGATATGCGATATGCTTCGGGATTTCTCGCATCTGACCCGTATATATACGTATTTTCGAGAGATGGGATTGCCTCAATAATTGTCTCTTCAATGGAAGAAACACGTGCGCGCCACGAGTCAACATGTAACATAGTGACACGCATCTCTGCAGGTCTTCCGGAACTGCTGAAAAAATATCATGATCAAAATCTTGCTACGGCTCATATGATCCGGAATTTTGCGGGTTCGCGGATTCTTATCCCTCCATCGATGTCGGTAGGATTCGCTCACAGCCTGACCGAGGTCGCTGAAGTGGTCATTGATTCAGGTACTGTCGCAGGAATTAGGAGTGTGAAGTCCGAGGACGAGATCACAAAGATCCGCTATGTCCAGAAAAAAAATGAGATAGCTACCCGTGCAGCTGTCGATGCAATCAGAAAATCGGAACCGGATGACAGGGGGATTCTGATGCTTGAAGACGCGCCGCTCACGTCGGAAAGAATTCGTGATATCATCCACTTTGCCCTCCGTCCATTCAACTGTGAGGACATCGATACGATCATCTCATGTGGTGAAGCATCATCTATGCCGCATGCGCGGGGGACTGGTCCGCTGTATGCAAACCAGCCTATCGTGATGGATGTGTTCCCTAAGAGTGAGCTGACTGGATATTTTGCCGATATGACAAGGACCGTATCCAAAGGTGCCCCCTCTGATGAGATAATTCGGATGTACAATTCCGTACAAAAGGCCAAAGAACTGGCTGAATCAATGATTCGTCCGGGTGTTACTGGGGCTGCAGTTTATACTGCTGTTGTGGAGTTTTTTCAGGCTGAGGGATATGAAACCGCAGGTTCTTCCGGTTTCACTCATAGTCTTGGTCACGGCGTCGGACTTGAGATCCATGAAGCTCCGTCTCTTTCTCCATCAGGCGGCGAGCTAAAAGAAGGGCATGTTATCACGCTTGAACCCGGTCTCTATTATCAGGGAATCGGCGGAGTCAGACTTGAGGATATGGGTGTCGTAACAAGTGATGGATTTGACAGGTTTACGTGCTTTGAAGAAAAATTAGTATTATAGTATTATGAACGATAACGAACTGGATAACTACATTGAGGCGGGGCGGATCGCAAAAACCGTTCTGCACAAATGTGCTGCTGAGATAAAACCGGACGTAGGCCTCGCTGAAATCTTTGAAATGGTCCTCGACGAGATCTTATCGGCCGGCGCATCTCATTCTTTTCCGCCGAACATCTCATTAAATAATTGTGCCGCTCACGACACTGCTTCTCCTGATGAGGAACGGATATTTGCCGCGGGGGACTTGGTGAAACTGGATATCGGAACGCACATCGACGGGTACATCGCGGACACTGCCGTTACGGTAGATCTTGGAGATCATGCTTCATTATGCGAGGCATCACGCGCAGCTCTGGATGCCGCGATCAAAGTTGTCGCGCCTGAAGTAGTTGTCAGCGACATTGGCACGGTCGTCGAAGAAACGATCACATCATTTGGCTACAAGCCGATCATCAACCTCACAGGCCACGCTCTTGCACGTTATAGTCTCCATCATGGTCTCTCTATTCCCAACACAGGGAGATTCGGCACCGCAGTGCTGAGAGAGGATATGGTTATTGCGATCGAACCCTTTGCTTCTACCGGCTCAGGTCTGGTTCATGAAGCCCCCCGGGCGGAAATTTATCAGGTTGTCGGTGATTCCCCAGTCAGATCTCCGGCAGGCCGGAAAATCCTGAAGCAGGCTGAACAGATGCATGGTCTGCCGTTCGCCCGCCGCTGGCTGAATGTTCCCAAAGCTGAACTGGCCCTACCGACCCTGCTTCGACAAGGGAACCTCTTCCAGTATCACTGTTTATCGGATGTGCCGGACTGTTTTGTATCACAGTTCGAACACACAGTCATCGTGACCGCAGATGGTGCTCTGGTCACTACCAGATAAAAAAAGTAAAAATATTATTTCGTGAGAGGCAGATTCCAGGAACGTTCGTTCTCAAGAACATACTCCCACTCTTTTTTGCAGGCGCAGGGGATCTCCCAGACATCATCTAAGACACTTTTATCGGCCGTAAGGGAATACTCATTGATCGCAGCAACGATCTCTTTATCGCATGTTCCGCAGTTGTGCGGCCCGCGTTTGAATCCTCCGCCTACCGGATCACACGCTACGGGGACATCTGCTTCCCGGAGAACTTTCAGCGCAGACCAGAGATACGGCGGCCTGAATCCTCCTTTCTGCCAGTAGTGTTCCAGTTCCGTTCTGCCCTGGATCGTGCAGAGGTTCATAGAAATCATGTCTGCGTAGGGTGCAACCTCGCGAATGGATATCTCCATGTCCTCTAATGCCTCTTTTTCGGTTAAAAAGAGTGGTTTCATCATCAGATATGCCTTGACGCCGACACCTGCATTATGTGCCGTCTCGGAAGCTTTGATGAAATCGGCAAAGGTATTTCCTTTATCGATCGACTTTTCCCGAATGGCATCGTTCGTCGTTTCCAGACCGATCGCGACCGTGAGCGGATGGGCCTGACCCTTATCCAGACTCTTTAGAAGACGGGAGAGTGCATCTTCAGTTACATACTCGGATCTGGACTCAGCAATCAGCGGCTTTCCTGCAAAAAACTCACCGAATCCGTCAAGAACTTCAAGAGGAACCTCATTTTTGTCAAAGACACTGCCCGAGGTGAAGATCTTTCCCAACTGGTATTCCTCGGGAGAGTAACTCTCATCCATCCAGAGGATCTGCCCTTTCATATGCTCGATAAGTTCATCCCTTGAACAGGTATCGCGGTCGTTTTTATATCCGCACATCCTGCATCTATTCCAAGAACAGCCGCCGGAAAGGAAGATTCCTGTCAGTGATGAGAGGACCTCACCAAAATATCTGTCCTGTCCTTTCCAAGAAGCAATAGGTTTTCGTGGTTCTGTCATTATTTTCTATCCTGTGTAGTATGTTTGTAGTTCTGTATGAGGCGGAAGTAAATCTCTTCACACTTTTTCAGCTGGTCGATCATAACGCGTTCATTTAGGCCATGCATGGTGCCGAGATCGCCGGGTCCGTATTCGAGAGCGCGAAATCCGGCGAGGCGCAGTGCCCTCGCATCGGACGCAGCCCACTGGACCATCGGAAGGGAGGTGATCCCGTATACGCCGCTGACGGCTTCGCATGTTTTCTGAACAAGGAAGGAATCGGTCGCAGTAATTGAAGCGTTTGCCTTCGTTCTCGGAGTAAGAACCGCCGATGTCGGGATATGGCTGCAGATCTCGTTCAGGACCTCATCGCAGTCACATCCCCACGGAAGCCGCATGTCCATCATGAGAGAACATTTCTGAGCGACGATGTTTACCCGTTCCCCTCCGGAAATGATGCCCGGATTATACATGATCTGCCGGAAGACCGGGCTTAAATCCGTAGTTGTTCCTTCTCCGGCAATCTTGACTGAGTGATCGATCAGTTTATTCATCTCTTCGCTCTGCGGATAAACACGTTTATGCAGTTCTCTCATCCATAAAAGGAAATCCATAGCCTGGGTCACGGCACTCTCGCCGAGAACCGGATACAGAGATGAGTGACCTGGCGTTCCGACAAACTCCACATCAAATCTGCAGACGCCTTTTTGTCCAACAGCCGGGGCATATGCTGGTGTCGGTTCGGCGATCAGCACATCGCACGGGTGGATGAGGTTTTTTTCCAGCAGATATCTCGTACCGTATTTCCCGCCCCCCTCTTCATCACAGACGAATGCGAGAGAGATCGGATGTTCTTCTCCGGCATCCTGTTTTCGTGCCATGGCCGAAAGAATAGCAGCGCATCCGCCTTTCATGTCGGTCGCTCCTCGTCCGTGCACGTACGTGTCATCGATCTTCCCGGAATAGGGTGCATATTCCCATCCTTCGTTTAGGGCGGGTACTACATCTATGTGCCCGCTGAGAAGGAGCCCTCCGGTCTGATCTTTTGATATGACATTATCGTGACCATCCGGTCCGGTCGTTATCGTTCCGGGTATGCCGATCCCCTCTATTATGGAAAGGATATATTCGGCGATCTCGCTTGTGTCGCCGGGCGGATTTTCACTTCGGATCTGTATCAGGTCAGAGCAGAGCTTTGCAACATTCATAGTTATTTCCTTTTGAATTCAGTGAAAAGTTTTCCCAGTGTTCCTTCCGGATAGATGCTCCTGAGGAATTTGAGTCTGAAGAGATCATCGGCCATGTCATGGAAAAACTGGGGCGGGAGGGGTATCTTTGAGTTTGGATCAAGGACGATTCTGAACCCGAGGTATCCTGAGACCTCGTCCGGGTCATACACAAGCTGCCAGAGAATGGGTGTTTCTTCAAACTGTTCTTTGTGATTGTCCCGAAGCCAGATCATGAATGCGGGGAAGAGAGCATAATCTCCAGTTTTCGTGACATCCACACGATTGCGCAGATATTCTGCGGTCATGGTGCATTTTATTGAGTCGGAACTGTATGAGAGAGATGAGAGGGTATAATCCAGGTGGGCGATTGTGTCAATTAAGTAAAAGTACAATACCGGATCCATATCAGAGGGTGTTTCCAGGATCAGGGATTTATGATACAAATAATCGATCTGTTGAGAATAGTCGTTCTTCTCTGGTAACATAGTATTCTTGTTTGGTGTGTAAGACAAAAAGAGTTGGGCTTTGGGAAGTGCCCTTACATAAAGATACGAGTCCTGGACTCAGTATCAGCGAGAAATATTTCTAATATGTTCGTCGGAAAGTTTCACGAGATCGTTTTGCTTGGCAAGATCTGCCACACTTCTGATGGCCTCAAGGAGGTGAACGGATTCTTCAAGAAAACTCAGGATATCGGCCGGGAAAAGGTCGATTCCATACTCATCGATCAGGTGTCGGTGGATCTCTTTGTGGTTAAGACCCATCTCCCGGAGTTCCAGGATAGTGATGACAAACTTTCGTTCCGGACAACCGCAAAGGGGTGAGTCCCGACATTTACATTCGAGAAAATCCTTAAAAAAACGGAGGACCTGGTCCCGCGCTCCCGGGTCCAGACTATCGATATTCATTGAACCGGTGATCGCTTCCAGATTTGCCGGGTGAAAGGCACCTTCGGGCAGACGGTGACCTGCCGCACGCTGTAATTTTTTTATGTATCGAAACCGTGCTCTACCCGCGATCACGAGCCAGCTCCGGCTTCTTCATCAAAGTTTTTGAGAGATTTCAATGCATCGGCGATACGTTCAACTTCAACGAGCCACTCATCAAAGAGTGTCGGCTCGTCGGTGTCTTTCACGTATTTGCCGCAGCATGAAGCGCCGTTGATGACGGCAGATCCAATGGAAGAGGCAATCTCGAGTGCCTTCTCCGGATCTTTTGTGACAACTTTGCGACCTTCCTTGACGAGGGTCTTGATCTCCTCCGCCGGGGGATAGATCGCTTCGAGGTACTTCTGCCCCGCGGCAAAGAGGACGACAAGGGAGACCTGCATCGACCCAACGATCTCTGCGAGTTCTTCCCCTGGGACTCCAGCCATGACGATCTCTTCAACATCGCGGAGTTTTGTTCTTGCATCTTCAAGGGTTATTCTTTCATTCTGACAGAGTCGAATGATCTTCATTACGGCGAGCGTAATATCATCAGAGAATCCGTCCAGGATACGAAATCCCTCCGGCATCTCTTCCGATTCCTCGTCCCCTGCCCAGTCGGCAGTTTCGAGGGTTTTGAGCCAGTTGTCCCATCTCTCCTGATTGTAGAAGATATAAAAGAGCTTGGGAGCAGCTTCCGGCTCAGCTGTTTTCTTACTTTTTTTGGCAGCCATGCTTTATTACAAATAGTTCGGTCGAGTGTGGTAATAGAACTTGTGTTTGATTATGGTATTTGGAATGTCTGTATCTCCGTTCAAGAAAAACACATCTATCATTCCGTCAGAATAGAATAGATCAAAAAAAGGTTAAAGTTTTTTCCCTGCATCCGGTCCGGGCAGGCAGGTAAAAATCTCTTTTACGGTGATCTTGACCAGTTCTTTTCCCGGCAGTCCGGGTTTTTTTGCGTCAAGAAGCTCCTTCATTTTTTTGTAGTCGGTAGTTCCTGATTCCACTGCGGCAGTCCCTTTTAACTGGAAACAGTTGCCGATTTCACGGCTCCATACAAGGAGAGATACCTGAGGATTCTCTTTGATGTTTGCAATGGTTTTGTTCATAAAATTATTTGCGATCCAGACTGTGTCATTTTCCATGACCCAGACCGCGCCCATCGGGGCTGCATTCGGGACACCGGCTTTCGATGCGGTGACCAGATGACATATTCCGACTTTGGCAATCTGTTCTTTGAGTTCTGCAGTAAGTAATGCCATGATGATAAGATGCGTTGTTCTGGTATGTCAATTTTTCCCGAAATAGGTGTGCTGTACCTGGTCCGGAGCCCTGATTCGAACTTGACATTTATTATCCATCACCACTCATATATGAGCATGGTTTCTGACGAGCGTAAAAGTCCTTTCGGCTCTCTTGCCGCTTCACACGGCGGCGACCGTGCGGAGTTAATTGGTGCAGTTCTCACTCAGCTTGAGAATGACAATGTACGGTCGGTTCTTCTCCAGTTCTCAGACTTGGAGGGAAAACCGAAAAATGTCGCGATTCCGACGAAACAAATGAAGAAAGCCTTAACTGAAGGTATCAGTTTTGACGGTTCTTCTATTCAGGGGTTTGCGAGACTCGAAGAGTCGGATATGGTACTTCGGCCTGAACCGGAGACGTATCAGATCATTCCCTGGTCGGATGAGAAATATCGTGTCGCGAGATTCATCTGCAATGTCTATACGACCCATGGTGAACCTTTCACCGGTGACCCGCGTTATATCCTGCGTCAGCAGTTGGAAAAGGCGGAAAAGCTTGGATACACATTCAATGTCGGTCCCGAGATGGAGTTTTTCCTTTTCAAAACCGTGGGCGGTCACGCTTCCATCGAACTTCAGGATCACGGAAGCTACTTTGACCAGACGCCTACCGATCCGGGAGAGGATGTCCGTCGGGATCTGGTCACGTCGTTGTCGGAAATGGGATTCAATATTGAGGCAGCTCATCACGAGGTGGCCCCGTCCCAGCACGAGATCGATTTCACCTACGGAGACGCTCTTTCCATGGCTGACAAGGTCGTTACGTTTAAATTCGTAGCAAAGACTTTAGCTCTCCACCGCGGTCTTCACGCAACTTTCATGCCGAAACCGATTTTTGGAATAAACGGTTCAGGTATGCATGTCAACTGTTCCCTGATGAAGGACGGGAAAAATGCATTTTATGATCCGGATGGAGAACATCAGTTATCAGATACGGCACGCTGGTTCATCGGAGGAATTCTCAGGCATATTGATGGTATCACAAGACTTGCCAACCCGACGGTCAACTCATACAAACGGCTGATTCCGGGATACGAGGCTCCGGTGTATATTGGATGGTCCGCAATGAACCGTTCAGCTCTTATCAGGGTCCCCTCATCCCGGGGAAAAAGTACCCGCGCAGAACTCCGCAGTCCGGATCCGACCTGTAATCCGTATCTGACATTTGCTGTGATGCTTGCAGCAGGTATGGAGGGTATTGCCCAGAAGATCGAACCTCCTGAGAGTGTGGACAAAAATATTTTCAGAATGAGCGCGGCAGAACGAGTGGCAGAGGGAATACGCTGTCTCCCCTGGAGTCTGCATGAGGCAAACACAGCTCTTATGAACGACCCTCTCCTCTGCGGTGTTCTTGGGGCACATGTTGTTGCCCAGATCAATCGTATCGGTGAACTTGAGTGGGCGGATTTCTCCAAGTCTATCACAGATTGGGAGATAAAACGCTACCTTGCGACATACTAATTTATATCAACATTTTTTTTAGTTATCGTCTGTATTTTTCAGGGTTGAGAGATCGATAGCGGTCACAGAAATCTACTACAAGTCCACAAACTGAAAAGGTATATATTGTTAGCTTCCTAACTAATTTATACATGGATGACAGACTACCGGTCGGGATCTTGATCAAGATCCTTTCAAACCATATAAAACGAAATTTGGACTGTGCTGCAGCTCAGGGCCCTCTGAAAAATATCACCGGTACTCAGATACAGATAATCGGCTATATCCATCATGCAGCGAAGAGCGATCTTTTTCAAAGGGATATCGAAACAAAATATTCCATACGGCGCTCTACGGCCACGGGGATCCTCCAGCTCATGGAAAAGAACGGGCTCATCACCAGAGAACCGGTCGAGTATGATGCCCGACTAAAAAAAATCGTGCTTACGGAAAAGGCACTTGTCGTGAGCAGACATGCCCAGAATAACGCGGCTCAGCTGGAATACCGTCTCACCAAAGGGATATCTGCGGAGGACCTGGCAGTTTTCCGTTCTATTATCTGGAAAATGAAAGCCAATCTGGAGGATATGGCATGAATCATATCATAGAACGCCTAGCGGGTTCGATCCGTGAGTTTAAAAAATACAGTCTGCTTACGCCTGCGTTTGTCGGACTTGAGGTGGTAATGGAGGTCATCATCCCTCTGATTCTTGCGAGCCTCATCGATGACGGAATCACCGGAGGTAATATGGATGTCATCCTCCTGCTTGGTCTTGCGTTGTTCATATCTGCCATACTCTCGCTTATATTTGGGGTTCTCGCCGGAAAGTTTGCAGCATCTGCATCAGCTGGATTTGCCCGTAATCTTCGGCATGATGTATTCTATAATGTTCAGAGCTTCTCGTTTGCGAATATCGACAAATTCTCGACATCCAGTATTGTAACGAGGCTCACCACTGACGTTACGAATGTTCAGAATGCGTATCAGATGATCATCCGGGTCGCGGTACGCTGTCCTCTGATGCTGATCCTATCATACCTCATGGTGATTTGGATCAATCCCGAACTCTCTGTCATCTTCCTTGTGCTGATACCGATCCTCATCGTTGGTATGTATCTTATTATCATCAAGGTCCAGCCCATATTTGAAAAAGTATTCAAAACATTCGATCGATTGAACAAAGTCGTTCAGGAAAATCTCAGAGGGATCCGTGTCGTAAAATCCTATGTCCGTGATGAATATGAGGTGGAAAAGTTCAAAGGCGTTTCAAAAGACATCAACAGATATTTTTCACATGCTGAAAAACTGCTGGCATTTGTTAGCCCTCTGATGCAGTTCGTTGTCTATCTGGCAATACTTCTTGTCTCGTGGTTCGGAGCCCAGTTTATCGTTGGGGGGACGTTGACAACGGGTGAACTGGTCAGTCTTTTTGCCTACACAATGCAGATCCTGATGAGTCTGATGATGCTCGCCATGGTTTTTGTCATGATCACCATGTCCCGTGCATCTGCTAGAAGAATTGTTGAGGTCCTTGACGAAGAGAGTAATCTCAAAAATCCGGAAGATCCGGTGTTCTTCGTTAAAAACGGAGATATAAGCTTCCGTGACGTGGACTTCAGCTACTCCTCTGATGCCGAACGGACCTGTCTTCAGAAGATCAATCTGGAGATAAAATCCGGCGAGACCGTCGGGATCCTTGGAGGGACTGGCAGTTCGAAGACGACGCTCGTCCAGCTGATCCCGCGGCTCTATGATGTGACCGGCGGGTCTGTACTGGTTGGAGGGGTCGACGTCAGAGATTATGATATAACCACTCTTCGTGATCAGGTCGCTGTAGTTCTGCAGAAAAACGTGCTCTTCTCAGGGACCATCAAGGATAATCTCAGATGGGGTAATCCGGATGCATCGGATGAGGAACTGGTTCGTGTCAGTAAACTTGCCTGTGCGGATGAATTTATCCAGAAGTTCCCCGAAAAATATGATACTCGAATCGAACAGGGAGGTTCAAATGTTTCCGGCGGTCAGAAACAGAGATTATGTATCGCCCGCGCTCTGTTGAAGAAACCGAAGATCCTCATTCTGGATGATTCTACCAGCGCAGTGGATACTAAGACGGATGCACATATCCGTCAGGCGCTTATGACCGAGATCCCCGGCACTACGAAGATCATCATTACGCAGAGATCCTCCTCGGTTGAGGATGCGGATAAGATCATCGTAATGGATGGCGGTCACATCAATGCGGTGGGAACACATGCGGAACTTCTGAGAACTAATCCGATCTATCAGGAAGTTTATTCAACGCAGAAAAAAGGAGGTGAGACATAATGCCTCCCATGGGTCCGCGATCTTCAGGTCATCGGCGTCCAGGGATGCCTGTCGTTGGAAACAAACCCAAGGATGTGAAAAAGACCCTAAAACGTCTTCTTTCCTATCTCCCAGGGACGTATAAGGCCACTCTCGTTGTCGTTGTCATCTGTATCCTTTTAAGCACACTTGCAGGCGTCATAGGTTCGCTCTTCCTCAAAGTGCTTATCGATGATTACATCACGCCGCTTCTCGGGATGGAAAATCCGGTGTTCACGGGATTGCTGCAGGCGATCCTCTTCATGGGGCTGATCTATCTCTGTGGTGTTCTTTCGACACTTATCTACAGCAGACTCATGGTCATCATTTCCCAGGGTGCCATGAAGCGAATTCGTGATGAGATGTTTGCCCATATGCAGAAGTTGCCGATCAAATATTTCGACACCCATAAATTCGGCGACACGATGAGTCATTACACGAACGATACCGAAACCCTTCATCAGATGCTTTCACAGAGCGTTCCGCAGGTGTTTTCGTCGATAGTGACCATCATATTTGTGTTCTGCGCAATGATTTATACGAGCGGTCCCCTGACGATCCTCGTCGTCTTTATGGTGATCGTGCTCTTCTTTGTTATGAAAAGCATTGGGGGAAGAAGTGCGACGCACTTTATTCGTCAGCAGAAATCGCTCGGTGAAGTGAACGGGTATATTGAGGAGATGATCAACGGGCAGAAGGTTGTCAAGGTTTTCTGTCATGAGGCAAAAGTCAAAGCGGAGTTTGATGTTATGAACGATCAGCTATGCGGGCATGCGACGTCTGCCAACAAGTTTGCAAATATTTTCATGCCGGTCGTAGTAAATATCGGGAATATCCAATATGTTCTTGTGGCGATCTTTGGAGGAGCTTTGGCACTCAGTGGTGTCGGCGGTTTGACGCTCGGCGGGATCGCTGCATTTTTACAACTGAGTAAGAGTTTTATGATGCCGATCAGTCAGGTGTCCCAGCAGCTGAGTTCGGTCGTTATGGCGTTGGCAGGTGCAGAGCGGATCTTCCTGCTGATGGATGAGCCGATGGAAGAGGATACCGGGGATGTTACTCTGGTCCATGCAAGGTTTAAAGGTTCTTCCATTATGGAGACACCTGAGTATACTGGTATCTGGGCATGGAAGGAGATCGTGGACGGCTCGCCGGTTTATACAAAACTGGAAGGAGATGTTCAGCTTCGGGATGTAAGTTTCGGCTATGCTCCGGGCAAGGATGTCCTGCATGATGTGTCCGTGTATGCACGGCCGGGTCAGAAGGTGGCATTTGTTGGGGCCACGGGGGCTGGAAAAACGACGATCACCAATTTGATTAACAGGTTTTATGATGTGCAGGAAGGCGAGATCTTTTATGACGGCATTAACGTACGGCGCATCAGAAAGGCGGATCTGAGAAGATCACTTGGTATCGTTTTACAGGATACGAATCTGTTTACCGGAACGGTAAGGGAGAACATCAGGTATGGGAAGTTGGATGCGACGGATGAAGAGGTGTATGCGGCGGCACGTCTTGCGAATGCACATGATTTTATCTCCCGTCTGCCGGAAGGGTATGATACGATCCTTGAAGGTGACGGGGGCAGCTTGTCCCAGGGTCAACGGCAGCTTTTGTCCATCGCACGGGCTGCGGTGGCAAATCCTCCGGTGATGATCATGGATGAGGCAACATCGAGTATCGATACACGAACCGAGGCAATTGTCCAGGCAGGTATGGACTCCCTGATGAAAGGAAGAACTGTCTTTGTGATCGCACATCGTCTTTCGACGGTGCATAATGCGGATGTGATCATGGTCCTCGAGTCAGGAAAGATCATAGAACGCGGTAGTCATGAGGCGCTGATCTCCGAAAAGGGAAAGTATTATCAGTTGTATACCGGTGTGTTCGAATTAGAATAACTCATTTTTACCTTTTTTCAGATATGTTAAGGTGTTGAACACTCAATTTCGGATGTACATCGACCCTTGACAAAAATCAGGAATCAATGTCCTCATTAGATCTAAAAAACAATGCGGGATACTACATCTCTCAAAAAGCTGTGATTAACATCTCCATAGAGCCATATTTTTTCATTTTATGGGTCCTATTTGCTATATCCGGGAATTATCCCCATCTGATTGTCTTATGTATCACATTGTTCATGTTCTTCCCGCAGTTATTTTACGCTTTGGTATCTGGAAAGTCCTGTCTCTGCTGTAAGTTCAGGATGAAAATAAAAAAGTCTCTCATCAATCGTCAAAAAATGGGGGTATTCTTTTTCGGTTATGCCTAATTCTGTAGCTACAAAATCAGGTATTTCCTGTAGTTTTCCGGAACCATACGTCCCCTGCTCTCCTCAGGGACTATCGCCTCTGTTTCCCATACCTGTGTCGCCTTCCTCAAATACAACAACCCGATCAGTATCGATGGTGGTTGGATCTCCATCCGGCGTTTCGGTCACATTACCACCGCGTACCAGGCGTACATAGTGGTAAAAAACCTCGATACCCGAACCATCGGAGACCTCTTCTGCTTTTGTGTCAAAAACAACTGCGCCTGCACCATGCAGGTCGTAGCCGTCCATGTCCGGACAATAGCCGGAAGCAAGGATCCAGGCATACGTGTAACCGGGTTCGTAATCTGATTCTACGATGTCGCCAACCTCTTCATTATATGCTTCAACATAGGGATTGGACGTACTCGACCAGTAAAACGGATACGTGATCTGTGTGTCTATCTCCTCACCTGTGTCAGGATCATACACTATATTCGTGAGTTCTGTAAGACTGAACACGCTTGAATCCATGGCGGGGAATACACCAGAGTAATCCGCGATGCTCTCCAATTCCTTGATATTGGGGAGACGCCAGTCATCGTAACCTGCAATGGTGGCATTTTCAGCATAGGCCAGAGCGGCCTCCCAGTTCATTGCCTCACCGCTGTCGTCCTGTGTCCACATCAGACTGGTGGCGTCATCGCTTACGGTGCCGTCTAAGTTGTCAACAAAGTCGTTCGTGCCGTAGGTTGTAACACCGCGGACAGCCCGTACGAATCTGTTTCCGCTCATCGCTTTGGTGTGTCCGGTCCAGTCATTGACAATCCATGCGGGATTACCTTCCACCTGCTGGTTTTGGTATTCGCTTTCGACCAGGTAGAGATTGCTCGTCCATGAATGATGCTGAGCAAGATCTGAACCATCACCAACTAGGTAAAAGTAATCGGTATCAACCCATGGCCAGCCCTGTGAAAAGTCCCGTATTGACCACAATTCTTTCACCGTAGGCATTCTCCAGTCGTCATAGCCTGCCAATTCCAGGTCTTCGCAGTATTCCCCTGCATCTTCCCAGCTCATGGCTGAGTCTGTGATGTTCTGCGCCCAGATCAGGCCGGTCACTTCATCAGTGATGGTTCCGTCCCCGTTATCGGTGTAGCTGGGAGTAATTCCCGTGTATTGTGCATCCTGCCCGTAAAACGCTTCACCTTCGGCAGGGCCGTCTATGATTTCGCTGTTGTCGAAGCAGAGACCCTGATTTGTATCCACAATTGGGTATGATAGTCCAGTTGCGGCTGTGGTGCTCCCGTTAACCTGTTCAGCAGTTTCCTGCCCACTTCCTGTGTCATCTGTCTGTGATATACATCCGGCAAAGAAAACCATGATGGTCAGTGCCGCAATAAGTA
>Ga0265294_10005931_pt1 | contig 14793 bp, 14 predicted proteins | sample MunlanPumphouse3_FD_192504 | JGI IMG/M metagenome (GOLD analysis project Ga0265294, IMG submission 192504) | Groundwater microbial communities from a municipal landfill in Southern Ontario, Canada - Pumphouse #3 | ecosystem: Environmental > Aquatic > Deep subsurface > Groundwater | place... | reverse complement strand
CTAAGGGAGTATTGATTTAAGTTTAGTTTTAATGAATTTGTTTGAGTGATTTTTATGCCAAATTTGGAAGTTTCAAAAAAGGATTTAGAAAAGTTAATGGGTTGTTTTTACTCAAGAGAAAAGTTAGAAGAAGATTTAGAATATATTAAGGGGGAAATTGATTCTCTTGAAAATGATTCTATAAAGATTGATTGTAAAGAAACTAATCGCCCCGATCTTTGGAGTGTGGAAGGAATTGCTCGAGAATTTAAAGCAAGGAAGGGGGACAAAAAGGGTTTAGTAAAGTATAAAGTAAAGAAGTCAAATGTTGATGTTTTTATTAATTCGAATTTATTAAAAGTTAGGCCTTTAATTGCGTGTGCTATTATAAAGAATGTTAAGGTTAGTGAAGAATTGTTGATTCAATTAATTCAACTTCAAGAAAAAGTTGGGGAGAATTATGGGCGTAGAAGAAAAGAACTTGGAATTGGGTTGTATGATTTTGATATAATGCAACCCCCAATTTATTATAAGGGTTTTAAGGATGATGAGATTGAGTTTGTTCCTCTTGAATGGAGGGTTCAGTTAAGGCCGAGCGAGATTTTAGCACAACATGACAAGGGTAAGGCTTATGCTCATCTCTTAAAAGATGCTGATGTGTACCCGATTGTAATTGATGCTAATAGAACGGTCGCTTCAATGCCTCCTATAATCAATTCTCAAATCACGGGTAAAGTTACTGATAAAACAAAGAATCTTTTTATTGAAGTTACTGGATTTAAGTGGGAAACTATTTGCACTGCCCTTGAAGTAATGTGTATGAGTCTAGCTGATAGGGGAGGAGTAATTTATTCATGCAAACTTCATTTTCCAACTGACTCAAAACCTTATCCAAAGAAAATAATTTCTACGCCTTTATTTAAAACAGAGAAAATGGTTTTTGATAAGAGTCTTGTAAAAGAAATGACTGGACTTGATTTAAAAGATAAGGAGATAATTGATTTGCTTTCAAGAGCAAGGTTTAATACTAAAATAAAATCAAACAAGATTAGTGTAGAGTACTCTTCTTATAGAACGGATATAATGCATCCAGTGGATGTAATTGAGGACTTGTTAATATCTTTTGGTTTTAACAATATTGAACCAGAGAAGATTGAAATGAATGTAATTGGTAGTGAACTTCCTCAATCAAAGTTGATTGATTTTGTGCGTGAGGGTTGTGTGGGTTTAGGTTTGCAGGAAGTAATGACTTATAACTTGACTTCAATAGAAAATCAGGCTAATAGAATGAATTTAGTTGGGGAAGAATTAGTTGAGATAGAGAATCCTGTTTCGATTAACTATGCGATTCTTAGAAGAAAATTAACTCCACAGTTACTTGACTTTTTTTCAAAGAATAAGGATAAAGAATACCCTCAAAAAATATTTGAATTAGGTACTTGTCTTGAAATTAATGAGGGTGCAGAGAACGGAGTTGCTCAAACGAATAATATTTGTGTTGCATTGACTCACTCAAATGTTAACTTTACTGAAATTAAATCAGTTTTAGTTTCTTTATGCAAGTATTTGGGTAAAGAATGTGTATTGAAAAAGAAATCTTTTTCTTTCCTTTCAGAGAATAGTGCAGAGATTACAGTTAACGGCAAAAAAGGTTTTATTGGGGAAGTAAAAAAAGAAGTGGTTGATTCTTTTAATTTAAGAAAACCTGTTTGTGTTTTTGAGTTCGAAATATAATTTTAGTTATTCTACTTTATTTGTTTTAGTAGTTTGTTAGCAAAATTCATTGAACCATAATTTAGTATTACTACATCAACAGCTTTTTATTCTTTGTTTGTCTATTTTTGAATATGCTTGAAAAGATTTTGGTATTGGTTTTTTTGTCTTGGGTTCCGCTTTTTGAGTTGCGGTGGAGTATTCCGATTGGATTATTTTCAGGGGTAATTGAAGGGGTTCCTTTTTTTGGTTCTATGCAAGGATTTGCTCTTCCTCTAGAAATAGTTTTCCTTGTTTGTGTGGGTGCGAATGCATTACTAGGTTTTTTAGCTTATTTCTTTTTTGATAAAATAATTTTTGTTTTTTTAAAAGTGCCTTTCTTGAAAAAATTTTATAATAAATTAATTATTAAGTCTCAAAAAAAAGCGTATCCTTTAGTAGAAAAGTACGGGTTAATTGGAATGAGTTTGTTTATTGCAATTCCTTTACCTGGTTCGGGTAGTTGGACTGGTGCTCTTGCAGGAAACTTGCTTAATTTTGGTTATAAGCGTTTTTTTGTTGCAAATTTAATTGGAGTAATTATCTCAGGGTTAATTGTTTCAATTGTTTTTACAGGCGCTTTTTCATTTTTTGGAGTTTAAAAAATAAATTTTGTCGTATCTTAGGCAAGTCTTATTAATTTGTTTTACTCTTTTTCTTTTATTGTTTGGTGTTATTGAATGGCTAATGTTTTTGAGTCAAGTAAAGTAGTTTCTTTGTTCAAGGATGAGCGTGTGCTTTACCCTGATTTTGTTCCTGATGTTTTGCCTTTTAGAGATGAAGAGGTTTCAGAATTGGTTTTTTGTTTAAAACCGGCTTCGATTGGTAGAAAACCTACTAATGTTTTTGTTTTTGGTAAACCTGGTACGGGTAAGACAGTAACGTTAAAATATGTACTAAATGAGTTAAAGGATTATTCAGATAGGGCTAAAGGAATTTATATTAACTGTTTTGAGTATTCTTCAAAGCAATCAATTCTTGCAAGGATCGCAAATATTTTAGGGGTTGCTGTACCTACGAGGGGTGTTAGTTCGCAAGAGGTTTTTTTGAGAATAATTGCGGTTATGAAGACAACTAAAGTTATTCCAATAATTATTTTTGATGAAGCGGAGCAGTTGCTAAGTGATGATTCAACAAAAGCTATTTTATATGATTTATCAAGATTGCCTGAGCAACAAAAAGTTTTGCTTGGACTTGTGTTTATTTCAAATGATTCTTTCTTTCTTTCAAATATTGATGATCGTATCAAGAGTTCTCTTCAGTGTTCAAAAATACCTTTTGAACCTTACACTGTCCCTGAATTAAAAGAGATTCTGCTTGCGAGAACAAAGTTTGCTTTTTTTGATTATTCTCTTGATAAAGAAGTTATTCCTCTTTGTGCAGCTCATGCATTTAAAATGGGGGGAGATTCTAGAGTTGCTTTGAGTGTTTTATTAAAAGCGGGTCGACTTGCAGAGAGAAAGAATTCAAAAACAGTTTCAATTGTACATGTAAGAGCCTCTTTTTTAGAAGAGAAACCAGTTAAGCAAGAAGTTACTTCAAATTTGAGTCGGCAAGAAAAAATCATTCTAGATTATTTATCAACTCTTTCAAAGAAAGAAGCTGAATCGGGGGAGTTGTATAAAAAGTTTGAAGGAGAGTATTCTGATAGATCAATAAGATTAGCTATTGCTTTGCTTAAAGAAAAAAAATTAGTTTCTTGCAAACAAGTAAAAAAAGGTAATCTCTTTACGAGGTTAATAAAAAAAGTTAATTGATTTTTTTTATAAATTAAGTATAACTTCTAATTTGGTTAATTTTTGTTAGTATTCTCCAAAAAAACTCTTTAAGATAAACTTTTTATAGTGCATTAGTTAATTATATATTAGTGTTTGGTGAATTTTATGGTTGAAGCTAGGGTAGTTGATAAAAAGATTAAAGTTGTAAAAAAAGCAGTTAAGAAGGAAATGAAGAAGGAAAAGAAGTTTCAAAATAAGAAGAATGCGAAGCACGAAGCGGATATTTTAATGTTAAGGAATGAGATTGAGAAGTTGAAGAAGAAAAAGGTTTCAAGGGGACATGTTTCGGAGTATAATATTTTTATTAGAAAGCAAATCAAATCAGGAATGACTTTTTCTAATGCTGCAAAGCAATGGAGTAAGTATAAGGCTCTTGAAAGTAAGAATAAGAGGAGACCTTCTGCTTATAATCAATTCATTGGTTCTCAAATGCGTCTTGGAAAAACTTGGGCACAGGCAGTTGCTCTTTGGAAGTTAGCTAAAGCAGGTAAACTTGGTAAAAAGGGGATTAATAAGACAGTGACTAAAACTGTTGTAAAAAAGATTAAGTCAAAGCCTCAAATAAAATATAGGACTAGAACTAGAACTATAATAAAAAAAGTTAATTCAAAACCAGTTAAGAGAACTTTTACAAGAATTGTTCGTTCTTCGCCAGGAGTAGATGTTTCTCAATTGACTAAGGCTTTTGAATCAAGCATGTCTTCTCATTCAATTAGTAAGGGTGATTTAAAAGAAGCTTTTTCTCCTGATGAAGAAGAAATTGCTTTTAAAATAATTCAAACTTACTTTATTGAGATTGCTCGTCAAGGGTTTAAGAGACAATTGACACTTGATGAAATAATTAATGCTTATTTTTATGCTCTTGCAAGGGTTAAGAATAAGAAGAATTAATTTTTTGGTTCAAGGATTAATTAGGGTTTTTTTACAAAGTATTTGTTTATAGTTTTTAAAAAAAGAAAGCAAATTTAATTTGGAGAATAGAGTGAGTTTTATGCCTGTATTAAAGAGATTGAGTTTTAGAAGAGGGTTAAATAAAAAAATAGAAAAGAGGTGCATTGCTCAAAATAGGTTAGTTGCTGCTAAGCATGAACTTGTTAGAGAAAAGCAACTATTGAAAAATTTACCTACTTCAAAGAGTGTTCCTGTTAACAAAAGAGCCTTTGAGTCAACTAGACGTGAAAGTAAATTAAGGCGTGTTAATAATTTGGAAGGAAATTATGTTAGAGAACAAGTTGAGTATAATCAAATTAATAGGAAAGTTAATAATGCTAAAAAATTTAGAAAAAAGCCAGTGGTTTCTAAGTTGAGGTTAGGTCAAACCCTAGCAAATATTTTTTTGGGTTCAAATAAAGTCACTACTATGACTCAAAAGATGAAGCGTGTTTTTAATGTTTCAAAGCCTAAGCCAAAAATTGTCGTGCAAAAACAAAAAAAATCAAATAGATTGAGTTATCCTAAAGGAGTTCAATCTAATAGCAGGGGACTTAGAAGGTAAGAATTAAATTTATTAAAGTATTAATTAATTTCTTGGGGGGAGTTGTTTATGAATGATGAAGAAGTAGCTTTTAGGATAGTTAGATTGTATTTTGAAGAGATTGCTAGACTTGGTTTTAAAAGGACTCTTGATTTGGATCAAATGATTGATGCTTATTTTTATACTTTAAAAAAATTGAGTGGAAAGGAAGAGGCTGTAAAGAAAGCTAGTAAGGATTTTCAAGGGAGTGAAAAAGATAATTTGAAAGAATCTAAGTTAGTTGAATCTTCTACAACTCAAATTAATTCTTCAAATGAAGTAATAACAAAAAATCCTCAAAACAGTGAGAAGACAATTACTCAAATAGTGGAAGAGAATTGAAACAAAACTATTTTTTGTTTTATGCTTTACTCTTCTTTATTTTTTTAATAAATTGTTTTTGTTAACCAAGTTTTTTAGTGTTTGTTAAAAATTATTTCAATAACGTCCCCGTATTTTAGAGGGTGATCTCTTCCAATTATTTGTTTTGTTTTTACATCAATTGCTCTAATAAAACCGTCTCCCATGTCAGTGTGTAAAGTATAAGCAAAGTCAATTGCTTTTGAATCCTTTGGAAGCAAAAAACAATCCGGTAGAGTATTCCCATTTTTATCAACAAGTCCTTTTGTTCCTCCAGGAAAAACTGGAAAGTATTCAAGGAGTTTAAATATTGCTGTATCAAGGCATTCTTGTACTCCTGTTCCATTAAATTTTTCAAGAACATTTTTTTTGATAGTTTCAAGTCCTGCTTTTTGTTTTTCATTTAAATCTGCAAGTATTTCAAAACTATTCCAACCAGGGTAATATTTCAAAATATTTTGTTTCGCTGCTTTTCTTAGTGATAATTCGCTTGCTGCGGAACAAGGGATTATATTTATTTTTGGAAAAGCTTCTTTCATTTTTTTAATATTTTCTTCGCTTGTTTGTTTATCGCACTTATTAGCTGCTATTATAATTGGCTTTGAGTATTCTCTACACTTTTTTGCAAATTCTCTTTTATCCTCGTTACTCCATTCAAAAAGCATTTTATCCTCTAGTTTTAATATTCTAACCGATTTCTCTACATGGTAAGGCATTATTTTTACTCCTGCTAGTGCTTGTGAAATTAAACCTATTTTTTTCTTATAATCCTTCTCGGGACTTTTTTGAATCTTTATCCAATTATTTTCAATAATTTTTAGGAACCATAGTTCAATTTCTTCTTCCAAAAATCTTACATCCTCGCGTGGGTCGTGTGTCCCTTCTTCAACTTCTTTCCCCTCAGCATTAGTGCCCCCACTTGCATCAACTACATGTATTAAAGCATCGGCTTGGCTTAAATCATTTAAGAATTTGTTTCCAAGTCCTTTTCCTTCGTTTGCTCCAGGAACTAGTCCTGCAACATCAATTAATTCCACAGGAACATACCTAATAGGATTATTGTTTTCATTAACTAAAAATCCGTGTCTTGGGTTACTCACTACTCCAAAAAATTTTCCTGCATCTTCTACTCTAACAAACCCAATTCCTTTATTTGGTTCTATTGTAGTAAAAGGGTATGAGGCAATTGCAACATCAACTAGAGTTGCTGAACTAAAAAAAGTACTTTTTCCACTAGAAGGCTTCCCCACTATTCCTATTTGCATTCAATCACAAGTATTTTATTTGAAACATTGCTTATAATTGTTATGCCTGTTCAAAGAAATTTAAAAAGAGTTAAACCCAATAGAAAAGCTTCTTTAAAAAAGCTTAATAGAAATCTTGCAATGGGTTCTGTTGCTGCTTTAGCTGCATTTGGGGCTATTAAAACTAATAAACTCATTTCTGAAAAAAGAGTTCAAAAAATGGAGTTAGCGAGTGCACAAGAAGCTGCTTACAGAAGAGGACTTGAAAAGAGGTGGGTTAATCGATTGAATCAATTGGAAAAAGAACAAAAAACTAGAGTTGGTTTAATTAATGATGCGATAAAGAGAGGTATGCTTCCAAGATTTGTTCGAACAAAAGAGGGCGAAATGATAATGGATTATATTGATCCTCCTTCTAAAAAAGGAGTTAAGAGAGCAAAGCCAATAAAAACAGAGTATGGGAAAAAACTGGATGAGGATTATGCGAGGTTAATGAAATTTTATAAGAATCAATCCAAAAATAAAAAATAACCCCATTTTTTTTAAATAATTTTTCTCAATTAATTATTATTCTTATTTTTTTTTAATTAAGTTTAATTTTGTTAATGATGTTGATTCTATTAAGTTTAATTTTGGAGTTTATTCATTTTTTAATCTTTTCCAACCATCATCATGTTATGGATGCTACTCTTTTTACTGACAAATATTCTCCAAGCAAGTTTGAAGAATTTATAGGAAATGTTGAAATAGTGGATAGGGTAATTGAGTGGGCTAATGCTTGGAAAGAGGGTAAAAAACAAAAACCTATTCTTTTGTTTGGTAATCCAGGAACAGGAAAAACAGCACTCGCTTTAATAGTTGCAAAAGAATTTAATTGGCAGTTATTTGAAATGAATTCCTCTGACTTGAGGGATAAGGAATCAATAGAAAAAATAGTTGGAGCTGCAATTTCTAACTCTTCTTTATTCTCTTCAAAGAGATTAATTCTTTTAGATGAAGTTGACGCAATTTCTTCAAGGGATAGGGGTGGATCGAGTGCGATTCTTTCGGTACTAAAAGAAGCAAACAACCCGATTATTTTAACTGCGAATGATGCGTTTGATAAGAAACTTTCAAGTATTAGACCAACTTGTGAGGTTTTGGAGTTTAAGAAAATAAATTATTTAAGTATTGCAAAAAGATTGAGAGAAATTTGTTCTCTTGAAGGAATAGAATTTGATGAAGAAGCCATTAAAGAAATTGCAAAAAACTCTGCAGGAGATTTTAGAAGTGCTCTTTTAGATATTCAATCACTTTCCCCAAAAATAACTCTTGATAGTGTAAAAGCTCTTTCATTTAGAGAGAGAAAAGAAAAGATATTTCCTGTAATGTCTAAAATATTTAAAGGCAAATCAATTTCAGAAATAAAAGAAGCAGTTGACTCTGTCGATGTTTCAATAGATTTAATGAATTTGTGGATTGAAGAAAATATTCCTAAACAATTTGATTTTATTGACACTGCAAACGCTTTTAACATATTTTCAAAAGCTGATATTTTTAATGGAAGGATAATGAATCGCCAACACTGGGGCTTTTTGAAGTACTCTATTTTTCTTTCAACTTGCGGAGTTGGTCTTTCAAGGAGAAAAGATTATAATTTTTTTCAACCCCTCTCTTTTCCTACTCTTCTTTCTTCTTTATCAAAATCCTCTTCATTAAGAGAAATTAGAAAATCAATTGCTCTAAAGATTGGTGAAAAAATTCATTGTTCAAAAAACCAAGTTTTGCAAGATTTTTATTATTTTAAAACTCTTTTTGAAATAGAAAAGAATACTGTTGGTTATATTCAAAATTTTGGGTTTGAGGATAAAGAAGTTGCATTTTTATTAGGTTTAAAAGAAAAAGATAAAAGAGTATTGGGTTTAATTAAAGAATCCAAAGAGTATGGTAAAAGAATTGTTATTGAAAAATTAAATGGAAAACAAGCCACTTTGTTTTCCTAATTTGTTTAGATAATAATTATTCTTCTTTAATTAATGAATTGTTTTCTACAAATTCTTCTATTGCATTAACTATTTTTTTCCTTTGCCAAAATAAAAATCCTATCAAAATGACTACTGCTAGTATTGTTAATTGTCCTGTTTGGGTTCTAAATAGAAAAGCATTTAATTCACTTATATCAAATAAAGGGTCCATTTTTTTCCACAAAACATAATTGAGTGAAAGTTTGTTTGCACTTTTATACCCTTGCCAAGTAACAGTTTTTCGTGTTCCTTGAGTTGATATAATTGCTTCTGGTTCAATAGTCTCTCTAACTTCTGCTCCTGGAGGTAAATCAATTATTAGTTTTGTGTTAGTAGGAATTATCCATAAACCAGTTTGATAAAACGAGTTGAGATAATTTGCTTTTAAATTATACTCACTAACCATGTTAGTTTCTTTTCCCTTAGCCATAAACTCTTCTGACAAATCATAACTTAAAAGCAAATAGTTTTGTATTCCTTCATTATAAGATATTTTTTTATTCAAAGTATTTTGCGTAATGCTTTGAGTAAAAATAGGATTGAATAATTTCCATTTATCCAAGTTTGTTCCAAGTTCTAAACTTTTTTCTCTAAAAGAAACTTTTGAGGACTCGTCAGAGAAAGTCAAGTAAAATCTTTCCTCTATTTTATCAGCTTCTCCTGAATTAATTTGTACTCGAATACTATGTTCTATAATAGTGTAATCAATTGCATTTACAAATGTTAGACTAGAAACAAGAATAATAAAAAATAAAAATATTTTTTTATAATTCATAAAAAAAACCCATACTCTTATTTAGCATATTTCTTCTTTTAATTCTTCGTTTTTTGTCAATAAAATAAGAAAATCACTCTTTTTAGGTTAGCTATTTAAACCCTATTCGTATTCAATCTATATATGGTTGAAGTCCAATATTTAGGTCATTCTTTTTTTAAGGTTCTTGATGGATCTTCAAGTATTCTCATCGACCCTGTTTTTGAATCAACAAAAACTGAGTTAAAGAAAAAAGCAAAGTTTAAATCAAAAGTTTCTGATTTTAAAAAAGTTTCTCTTATTTTGATTACAAACGAAACTTCAGAGCATTTTGATGCTAGTGCTGTTGAAGAGATTGCTAAAAAAAGTAATGCTATTGTAGTTGGGCACGAAATTGTTTTGCAAAGATTAAATCTTCCAAGGAATCAAAAAGCAAACATTTTATCAAATTCTGAAATTAATTTGAAGGGAGTTAAAATAAAATCAAAAACAGCTCATTTTCCAAAGAGTTTTTATCCTTTAGCTTATCTTCTTGAAGTTGGTGGTAAAAAAATTTATCATGCAGGAGTAACTTCTCTTCTTGATGATTTTAATCAAATAAAAGCTAACGTTGCTTTGCTTCCAATTAGTTCAAAGACAATGGATGTTGTTGATGCAGTGAGAGCCACGAAATTAATGAAACCAGATTTTGTTATTCCTATGCAGCATGATATTTTTGAAGAAAAGAAAATTGATACTCCTGACTTTAAACGGAGGATTGAAAAGAGTGTTCTTAAAACCAAACCAATTTTATTAAACGCGGGGCAGACTTTTAAATTATAATTCTTTAAAGAGGTGTTTTTTTTGTTTTGGGAGTTAATATTTATTTTAGTAGTAATTATTTTATTGGTTTTAATGTTCAAAATTGGCTTTAATCAAATAGAACGTGATAACAAAAATTATGAAAAATATTTTAAATCAAAAAATAAGAATTAATTGTTTTTAATATACTAATTTTTTGCTAATTCTTTATCGAAGCAAAGTAATTTAATTAGAGTCGTTCTTTTTAATTTGAATGATTGAAGTAATAATTTTTTTGGTTTTAGTTCTATTAGTTTTTCTTATTTTAATTGGTTATTCTGTTTGGCAGGAGAGAAAAACTATTTTGATTCTCAATGAAAAAATATCTTCTTTGAATCAACAAACTGATATAGCAAAGAGACGTTTTTTGCAAGGAAAGATTAAAAAGAATGTTTTTGATTTAATTATTGAAGATCTTCAAACAGAGCTTTATTCTACAGAGCTTTTATTGTTTCGATTTAGTAAGGGTGTTTCTAAAAAAGTGAGTGCGAAGACTGATGAGATAATGGCTAGAATGGATAAGCCAACTAAACACAGAAGAGCTATGGTGGAGAAGATTCTTTCTGAAACAGAGTTAATTCGAGAAGAATTGGTTCTATTAGAAAATAGATTATTTAAGCATGAAATGAAACAGAGTGTGTTTGATAAATTGGTTTTTGAAAAAGAAGCTGAATTAATTTTAAAGGAAAAAGAGTTAATGGATATAGTATTGAAATCAAAAATAAGTTAATTTTTTATTTATTAGATTGTGATTGTTTCTAGTTCGTTAGGTATAATAGTATTACTAAATTGTTTTTTTGCTTCCTCTAGAATTTCTTCAGTGTTAGTGTTTCTTGCGCTGAAGTGAAAGAGTGCAAGTTTTTTCACTTTTGCTTTTTTTGCAATTATTGCTGCATCAAGTGCTGTTGAGTGCATTGCTTCGTTTGCTTTTTCTTTTTGCTTATCTAAAAAAGTTGCTTCATGAATTAGTAAATCTGCTTTTTTGCTTTCTTCAATAACTTGTTTTAATGGGAGAGTATCTGCAATTATTGCAATTTTTCTTCCTTCTCTTTTTTTCTTGTAATTCATTACGTCTTTTTGAGTGAATGTTTTTCCATTAATTTTTATTTTCTCTCCTCTTACAAGTTTTGCGAAAAATGGGCCAATTGGAATCCCTAATTTAATTGCTTTTTCTCTGTCAAATTCGCCAATTTTATCATTTTCTTTAAAGACAAATCCATAGCAAGGAATTTCGTGTTTGAGGGGGAGGGCTTTTACTTCAAAAAAATCATTTTTCTCAATAACTCCTTTTTTTAATTCAATAAATTCAATTGGAAAGGAAGGGTAAATTACTTCTTTTATTATTTTTTGAATTTTTTCTTTTCCTCCTTTTGGAGAAAATATTGTTAATTTTTCTCTTCTTTGATTTAGAGTCATTGTGCTAATCCAACCAAATAATCCTAAGAAATGATCTGCGTGCATGTGGGATATGAAAACCTTGTTAATGTTCATTAAGGAGTGTTCGCTTTGCATTAATTGTCTTTGAGTTCCTTCTGGGCAATCAAAAAGCATTGTTTCTCCTCTAAAAGAAATTATTATTGAAGAAAAGTTCTTGTCTTTTTGGGGTACACTTCCGCTTGTTCCTAAAAATGTTGCTTTAATTGGTTCCATATTTAAGTAGTTCCTCCAAATATTTATATATTAACTTGATTTGAAATTTTTTCTATTTTTCTTGAATTCAAAAGTCTTATTTTGAATAGCTTTTTTAATCTTCTTCATCAAAGTATTTGCATGAGTGTTAAGAAAAAAAAGAAGGTTTCTTTAAAAAAACTTAGTGGTGTAGTTGAACCTGTTTTTAAGGAATTTGATTTGAATTCTTTTTCAAATACTTCACAAGTTGGTGTTCCTAAGAGTTTGATTGGGCAAGTAATTGGTCAGGATAAAAGTGTTGAGATTATTCGTAAAGCTGCTGCTCAAAAAAGGAATGTGTTACTAATAGGGATTCCTGGTACGGGTAAGAGTTTACTTGCTCAAGCAATGAGTGAAATTCTGCCTGTTGGTAATTTACAAGATATTTTGATTTATCCTAATTCAGAGGATTCTAATAATCCTCGGGTGAGGGTAGTTAAGGCTGGTGAAGGTAAAAAGATTCTTGATTCTTCTAGAATGGAATCAATGAAGCAAGAAGATTCTTCAAGATTAATTTCACTTATTCTTCCAATTGGTTGGATGGTTCTCTCGACTGTACTTTGGCAATTGGGTTGGTATCCTGATGTTGTCTACGCAGCATTAATTATTGTAGGCGGGTTTTTATTAATTGGAGTTGCCTTGGGTGGGCAAATGCGTGCAAAGGATTCTAATTCTAATCCAAAGTTACTTGTTAATAATTTGGGTAAAAAAATTGCTCCATTTTTTGAAGCAACTGGTGCAAGAGCAGGGGCATTACTTGGGGATGTAAGGCATGATCCCTTGCAAAGTGGGGGTCTTGGTACTCCTGCTCATTTAAGAGTAGAGCCTGGTATGATTCATAAAGCGAGTGGTGGTGTTTTGTTTATTGATGAAATAGCTACGCTTAGTTTAAAATCCCAACAAGAACTCTTAACTGCAATGCAGGAAAAGAAATATGCAATTACTGGCCAGAGTGAAAATTCTAGTGGGGCAATGACTCGAACAGAGCCAGTTCCTTGCGACTTTGTTTTGATTGCTGCAGGGAATTATCAGGATTTGGAGAAAGTTCACCCAGCTTTAAGAAGTAGAATTAGGGGTTATGGTTATGAAGTTTATATGAATGTTGATATGGAGGATAATGAATCTAATCAAAGAAAAATTGCTCAGTTTGTTGCTCAAGAAGTTATTAAGGATGGAAAGATTCCTCACTTTAATAGGGAAGCTGTTGAGGAAATTATTTTTGAAGCACGGCGAAGAAGTGATCATAAAGGAAAATTGACTTTAAAGCTTCGTGACCTTGGTGGGCTTGTTAGGGGTGCAGGGGATATTGCAAAAGAAAAGTCCCATCCTTTTGTAACAAAACAGGATGTGTTTGAAGCAAAGTTATCTGCGCGCACTCTTGAGAATCAAATCGTTGATAAGATGATTGATACTAAAAAAGATTATGAAGTTTATTTAATTAAAGGAGTTACTGTTGGTAGAGTGAATGGACTCGCAGTTTTTGGTGATGGTAGTGCAGGGAGTATTATTCCAATTGAGGCCGCGGTTACTCCTCCTAGTTCAAAAAATGAGAGTAAGGTAATTGCTACTGGTAAACTTGGAGAGATTGCTAAAGAAGCTGTTCAAAACGTTTCAGTAATATTCAAGAAAATTAGTGGTAAAGAGTTTTTGAAGGATATTCATATTCAGTTTCTCCAAACTTATGAAGGAGTTGAGGGGGATAGTGCTAGTGTTTCTATTGCAACAGCGGTTATTTCTGCAACAGAAGAATTGCCTGTTCGGCAAATTGTTGCAATGACTGGTTCGCTTTCAGTACGAGGAGAAGTTCTTCCAGTTGGAGGAGTGTCTGCAAAAGTTACTGCCGCAATCAAAGCGGGTTTTAAAGAGATTATTGTTCCAAAATCAAACTTAGGGGATATTGTTGTGAGTAAGGAAGAGTTAGCAAAAGTTAAAATAATTCCAGTTTCTAATTTAGTTGAAGTACTAAAAATTGCTCTTGATGATTCAAATAAAAAGAACCAATTCTTGAAACAATTAACTAAAGCAATTTATCCAAAAGAAAGTTTTTTTGAGAGTGCAAAGAAAATAATTTCAAAACCAGTTTTAGTTGCGGATAATAAATAATTCTTTCTTTGGTCTTTCTTTTGAACAAGTGTGTAAACAATTTTTGGTGAAAAATAGGTTTTTTTCTTTTACTTCTCTTAGCAGGTATTGGAAGGGTGAGGAAGAAATTGATGTTGTTTCTTTAAACGAGGAAAAAAAGAGGTTTTGTTTTGTGAATGCAAATGGCGGGGCAATGTAAACGCGGAAGAAATAATTAAAGATTTGGCAAGAAAATCTAGGTTATTTGATTGGAAACAAAACTCAAGAAAAGAGGAGTTCGCTGTTTTTGCAAAAACTTTTTCAAAAAAAAATAACTTCTTTTGAAGGCAAAAAAGTTACGTGCTTCAAAATAAAAGATTTATTCAACTAATCACTAGCAAAACTAAGCAATCAAAGTTTAACTCCTCTAAAAAAAACCTTTTTTTTTTGTATTGGTTTTTTATACAAGTTTGGTTTTTATTATAGTATGTTTAGTCAGTTTTTGTGGAGTGAGAAAAATGGGGTTCGTAGAGAGAGAGTGGTAATAGATTTTGTTTAGGTAAGTGTTCTTCTAGGGTCCAGGGTGCTATTGAGGAGCCTTTTTTTCTTCGAAAAAAATCCTCGGGAAAAAAATCGATTGCTCAAGGGACAATTGAGTATTTAGTTATTATTGCTGTTGTTATTGTTTTGTCTTTGGTTGTTGTGGGTTTGGTTATTACTCAGATTGATAATAGTCAAAGGGTTTCTGTTTCTGGTAATGAGTTGGGTTTGAAAAGTCAGAGTATTGGTGTTGTTGAGTCTTTGATTGAGCCTGTTGATGGTAATTTTGTTGTTAGTTTGT
>Ga0265294_10005928_pt1 | contig 14796 bp, 6 predicted proteins | sample MunlanPumphouse3_FD_192504 | JGI IMG/M metagenome (GOLD analysis project Ga0265294, IMG submission 192504) | Groundwater microbial communities from a municipal landfill in Southern Ontario, Canada - Pumphouse #3 | ecosystem: Environmental > Aquatic > Deep subsurface > Groundwater | place... | reverse complement strand
ACTATTTAAAGCTGTTACAGAGCACACAACTAAAGACATAAACAATGCTAGGCTGAATAAAGGGTTTAATACGTTGGTGGATAATGGCCTTGGTTCCATTCAGAATATATTATTGAATGAAGCAAGTAATGAATCAAGCATATCTATGGCAATTCTACCCCCATTTAATTTGTTTGGAACCTCAATGAGTAAAGAAATGTATAGATATTTATTATCTCAAATGGAAGTTAATGCAGAAAATAAGTTAACACCACTTAAACTTATTATGTTAAATGTGTATCATTAACATGAAGGGCGGTAGAGATGCGTGAATATACTTGAACAACCAAAACTTTATAATGAAGAAGAGGCGGAGCCATTACTTCCGCCCTTTTCTTCATTGTTTAATATACATACACCAGAGATAGTAGACCCTTTAGAGGGCAGTGCTTCTTTGTTCAAAGAAACACCTGCCCAGCCAATGGTAGTATTCCAAGATGTAACCCCTGAGAGTGCTAGGGCTAACTTAAACAAAAATGTAGACCCTATACTTGAGCACCAAAGCAAACTTTTTAAAGAGAAACAAAGTATGCAACAAGCTGCTGTAGAATCAGGAATGAGCAAGGATACTGCCAGTAAGTTTTCTGAAGTACAGCAATTTAATAAACTAGTAAATGAAGAAAGAAAAGACCCTAAGGTGTTAGCTCAAGAGATTTCTGATTATGATAATTCTGTTGTTTCTGGGCTTACTGACGCACTGCTATTAAACTCTGGGAGTAATGATGACACTACCTCATTAACAGAGTCTATCTCTTCCTTAAAAAAGACGTTTGAAGGTGTTACTAAAAAATTTGTTGCAACTCCAAATGGTCTTGTTACTCCTTTTAGTATTGTGTCTGAAGTTAAATTAAAAACATGGGACCAGCATAAAGCACAAAAATCAAATTATTACTATCTTCTTACAAATTCACAAGTAAGAGACTCTTTTTTAGAGGCTTTAGACGAGGAATCATACTGGTATAAAACAGTAAAGTCACTTATAGATAGTTATTCTACAGAACAACTATCTTTAGGAGACTTTGGTGATGATAACTATTTTAGTAGACAAGATCAAATGAATGGATTAATAAACAACGTAGCACCATACGCTTTTGAGCTTGTCGGCACTATGCTAGGAAAGGCCGGAATTACTGCTACTAGCCTTGGCGCAAAAGCAGCAGCTATGGGAGGCCTTGCTTCTGCAGGGTTTACTGTTGGTGCATGGCTTGCCCCTGCTATGTTGGCTATGGGTGTTGTAGGGGCATATATGGCATACCAAAATAATGAAGTAAATAAAGCAACATCAGAGTATTATAAAATGGTTGATAAGGTTAACAACGGTGAACTTTCTTATGAACAGCTTAAAGCATCATATGATAAAAATATTAAAACAGAATTCTTTAACAAAAATGGTAGTCTAAATGTAGCTGCGTTTAATAATGCAGTTGCTAATGGTGTTGACACTTCTATAATTTCTGGATGGTTCCCTTCTGATACATTATCAAAGACGTTGGGAAAAAGTGGTGGGCTTACAAATACTCCACGAGACTTTAAGTATGATATGTATATGTTTACAGGGGATGTTATGGGAGAGTCTCTGTGGTCGTCAGTAATTACAGTTCCTTTAAGACTAGGTGCTTTGTGGGGATCTGCTAAAGGTGCTGGAATGAAGGCAGTAATTGGAGCCTCTACTTTTGGTAGAAGTGTTGCATCAAATCTATTATTTGACGTTGCACAGGGGTTTACTATGCAAGCTGCATATAGCACAGAGACCATTCCACAGTTATTAAATTCTATCCATAATGCTGAGTATTCTTTAGGAACTGTGGGGTCTCCTCTTGCACAGATGGCCCTTAACATTTTACCAAAACAACTTAGTAACAAACTTGGAAGTAAGTTTGCTAGTAAAATGACAAATTCGTTACTGCTTGAAAAAGTTGGTAAAGAATTTTTTGATAATTTAAATATTTTAAAGTTTAGTGCTGTTAGTGATACATTTTTTAAAGCTGGGGATTCTAAGCAACTTATTGAGGATACAATAAAGCAAGAGAACGTTAGCTTTAAAGCAACTAATTGGGCAGAAGCAATGTATATGTCAAACAACTTTGATATGTTTGCAAAATTAAATGATCCTAATTATAGAGCTATTATGAAAGAACGCTTTATTGATATGAGGAACAGTATACAGGAAGATATAGAGATAACAGCTAAAGTGTTAGATTATATTGGCAAGGAAAATGTAGATGGTAAATATGATTATGCTATAAAAAAGGTTGAAGATTTTAAAAACCTTATAGGCCAAGTAACTACTAAGTCTGGAGACCCTATTGATTTATTTGAAGATAAAACTTTTGGAAAAGATAGATTTAAGTATATCCTTCTATCTATACTTGACGATTCTAAGCTTCTTGACTCATCTATAGAAAAATATGTTGATGAATCAGGAAAAGATCAGGTGGGGTTTTTTAGAAATATAGTTATAACTAATATACCTGGCCTTGGTGATACAACTTTACGCTTTAAAGTTGAGATAGACGATATAGTTGACCTTTACAAAGCATTTATACCACGTGCAAGTGGAGACACAAAAATATCACAAAGAGTTGATTCTCTTAAAAACTTTAAATCAGAACTTGGGTCGTTACTACTTAGGCAAGAGCCTATAACAGACATTAAAGATTTACCACTAAAAGATGGTGGCACACTAAAGATACTTATTAATGAAAAACAACTTCCTCTTGATTATTTAGAATCTTTACGTGCTGATTTTAGTATTCCTGGAAAAGCTAAGTATATTGGTGCTTTAAATCAAATTTTAACTTCAGACGATTTTGAATCATTTTTACATCATTCATTTTTAGCAGGATCAGTTGGGTTTACTGATACTACATTAATGAAAGAGCTTAGTTTTATTGTTGGTAAACTATCAAATGTACTTTCAAGCAGCAACAATGGTTCTTTAGTTTCCAGATTTTTTGCCCCTAATGTAGAGAACAAAGCAAGCATCTCTGGTGCATTTTTAGAAGAACTTTCAGAAATATATATTAGAAGTATAAATTCAGTAGAAAAGTTAGCTAATAGTGATACATTAGATGTTGAATCACGTAATCTTTTATCATTTGCTAGGTCCACACTAGAAGATGTCTCTGCAGTTCATGCTAAATCAAAAGATTCTGACAAAATAAAGGTTACTGAAGATATTATTTCTGCCATTTCAAGTAAACTAGATTCAAAAGAGCTATTATCTATAAATGAAGTAAAAGAAATAGTGTCTACTGTAATATCACTAGTATCTGAAGTTGGTTACACTGGTGAGTACAAAGGTATTTTAAGTGATTTACTTCGTGTATCAGCTGTTAAAGGAAAAGAGGCTGATACAGTAACAGTAATGAATAAGTTTATAAATCCACAAGACAATGAAGCTGGTTCAAAAGAGTACTTTAAGACTATTGATGATTTTCTTTTAAATATGTTAATTGATGATTCTTTACCTAAAAAAGTAATGACTGAGCTTGAGGCAATTAAAGCCTCTGGCTTTGGTGGGCTATATGCTAGTTTAAAGGCAATAGATTCTAACTTTGCTGATATTAATGCTATATCTTATCTTAAAATAAAACATATGCTTGGTTTTTCTACAAATACCAGTTATACAACTGTAAGTAAAATATTAAATAGTTCACAATCAAAGCTTGAAAAGCTTGCTGGAATAGTTACAAAAGGAATGGGGGATACCCCTTCTAAAGAAGAAGTATATAAGCATTACTTTTTTGATGAAAGTTTATCTGAAAAGTTTACGTTTGATAGCTTAGAAAAGTTTTTATATGAAGCAGCTATAGCAAAGAAGATAGGGTTTCAACTAAAATTAGAGCTTGAAAGAACTAGAAGTACTATTACAGGGCCTTCTTTGAAATCAATAGGAAGTGCTATGACAAAACTTGCCCATATTATGGGTAGACTTGATAAAGAGAATGATAATCAAGCACTACACAAGGAAGTGCAAGATGCTGAAGAAGCTGTTAGAATTGCCTTATTTAATTCTGGGATTATTTCTGAAAAAGTAATTGAAAAGGTAATGGAGTATCAACGTGCATTACTTGACAAAGAAGGAAGACTTGCTAAGGGGTCTGATGAAACTGCATTTTCTTTCTTAGATAATTTAATAAGAATATCTGATGAAAATGTTGCTAACCCTGCCCTTAAATTCATGTCACAGGATTCTTTATTTTTAGAAGATTTATCAAAGATAATGGGCCTTCATAATGTATCTGGTAATGAACTTCGTTCAAGAATATCTAATTACTTTAAATTAGATGAAAAAGAACCTGGAGCTTTTTTTGCAAAATTAAAAAGTGGAGTTAGTGGTGGTACTAAGTCCTTTATGGGAAGCCCTGCTTTAGTTGGGTTTGTTGAAGATACTCCAGGTGGTGTAATAAGTGCAGAGTATGCAGCAAGAATGAATTTTTGGAAAACTCAATTATTTAAGGTAATAGATTCTGTTCTTGGAAAAGAAGACTCTGAAGCACTTGAGAAGGCTATGCTTCAAGTATCTTCTTCTATAGCTGAATCAGGTGACAAGAAAAACACACGATTTTTAAACTATGAAAATATGTATCGTGATTTTGAGAATAACGTAAAGAAGTTCATCTATGATATAAACAAAACAAGTACAGGCAACGAAAGAAGTATATTCTTTTTTAATGAAAAGGCCAAGGCATCAGACCAAGGATGGTTTACTAGAAAAATAAAACCATCATTAAAAGCTGTTGAAAATGTGCCTAAAATATCAGAGGCATCTAAGCAATTAATTGATACATTTGTTGACAAGATATTTAACAGACTTGCAAAAGAAGGAAACGATATAGCAGTTGACAAAGTTGGCATAGCTTTAGAGCGTATGCTTACTAAAGAAATGTTTAATTCTGAAGTTGACCCTGTTATTAAAAACAATGATATGGAAGCTATTAAAAAAATAGAAATACTTAGTGATATCTTCAAGAAGAATGTTGAAGAACGGGTTGAACGTGCAGTATTAATTAATTCATTGTCTAGCATGGGGTTTGGTGATACATCCGATAGTAGTGTAACTTATATGTCAGCGGCTAGGTCTGTTGCAGAAAAGACAAGAAATACTAGTGTGTATCAAGTAGTTCCACATCTTAATATTATTAGAGGGATGTTGGACACAACAAAGTCTGCTGCAGCAGAAATGAGTAAGTTGACTAATGCAAGTAAAGAGGCAGTAAACGCTTCTGTTAGTAATATTAAAATGCTGTTTGATGATGTTAAAAGTTTAGTTTCAAGATTTAAAGAACATGGAGTTCTTAATACGTTTACTGATGAAATTCAAATGAGATTGTATAGGGCCCTTGATAGCTCTATAGCAAAAACTGAACAAATGGTTAAAAACTTTGATGAAACGTTTAATGCCAAAGATATATCAGAAGTAGACAGAAAATATTTAGTTAGTGTGTCTTCAGAGTATTTTAATAGTGCTTTTGGTTGGGTGGATGGGCTTACTAGAGTTCTTACTACGTTTGTTGATAATATTAAGGGTGCTTCAGATAGACAGAATGGGTTTTTATTTGATGAAGATATAGTGGATGCTTTACAGAGATCTTTTGGCACTTTGGATAAAAGTACACTAACAACTTTAAGCACAAGTAGTTCTAAAGCTGAAATGCTACTTTCAGACAATAGTATGTTATCTAAAACATCTACACAGGTAAAGAAAATTTGGAATGCTATAAGCCAATCCTCGTTGTATAATAAAACATTTAAAAGAAATGTTATTGATCCCTACTATGGATTAAGCCAAGATTTTACACTTAATATGAAAAAGTTTTACACAGATAGGGACAACATACAAAACCATCTTGGTACTATTGCACAAAGACTAGGGTTGAATGCAAAAGAGCCAAGAACAGTTAGAGAGTTTGGAAGAAACGTTTCTAATCTTTTAACCTTTACAACTGGAGATCTTCCAAATATAGCAGCAATAACTGCATTTAATACACTTATTGGAAAGGATAAATTAATTCTTTCAAAAGATAATTTAACCCCTGATAATCTTTTAACAGCACGTGCTATGGTTATTAATAAAATACTTAATGTAACTCCTGGAAGAACTACTGATGAAGTGGATATAGTAGCTAAAGATATAGCGTCCTATCTTAATGTATTTGAAAAGCATGGAATTATGGATTTAGTTTTAGAGCATTCTGCAGAGTTTTGTGTATCTAGGGACAAATTAAACTCATACTCAGAAGACCCTAAGCTTTCTGATGAGAAGAATAGAATGTTAAAAACATGGGACGAAAAATTAATGAAAAAAATAGTGGATAAGTATGGTGTAAAAGAAGGTCAAGCTAAGTTAGAAGAAATAAAGCAAGATATACGAAACACAATAGCACCAGAGGCTAATATTGAAGATGCTTTAGTTTTTAATTCATTAATAGTTAATGATTTTACAGGAAAGCTTCTTATAGGGGCTGCTATAGATGACGATTTACTTAGATATACAGGTGCACTAGTACCAAAACTACATGAAGGTGCAATACAGCTTAGAGGCCTTATAGACTACACAAGTACACTTGGCATGAGGTATGGTGAGCTTGGGTTTACTGAGTTAGACAATCTTGGTAGGGGCCAAGTAGCTTCAAAACTGTTTGCACTGGATAACATGAGAATGGATAAAATAGTTAATAATCCAATTCATGTTGAAGGCGTAAAGTTTCATATTAAGTCATATTTACAGCAGACACTTGGTGATTTTGAACGAAGTGTAAAGACTATGTTGCATACTAATGAAGATTTAGCTAGTTCTACTTTTAATTCAATTTCTAAAAAAGAAGCAACATATTACATATCAATCAATGATATTGAAGAGGGCATTAAAGGAGGAAAAGGTGGTAACGTATACCTGTCAGTAGATTTAGGAGAAAACGCAGATTTATCAGCTATGCAGATAGCATCTAGAGCTGTTTTTGGGTCAACTAGCCCAGACTCAAAATTTATATATGTACAGGCAGGTAACAATAAAAATACTGGACTTAAAGCTACCAAAACAGAGGATGGGGCTATAATAGAATTACGTAATAGCGAAAAAGATAAAGGAATTACCATGTTTACTCCTGAAGAAAAGGATCAAAAACTTTCTGAAATTTTTAAAGATAAACAACTTGTGGTTGCGTTTAGAAATGATCTTTCAAGTGTAGTTAGTGATATAAGGTCTAAGTTAAAGGAACGACTCTCTACTTCTAATAATTCCTTAGCATTAGAAGTTTTTAATAAGGTGAACATAAAAAAGAAATCTGCTGAATTTTTAAAAGCATTAGGTAAGTTAGCAGCTTCAGAAGATCCAATTGAGATGCAAGTATACAAAGAGTTTAGTAACTTGTTCTCTGTGCATAATGCAGCAAGGCTTGCTAATGAAATAGTTTTAGACCTTAACGGTGAAAAGTTTAGAATATTTGGTGCTTCTATCCAAATTCAAAATAAAACTCCGAATAAAGTAACTTCAACTACTAAAGTTGATACTAGTAAGATAAAAAACCCTGTATATCAAAAAGAAATAGAAAACAGGGGTGGAGATACTCCAGGCCCTACTGAAAAAAGTACTTTACAACAAATAAACAACGCACTATGGGGCACAGTTGAAGCTACAGATTTTCCCACTAAAAAACAACCACGTACTTTAACTATATTTGGTTCTGAAATTAAAGACGTAGTAAGAGTAATGAGTTATGGTGAAATTGGGAAGTATGATGGAGAAGTACGTACATCTAGCAAGCCAGATTTAGTTATTGAAACATTAACAGGAGATAGGTACTTTGTTAGTTGTAAATCAGAAGATGCTGATATTATAGACAGTAGTAGCTTTTTATTAAATGAAGCTATGTCAAAAAGCGCACTAGTTAATGCACTTATGGGACATGTACAAACATTACTAAATGAATCAAATAAGACTTCAGCAGAGGCAGCTGGAACTTTAAAAGAAAACTCATTTTATATTCAAAGCATACTAGGAGATGCCGTTGTAAAAGAAGGGCTAAATAATATAGCAAGACAAACAAGTGCATTAATCAGAGGGTTTGGCGGTACTATAAGTGCTGAAGATATACAAACAGGCGCAGGAGACTATTATGCTCCATTTAGTAAGCAAGGAATAGCTATGTTTGTAAGGGACTTAAATACTTCACTAGAGTCTGTTGTAAAAGCAAACAATTGGGGAGATAGGCCTTTTAGTGAACTGTTTGCTGATGAAAAATTTACGGATGCTATTTGGACACATATTAAAAATATAAACCCATGGTTAAAGGCAATTACTGAAGTAGATGGTAATTCTCCTAAATTTACTGAGCTTACAAAGAAGTTTATGACTACTACTTTCCTTGGAAAAGATGGTACATCTGATAAGGGAATTGTTCAAGTATTAAAATCTATTGGTAATATGGAAGATATTAAAAAGAAAAGAAAAGAAAACAGAGGGGAATCAGATGGGGAAGACACCGTAAGTAATATTATAAATAAATATATAAACAATAGTTATGCTGTACAAAGGTCAGAGATTGGAAACTTAGATAAATCATTAACTCAAATGCTTGCTCTAAAGCCAGATATATTTAATAATATTAAAGAAGGAATTTCTAATCTAGTTCAAAGAATACAGCTTGGAACCTTTATCAATAAAACCTTAATGAACAGTGGTGCATTACGATATATTGGTACTGACAGGCCTATAGACCAAGATGATATTGATGCTTCAGAAAAAAATGGCCTTGTAAAACAAGTTACATTAGGGCAACTATCTAAGGAACTTAAGTATGTATTTCCTGATTTTATTAAATTAATAATGAAATCAGATCAGTTTCAATCTGACTTTTTAAGTAGTATATTTAAAGATGTTAGAAATAGAGCAAGAGCCCGTGGTCAAGGGGAGAATCAAAACTTAATACTATCCACTACATTAGAGAATTACTATAAAAAGGTTAGAGCAATTTCATCTGGGGTTGAAGGTACAGATCTTGGGTCAATAAAGTTAGTTTTAGCATCTGATCTTTATGACCAACTTTACTTCCTTAATGAACGATTAACCCCTAAACAGTCAGGTAACACATTTGGATCACAAATGCTTGATGGAATGAACAACATAATGACGTATTTTACAACAAACTTTAGTGGAATGGTTCTTATATGGAACCATATATCTTGGATGAGAAATATTATGGGGTCTATTTTACAGACAGCATTATCAACTGGGGACTTTTTTACAGGAATGGAATACACATTAAGAGCTATAAGAGAAATAACTGCGTATAGTAATGGAAAAGATTCTGGAAGATACGGTCAATTTTTACGTGATAACAGGCCATCACCATTGACTATGGGTAGAGCTGGAGTAGTAGCACATACTATTGATATGTCAACTCTTGACAGAGAACGTCATAATATGTTTAAAGTAGCAAATACTATAATTAATAAACCTATGGAAATTGTAAATAAAGGGCTGTATAAAGGGCTTGGTGCAATACTAAGAACAGATCCTACTTCTTTAGAAGCCAGCTTACGTTCAACATATGGCTCAGTTGATAATTTCAATAGGTACGCATTATGGTTAATGGCAAAAGATGGAAAAGTGCGTGCTCCAGAGGACTATTCATCATTGTCTAAACTTATTAGTAATGATTGGTCATTAAAACGATCTGTTGAAAAGGCATTTAGTAGTGATGTTGTTGATAGGATTTCATCTAATGGAAAGTTTCTTGCACCTATGACTGATGATGATGCTTCAGCATTTTCTAGAAAGTTTAGTTTCGTTTATGATGAACTTCCTGATTGGTGGAAGCTTGTTAAAGCGTTTTACAACCCATTTGCGTCGTTTACTTACAACTCATATCGTATTCTAAGTAACTCTATGAGCACATATCCAGCTAGGGTAGCTGGCCTATATCTAACACTTAATATCTTAAATAATGCTGTTCTTAAAGATACACTTGGTGTTGATGTAGATTTGCATAATTTCATTCCAAATATGGATGTGTTTGAGTGGCTATATGGTGATTCTCAGAACATGGATTTTGTTAACCTATCTAACCCTTCAGCACCGTTTCTTAGGTTTGCTAGAATGGTTATGGAGCAAAGAGACCCATATACTTCACAAGATTTATCTGCGTTTGGATCTGCAGAGTTAGTACTTCGTAGCTACATTAATTCATTCTTTCCAATAGCACCAACTCCTAATTTTGTTGCACGAACTGGGTTAGAAATAGGAAAGACTATACTAGGTATAGAAGAATCCCCATTTGCTGAAACAGGAAAAATGGGAATGCTTCTTAGTCTAATACCAGAGAGTTACGCATACAAAAAGTTTGTTGATGAAGGTATTAAAGGAAGGCCTATAGATAAGTATGGTACCGTTGTAAACCCACTTGCTGGACTTCTTTACGCAACCTTTGGGCTAAATGTTAGACCAAAAGAAAGGGTTAAAAGTGCTATGATTATTGATGAGTGGGAAAAAAGAGATAAAAGTTTAAAAACACAAATTGAAAACCTTTCAAAAACACCAAGACTAACTACCAACAGGGACGTACAGATGCGGATAAGAGAGCTTGAAAAGCAAAGAGATGCAAACGCACAGCGTGCTGTCCAACACTTCCACAATGTGTATGGGGAGGTTCCAGAATATATAAAGGACACCTTTTTATACAACCACCCTTTAGGGCAAGTTGAAGCAGTTAAAGATTATATTACAGAAGTTTGGAGAAGTGCCCTTTCTAACATATTTGAGGAATATGGACGTGGAGCATATACTTCAATATTAAGCAGGTGAGTGTAACTGAAAACTTATGGTGCATATGATGCAGCTTTGTTACACCAATCCCTTTCAAAACAATGGGGCTACACCTTGGAGGAGCTTAATCTTTCCTCCAAGGTACCCTATTTTTGGGATGATACAGTAGGATATGTTGCTGCAGAGCCAAGGAGTAACGTTGATGATAATCAAGCTGTTAAATCAGATATTGTCTATATTAATTATTTAAAAAACAATATAAAGGATAAAGATAATGTATATTATAGATTACAAGAGTACAAAGTGGATATATTAATGGTAAAAGATGATTTTCCAATGTCAGTAAATACTTCATTTTCTTTTGGAACTATGTTTACTAATTTTTTTCAATCAATGCCAAAAGATGAAGATGGGTGTGAAGTAAACAACCCTTTGTTTGTTCCAGGCAATATTAAATGTAGAAATGAGAATGGTATTCATTTTTTAAAGAAGTATGATAATATAAGAGAGGGACTACGTGATGCTTCTAAGTTTTTTAACCTTACTGGAAGTGATGTAGAGGATTTTACAATACTTCATAAATTTCATAACTTCTCATTAACAGCTTATAGAATGTATTTTGTTTTAAGTATGGTATTTTTGAAAGGCGGGGAAATGTATGACAGAAATAATAGAATTAATCGTCGTGGCTATCGCCTCCCTACTAGGAGGAATGTTCTTTATATTAAAAAAGAAAGCATCTTTGGGGACGACATCTCAAGTTACAAAAGACCAGCTGGAAGAACTTGGAAAGAAGATAGCTTCTAAACAAAAAGAAGCAGAGGAGGTAATTAAGAACAATGATGAACAATTTGAAAAAAATACGGAGTATATTAATAGTCCTGTTAATCCCATTGATGATACTATCAAAGCCGCAAACGAGCTTTGGAACAGAAGAAATCGTAGTTAAGCCATACAATTCAGAATGGGTTTTAGTAAAAAAAACTGCATTTGATTACTTTATGAATCAATACAATGAATATAAAGTAAAGTATGAAAGATCAGATGAAGTTAGAGAAAAAGAAAGGGAAGCATGGCTTTTAGAAAGAAGTATACTAAAAGAAGCTTTAGATTTGTCAAATGAAAAAAATAATGCTTATGAATCGGAACTATTCAGACTTAATACTGTAATTACATCTATGGCTTCAAGAGAAAAGATAAAAGATGTTGCACTAATTGCTTCACTTATTGGAAACATAATTAATGCAATCCGGTAGGAGGGTTAAACATATATGAATAATATTATGGGACAAGATAAAGTTGATTTAAACAGCCTCTCTCAACTTGTGAATCATGGTGCAAAAAATATTAATATTGAAACATCTGATGGACAAAAGGTATCTATTAAAAGTGTAGGGGTACCAAAGGAGCAGTCTAAAAGAGGCATGGATGGGCAAATGCAAACAAGAGGCATGCAAGATATGTTAGGGCAAAGTGGAAGTCCTCTTGGTGAGGCCCTTAGTGGGCTTGCATCTCGTCTTGGGCTTTCTGGTGGAGCACCACAGTCTGGGAAAGGTGCAGGAATGCTCAATGAGCTTGCTGGGTTTATTGCTAACAATTTTGGAAGGAATGAGATGGGAGCAGATCATTTAGGTGGTCAGGGACAGACTCCAACTCTTCCTGAGATGTTAAAAATGGCATCATCTATGAATGGTGGAGCACCTACTACACCAGAGCAGGCTGCACCACCACCCATACCCTCTGGTGCTGGTATGAGTGGAAAAGCAATGGGCCTTTTAGGACCACAAGGTATGGGGGGCAGTGGTGGCGGGGGGGCTCCTGCAGGTTTAGCAGGATTACTTGGGCCACTAATGTCTGCAGCAGGACAGGGTGCTCCACAGCCAGGAATGCCACAGGGAGGCCCCACAGGAGCACCACAGGGTGGGCCAGCAGGAATGCCACAGGGAATGCCTCCTCAACTAGCTGCTTTACTTAGAATACCAGGCAGGGCTGAGGGTGGTCCAGTTTCTGCTGGTCAGCCATATGTTGTAGGTGAGGAAGGCCCAGAAGTTGTTGTTCCAGATCAATCTGGAACAGTTATACCCAACGGAGAAACATCTGACCCTAGTGCTATTGATGCACAAATTGATACATTAATTGATGAGGTCATTCAAATTATTGAAGAGCGTGGTATACCACTTCTTGGCCCAGATGGTAGCATGTCTCCTGAAGCGTTAAATGTGTTTATTGAAGTACTTCAGGGGAAGGTTGCTGCTAGGGGTGATGGTCTTGATCCGATGGCAGAGCAGATAGGCGGGGGGCCAACTCCTGAGCCTGGTGCAGATCCTTTAATGGGTGGGATTATGTCCGGGGCCGGTGGGTCAAATGGAGCCCCTATGCTTGATGGGCTTAATTCTGGTGCTCCAGCACCAGATATAACAGGTTCTACTCCTTCTGGTCCAGATGATATACAGGCATTGCTTTCTGCTTTAGGAGGTTAAAAAATGACAAATCGGACTATAGAAGAGCTTCCTAAGTGGCAGAAGTCAGCTCCCTATGTCCGACGGTTTGTACTTGTGACGGGATGGTTGACATATTTAGCCATCCCGCTATTAATATTAAAATATGATTATCCAGTAAGCACACAATTTGTAGCTATTTATAGCAGCTTAGGTACAGCCGTTGGAATAGCAGTTGGATTTTATTTTTATCGACGTGGGGATCAAGACAAAAAAATAACAGAAATGGTCAAAGATGAAACTAGGGGGCATGTTGAATAATGGGATTTATGGATATATTAAAACCACTTGATAAACTAGAAGATAAGTCTATAGATGAAATTTCTCCAGAGTTAATGAGAAAATTTCTTGACTCTAAGGGCAGTCTTGAGTCAAGTAAATGGGGCATTGTAAACAGAGACCCTGCTGCTCCTGATAAGGGGTTTAATGTTGGTCGTGTTCAATGGAGAAACTCAAGGGCTACAAATGTTCTTAATAGGCTTAAAAATGAAGATCCAGAATTGGCCAAGGAATACATTAAAGATGTAGATAAGTTTGATGAAGAAACTGTGTTTAAAAACAAAGAAAACATTGAAAAATGGCTTGATACTGAAACTGGAAGAAAAGTTCAAACAGAACAAATGACCGATGATCTTAAAAATATTTACATTGCACAAGCTAAGAAAAACGGTATAAAAACTGCTGGTACTGCTTTAGTTTGGGCAGATTTAGCACATAGATATGGAGTAAATGGTGCTAGACGATTATTTATAAACCCGTCTGGACCAACAACATTAGACTATATAGCAAAAAGAATGGACGAACTTGGAGAAAAAGATGAATTTAATAAAAATATAAATATTAGAAGAATGAATAGATTTGCAAATGATCTTGGTGGAGAAGCAGGAGCTATAATGACAATGCAAGCAGCATCCAAATCTGCTCTACAAGAGGGAATGCCTATAGAAGCAGTAAAAGAAGAATTAAGTATGGCAGATATTATAAAAAAAGAAACAGAATTCACGCCAATGAAAACAACAGATATTCCTGATAGTTCACAACCATTAACAGCAGAAGTAGATATATTTAAACAACATCTTAATTTTTTAATAAATGAAACTTTAAAAGTAAAGCCTCCAGAGCAGAAAAAAGATCCCATTAATATTTTGATAGAAGCAATAATTATAGGGATATTAGAGGAGATGGTATCATGAGCTCACTTTTAACTGGAATTAATCCATATGGTACTGATTTAAATAGCAACTATAATAGGCTACCATTAGGTACAGGGCTTCTAGCCCCTAACATTAATGATATTAAAAGAATGTCTGACTCCGTAGACCAGGAAGTGTACAAAGACGATTTATATTGGGTAAAGGCCGCCATTGAAGGGAGGGCCCCTGGTGCATATACTACTGATGAAAATGATGATGGGTATGATTTTATTTCCAGTTTTATGAATTCATTTTCAAAATCACCAGGTTTTGGTAATATGACTACTCCAGTCGCAGA
>Ga0265294_10005927_pt1 | contig 14797 bp, 12 predicted proteins | sample MunlanPumphouse3_FD_192504 | JGI IMG/M metagenome (GOLD analysis project Ga0265294, IMG submission 192504) | Groundwater microbial communities from a municipal landfill in Southern Ontario, Canada - Pumphouse #3 | ecosystem: Environmental > Aquatic > Deep subsurface > Groundwater | place... | reverse complement strand
AGAGGTGGCGGTGAGAGTAGCGAAAGCCTCTTTCTATCCTACAGTTTCGCTGAGCGCGGGAATGTCAACCGGTATCTATTCAGGTACGGGAGTCTCATTTATCGATCAGCTTAACAATAAATTGGGCGAAAACCTCTCTCTTAATCTGAGCATTCCGATATTCAACAACCGTCAGGTTCGTTCTAACGTAACCAAGGCAAAATTGCAGAGCCAGTCTTCAAAGTTACAGAATGAGAGTCAGAAGAAACAGCTTCTCAGTACCCTTGAGTCACTGCACAACGATGCGACCTCTGCACAGAGCCAGTATCTTGCTGCAAAGGAGCAGCTAAATGCTTCTCAAGTCAGCTATGAGATAGTTTCAGAGCAGTTCAATGCCGGTATTAAGAATACAGTCGAATTAATTACCGAGCAGAACAACTATATCAGCGCACTGTCAAAGCTGTTACAAACTAAATATCAGGCAGTTCTCTCTCTGAAGCTCCTGAATAGATATATGAACAATCAAACAATCGAATTATAAAAAACAATAATACACGTATGAAAAAGAAAACAGTCATAATAATTGTGGTTTGTGCGGTAGTCGTGATAGTTGCAGTGATTCTGCTTCTTCCAAAGAAAATCGGCAAACAGGTGTTGACCTACCAGACAACCATTATTCAACCCACTTCAATATCCAGCAGCGTAACTGCTACCGGTACAGTTGAACCGATTAAACAGGTAGAAGTAGGTACACAGGTGTCAGGCATTATATCAAAAATATATGTTGACTACAACTCTCAAGTTAAAGCCGGTCAGCTAATCGCAGAATTGGACCGTTCAGTCCTTGAAACCGAGTTGGAGGCGTCAAAAGCAAGTCTTAATTCGTCGAAGACCGAATATGAATACCAGACAGCCAATTACAACAGAATAAAGGGGCTGTACGAAAAGCAGCTTATCAGTGCAACTGAGTATGAATCAGCTGAATACTCATATAATAAGGCTAAATTTACGTACCAGCAGGCTCAGGCGAACATCCAGAAAGCGGAGAAGAATATAGGGTATGCATGGATCTACTCTCCAATCGATGGAGTGGTACTTTCAAGAGCTGTTGATGAAGGCCAAACAGTAGCATCAGGATTCAGTACCCCTACACTGTTTACCATTGCCAACGACTTGAAAAAGATGCAGGTTATAGCTGATGTGGATGAGGCGGATATAGGTGAAGTTGAGGAAGGTCAGAGAGTTGAGTTTGAGGTAGATGCTTATCCTGATGATACTTTTCAGGGTGTAGTTACTCAAGTAAGGCTTTTGGCCACAACGACCTCCAATGTCGTAACGTACGAAGTGGTGATTGATGCTCCAAATCCTGATCTTAAACTTAAACCCGGGCTTACAGCAAATGTAGAAATATATACACTTGACAAACACGATATTATAGCTGTTCCCCTTAGAGCACTCAGGTTTACACCTGAAAAATATGAAGGGCAGCTTCCGGAAAAGTGTGTATGGGCTCAGCAGCAGGATGGCACACTTACACCGGTAGAAGTAACCACGGGCGTATCTGACGGTGTATTTACCGAGATCCTGACAGGTTTGAAAGTTGGAGATAAGATCGTTACCGGAACTCAACTTGTAACGCAGGGAACTTCTAATGCCGATACGGCGAAAGCCTCAGGCAGCAGCAACCCGTTTATGCCGAGACGTCCAAATGAGGGTAGTAATGTAAGAACAAAGTAATGAGTGAAATAATTAAAATAGAAAATCTCAAGCGGGAATTTGTGGTCGGGGAAGAAGTGGTAAGAGCTTTGCGAGGGATCTCTTTTACAATCAATAAGGGTGAGTTTGTGACCATTATGGGTACCAGCGGCTCGGGCAAATCTACACTGCTGAATATCCTCGCTTGCCTTGACATTGCCACCTCCGGAGAGTATTATCTCGACGGGGTCTCCGTAAAAGATATCGGAAAGAATGACCGTGCTACGCTCAGAAATAGAAAGATCGGATTTATTTTCCAGTCTTACAACCTTCTGCCAAAGACAACTGCCATTGAGAATGTAGAACTTCCACTACTTTACAATAGAAATGTATCGACATCGGAAAGACGGCAAAAGGCGATTGATGCACTGAAGGCGGTAGGCCTTGAGGATAGATTGAAACACAAATCAAATCAACTTTCCGGAGGTCAGCAGCAGAGAGTGGCAATCGCGCGTGCTTTGGTAAATGATCCGGTTATCATCCTTGCGGATGAGGCTACCGGTAACCTTGATACCCGTACTTCCTACGAAGTTCTGGAACTGTTTCAAGAGTTGCACAAGAGGGGAAAGACAATAATTTTTGTCACGCACAACCCCGAACTTGCTCAATTCAGCAGCAGGACTATCACTTTGCGGGACGGGCATATTACAAGCGATGTGCTCAATGGGAATATCGCTTCTGCGAAAGATGTTTTGGCTAAGATGCCGAAAAATGACGAACAAGATTAATAAGGAAAGAGATGGATTACAAAAATTTAGTAAAAATAGCTTTTAAAGCCTTGATGAACAATAAAATGCGTTGTTTCTTGACAATGTTGGGCGTCATCATCGGTGTAGCTTCGGTAATCACCATGCTTTCCATTGGATCAGGTTCTAAAAAGAGCATCAGAGACGAGATCGGTTCAATGGGTACTAATATGATTATGGTTAGTCCCGGCAATGGCCGTTTTGGAGGTGTACGTCAGAGTGCATCAAGTATGCAGACTTTAAAAATGGCTGATTATGAGTCTATTGTCCGTGAGGCAAGCTATGTGAAAGAGATCACTCCGACCGTTAATGCAAGCGGTCAGGTCATTAAAGGTTCAAACAATACACCTACTACCATATATGGAGTGAACGCGTCATATCTCAGCATCAGGGGGTATGAGGTGGAAAGCGGTACCATGTTTGATGACAGTGACATTAAGCATGCTGCCAAGGTGTGCGTTGTGGGAAAGACTGTGATAGATGCACTTTTTAAGAATGGAGAAGATCCGTTGGGACAGGTCATAAGATACAATAAGATCCCGATGAAGATTATAGGTATCTTAAAGTCGAAAGGTTACAATTCAATGGGTATGGACCAGGACGACCTTATCATTGCACCATATACCACTGTCCAGAAAAGAATTCTCGCAATTACCTATATTCAGGGGATTACAGCTTCAGCCATGTCTGAAGAGTACACCGATCAGGCGATAGAAGAGATGACTCAGATCCTGCAGACCAATCACGGTATCAAGATCGGTCAGGAAAATGACTTTAACGTACGTTCTCAGCAGGAGATGATGGAGACGATGAGCTCCGTGATGGATGTATTGACGGTGCTTTTAGGATGTGTTGCAGGTATCTCTCTGATAGTCGGCGGTATCGGTATCATGAATATTATGTATGTATCCGTAACGGAGCGTACGCGTGAGATCGGTCTTCGTATGTCAATCGGAGCAAAGGAGCGTCATATACTGTTTCAGTTCCTGATAGAAGCAATTATCATCAGTATTACGGGAGGTGTTATTGGTGTAATCATAGGAGTCGGACTCTCCAAGATCATTGCTCTCTTTGGTACGGCTACATACGTACAGGGATATTCAATTATACTTTCATTTGCAGTATGTACCGTTACAGGTATCTTCTTTGGATGGTATCCGGCAAAGAAGGCTTCTCAATTGAATCCTATCGATGCTATCAGATATGAATAAAATCAGTAACTTTGGGAGGATATAATATATGGATATGGAAATACAACAGAACACAAACAGAAAGGTTTCATCAATAATAGTGACAATTGCGGTAGTGATACTTATTTTATGCCTGCCATTGCTGATGACTCCAAGACACGGTACGCTTACATTAGAGTCGTACCTGCTCTTTTCTATCTCTTTAGTTGCTTATCTCATTGTATTTTTTGCCAATTATTATATCCTGATCAAGAGGTTGCTCTTCAAAAAGAAGTGGGTTTATTTCCTGATTGCCAATGTTGTCCTGATTGCAGCAGTTTCGATTGTTCTGAATATCTGGAACAACTATTACTTTACCAACTTTATCAATCCATTGCAACACGGACCACGAAGGGGAGGCCCTCCATCATTCTGGGTGTTTGTAGGGAAAGATGCTATATTCATGGCTTTTATCGCCTCTCTTGCAGTGGGACTGAAAATGACATTTCAGTGGTATCAAAGCGAACGCGAGAGAAGTAAGATGGAAGCTGTCGCAAGTCAAGCCGAGCTCAAGAACCTGAAGAGCCAACTTAATCCTCATTTTCTGTTCAATACCCTCAACAACATCTACTCACTTATGACCGTTGATCAGGAAAAGGCTCAGAACGCTATTCTTGGGCTTAGCAAGATCTTGAGATATGTACTCTATGATGACAGTCAGGAGAAAGTACTGCTTGAAAAGGAGCTCGTTTTTACGCGTAACTACGTGGATTTAATGTCGTTGCGTATGACTGACAATGTCACGCTGACGGTTGATATCCCAAAGGACGACTCCGGAGCGATGATAGCCCCACTTGTCTTCATTTCTCTTGTTGAAAATGCCTTTAAGCATGGCATTTCACCGGACAAACCTTCATTTGTGAACATCAGCATCGTGCGAGAGAACTATACGGTAAAATGTGTGGTCAGCAATAGCTATTTTCCGAAAGATGAGGATGATAAGAGCGGATCAGGCATCGGACTTGACAACTTGAAGAGGCGGTTACAACTGATTTATCCTGCCAGGCATATTTTTGTCTATGGACAAAAAGGTGACATATACGTATCGGAATTATCCATAAATTTGCAGTAATGAGAAAGATAGGGTGTATAATAGTTGACGACGAGCCTCTTGCCCTCAACCTTATTGAAGAGTATGTGAAAAAGACTCCGTTTCTGGAGCTGCAGGCCAAGAGCAACAGTGCCGTGGATGCCTTGAACAAGATTAGAGAGGGTCACATCGAATTAGCTTTTCTCGATATCCAGATGCCAAACTTGAGTGGTATGGAGCTATCCAAGCTTATCGATGACTGTGCAATTGTTTTTACCACCGCATTTGATCAGTATGCCGTTGACGGCTATAAGGTGGGGGCATTGGACTATCTGCTCAAGCCGTTCAGCTATTCGGAGTTTTTGGCAGCTGCCGACAAGGCTCTCAAGTGGTTTGAGTTGAAGGATGCTGCTGCAAATAGCGGTGGAGGCGGTGCGATGGATGCACAGAGGAGTATCGTAGTTAACTCAGGCTACAGGCAGCAGGTCATCCGGCTTGATACAATCGACTATGTCGAGAGTAGTAAAGATTATATCAAAATACATACTGATGATGGCGAGGTGATTCAGACTTTGATGAGCCTCAAGTCTATTGAGGAAATTTTACCGAAAAATATTTTTTTCAAGGCACACCGCTCTTTTATTGTTAACCTGTACAAAGTAAAAGTCATTGAACGTAACCGGATTGTCTTCGGTAAAGAGTACATTCCGGTCACGGACAAGGATGCTCTGATGCAGGCTCTCGGAGAAAAAAAATAGTGCAGTCGAGTACAGCGATACGAATTTTTATTTACCTTTGACCCGAAATGAGAACAATATTGTCAAACAGATACTCTTATTGCTATTCCCGCTCCTTCGACCGGGTATAGTTTTCTGTTTTTATAGATTGACTAATTGATGATGTAACCCGGTTCGTTGGAGCGGGTTTTTTTGTGTGCATACGCTGCACCGTTTTCTACTTTACAATTCATTAATTTAAAATCAATTTATAAAAACAACTATTATGTCAACAAATGTTAAATTTTTCTCCGGAGAGGAGATACCTCTTGAACTTCACAAAGTAAGAATCGTTCAAAAACTCAATCTTGTACCTATAGAACGCCGTAGAGACGCCATCAAAGAGGCCGGCTACAATACATACAAACTTTCAACCAAAGACATATTTTTGGACATGATTACAGACAGTGGAGTGAACGCGATGAGTGACAACCAGTTATCTGCAATGATGCATGCCGATGATGCTTACGCCGGCTCACAGTCGTGGGAGAGGTTTAAGGTCGGTGTTGAGGATGTACTCGGCAAGAAATTCCTGCTTCCTGTCCATCAGGGCCGTGCCGCTGAAAATATTCTCGCCCGTACTTTCGTGAAGCCTGGCAATGTGGTGCCTACCAACTATCACTTTACTACCACATTAGCCCATATCATGGAGGTTGGAGGATCAATGATAGAGTTGGTCACCAAAGAGGCCTTCGAGATGTCGTCTACCAACCAGTTCAAAGGAAATATGGATATAGATCGTTTGGAGCAGGCAATTATCGATATAAAGCCTGAAAATATTCCGTTTGTCAGAATGGAGGCTTCTACAAACCTTATCGGAGGTCAACCTTTTTCTATTCGTAATATGATGGATGTCAGAAAGGTATGTGACAAGTACGGGGTTCTTTTAGTATTGGATGCCAGCCTTTTGGGTGAAAATGCATACCTCATTAAGGAGCGTGAGGAGAAGTGGTCCGAAAACACTCTTGGGGATATTATCAAGATGATGACAGGTCTTGCCGATATCGTATACTTCTCTGCCCGTAAACTTACATCATCAAGGGGAGGATGTATCTGCACCAACCGTCATGATTTGTACCTGAAGATGGAACCTCTGATCCCTCTGTTTGAAGGTTTTTTGACCTACGGAGGTATGTCTGTCAGAGAGATTGAAGCAATGGCTGTGGGTATATATGAGACTTTGGATGAGACTATCATCGGTCAGAGTGTCTCCTTTATCAAATATCTTGTAGAGAATGCAGAGAAGAATGGTGTTCCTATGGTGACGCCTCCGGGGGTACTTGGGGCGCATGTCAATGCTATGAAGTTCTGCGATCATATTCCACGGAGTGAATACCCTTCAGCTGCATTAACGGCAGCAATGTACCTTTGTGCCGGCGTTAGAGGTATGGAGCGCGGCACTATGTCCAGCATACGTGATGAAAACGGCAACGATGTGCTTTCTGATGTAGAGTTGCTCCGTTTAGCCTTTCCTCGCAGAGTGTTTACACTTTCACAGACCAGATATGTGCTCGACCGATTGACATGGCTGCACGAAAACCGACATTTAATCGGCGGTTTGAAATTTGATTACGAGCCGAGAGTGTTGCGCTTCTTTATGGGCACAATGATCCCTACTTCGGACTGGCCGTCAAGACTGGTTGAGAAGTTCAGAAAAGATTTTGGCGACAGCCTTTAAAAACCTATTGGAGTCTGAAGACTCGAATTCCATCATTACCCTTAACACCGTTGATATACTCTATCATCGGTGTTTTGTTTATAATGACCTTGTGCGCTTTTGAAGATGCGTGGATAAAAGTCAACTCGCCATCCTGCCAGCAGGCATACGCAACGTGTGCAATATCAAGCCCCGGAGTGGCATCATCAAAGCCTATTATGTCGCCTGACTTAATATTTTGAATGCGGTTTGGCAGATCAGCCTTGGGAATGTAATAATATTCGTAAGTATTGAGTTTTTCCTCTGTCTCTCGGATAGCAGGCACAAGATCAGGGTTTTCGCGAAGCTGACGATATAAGTTGGGATGTGTGGTCATAAAGTCGAACCACTGATTTTTTATGACTCCGCCACACTCTTTTGTGACCTCTTTCATGATACCTCTGACTGCAGCCTGAATCGCCCATGAAGAGGTGTAGTGCAGGCGAGAAGCATAGCCGTCGACTATGCCGTCACGGTAGCGAAGCTGTCGCACATAGTCGCAGTATGTCTCGAAATCCGGATTATCATCTTTAACTGTCTGAGAAAGAGCCAAACACATCTCTACAAAGAGGATGCAGTCTGTTTTATTCAGGTTGATTGTGAGCATCTCGGGATCAATTTCGAGAGTGGAAGCGACATACGGAGTTTCAAGCAGCAACTTTGCAACCTTTATGACGAGATCGCCCATCGGCAGGTCACGGTCGGGCCGGATTGCAGCCATAACTTCGTTAAAACGCGTGACATCCTCGGGGCTGTATCGTACATTTTCAAGAATGCACTCTTTTGAACAATTGTGACATCCCAAGCCTTGAGCCTGAAGACCCAATGAGGAGATGAAAAGTAGTAAAATGACGGTTAAATATCTCATAATAAATAATTTGCAAATAAAAAGGTGAGATTGTAAGCCGAATTCTGTACCCTTTCGGGCTTCTATCATTTATCTATTGCAGCCCACCCCTCGGCAATGGGCGAGCAACCCTTAACTGCCGATATATTTGGCCTTGCAGCTCCCCGGAACGTACCCTGATGATGTCGCCAAACATCAGAAGTGAGCTCTTACCTCACCTTTTCACCCTTACCTTGCGGCGGTTATTTTCTGTTACGTCTCCCACAAGCTTGCGCCTGTCTGTGCTTTCCACAGGAGGGTGCTCTATGCTGTCCGGACTTTCCTCCCTTAATAATAAGAGCGATAGAACATCTCACCTTAAAGTGCAAAGGTATCTCTTTTTCTTTCAAAGCTGAGTTAATTTTCTTACTTTTGACCTTGGTATTAACTAAAATCCAAACAGAATATGAAACGTATTTTTATCTTTTTATCTTTGGTTATCGCAGTTTCTTCATGTTATGATGCCGAAAAGGATTTTCGAAAGGTACAGAGTGCCATCGGCGATGTGGCGATGAAAGAGTTTGATAAGACAATATCGGATGATAGCTTTATGGGCCGCGGCCCATTTACCGCAGGTGAACATAAAACAGTCAATTATCTAATTGAGGAGCTTCAGAGAAACGGCTTTGAACCTCCGTTTAAGGCTGAGGACGGTTCTATGCGTTATTGTCAGCAGGTAAATATGATCTCTATTACATCAGATGTCAAATCTTCTTTGGCGGGGCTGGCTTTACACTCTTCACGTCCGGTAGAGACGATACAGATGGATGGCCTTGATATGGTCTTTTGCGGCTTTGGAATTGTGGCTCCTGAGTACGGCTACGACAGCTACAAGGGGCTGGATGTCAAAGGCAAGGTGGCGATTGTGCTTATCAATGATCCGGGCCTTTATCTTTCCCTGAGAGGGGATACTCTGCAGCCCGACTTTTTCAAGGGGCGCGAATTGACCTATTACGGACGCTGGACATATAAGTTTGAAGAAGCTGCACGTCAGGGGGCTGCAGGAGTCATCATTGTCCATGAAGATCTGGGAGCGGGCTACAATTATAACGTTGCGAGCCGCAGCTCGAAAATGGCCAATCTTTACATTGACTCTCCTGAATTGATGCAGAATTGTGCGGTTGAAGGGTGGATGAGTGCGGATGCTGCCCAAACTCTCTTTCTAAAGGAGGGGTATGATATAGCAAGACTGAGACAGGAAGCCTGCAGTGCCGATTTTAAGTCATTTGCGTTGAAAACGAAAATACATCTTCATGTTTATAACACTATGGCACGCAATGTCTCGCAAAATGTGGCCGGAATCATGCGAGGTTCCGACAAACCGGATGAAGTGGTGGTCGTATCAGGCCATTGGGATCATTTCGGAGTCGATCGGGACGCAAAGCCTGATGCCGAAGGAAAGATTGATTCAATTTACAACGGTGCAGTTGATAATGGTACTACAATGGCGTGGGCATTTGAAGTCGGGCGTGCATACGGTCGTTTACGGGAGAGACCGGCCAGATCTCTTATGCTATTGTTCCCGACATCAGAGGAGCAGGGACTTCTCGGCTCCAAGTATTATGTGGAGCATCCGGCTGTCCCGATGGAGAAGACCATAGCCTGCATCAACAATGATATGATGTATCCTCGCGGTAAAATGAAAGACCTGATGTTGATCGGAAAAGGTTATTATCCTCAATTGGATTCACTCTATGCAGAAGCTGCAAGGTATCAGGGCAGGTATCTTATCGCGGATCCGAATGCTCATACGGGAATGTTTTTCCGTTCGGATCAGCTTTCTTTTCACAGAAAAGGCATTCCGTCAAGCTGGGCATTTGGCTGCTATGGCAGTCGTGAAAAGGGTGAAAAATGGGCTGCAGAGAGCTGGAATACCTTTCTGAAAGAGATCTATCACACTGTAAACGACGAATACGACCCCAATTGGGATTGGGGAGGGATCGTTGAGGATGCAAAGGTGGCCTTTGAGGTTATCTACCGCCTGACTTCCGCTGACACACCTTTTCAAGAGCAGGAGTAATATCCTCGCATTTGGTATGGCATTGCATTGAGAGTGTGTACATCCTGCCAACGCAGAAGTTAACATGCTCACACTCGCTGCATACTGACTTGTCACCATCCTTCAGTTTGTTGACAAAATCTGTATCGCGGATAAGTGCGCGGCCCATCTGTACCATCTCAAAGCCTGCGTCAAGAACTTCGTCAATACCCTTTCTGGAGACTGCCCCACCCACATACACAAGTGGCATATCAAGTGCGGCGCGAAACTTCTTCGAGTCCTCAAGGAAGTAATTCTCTTTAAATTTGACTGTAGGAGCCATCATCTTTCCGAAGATACGGATTGCTATCTTTAGCCACCATTGCTTCATAGGCATATAGTGAGTTATAGCCCTGACGGGAAATGCTCCTCCCATTACATACATGGGAGCGCGGCTTACAAAGCCTCCTGTGAGGACAAGGGCTTGAGCTCCAAGTTCTTGAAGCCTTTTGGCAACTTTGATGCAATCATCAACCTCCAGTCCGCCCCGGAAACCGTCACGAGTATTTGTCTTTACGAAAATGGCGATATCGTCACCTGCAGCAGCGGTAACCTCTTTCATTACCATCTCCATAAAGTGCATACGCTTCTCCATGGTGCCGCCGAACTCATCGTGGCGGTGGTTGGTATAAGGTGAAAGGAATTGCGAAATCAGATATCCGTGGCCTGCATGTATCTCAACTGCATCAAACCCTGCTTTTTTGGCAAGTCTGACAGCATTGCCGTAGTCTTTTACAATTTGTTCAATTTCAGGCTTGTTCAGCTTGCGTACAAATGTGGGAGAGTAGATATTGATGCCCAAACTTGCTCCTCTCGGGGTGCATTTACATGTGGAGCGATGAGACATATTTCCGCAATGTCCCAACTGAATGGAGGCTAAAGCGCCTTCCTTATGAATAGCATCGGTTAACTCTTTCAATTCCGGTACTATCTCCTCTCTCATCCAAAGCTGTCTTTCGAAAGAGAGACCGCTTTGCGAAACGGATGCGTATGCCACAGTCGTCATTCCCACTCCACCTCTTGCTACGGCTGTGTGGTAGTCAAACAACTCTTTAGACGGGTGGTTGCCCGGACACATTCCTTCAAATGCAGCGGAACGTATAGTTCTGTTTTTTAGTTCGATAGGCCCAACTTTAAATGGGGTGAACAAAGTATTGTTTTCAGATGCACTCATGATATTTTAATATATAAATGGAAATATTCTTTTTCTGTGAAGAGACGTAAACTCCTCTCCAAACTCCTCTTCATACTTGTGATAGAGGCTGTTGGCACGAGGCACAAGGTTGGCGCAAGTCCAGATGGCAAAGACGGCACCCGCAACAGACCATGTCAAAATTGCAAATCCGACCCATTCCATAATCTCACCGAAATAGTTGGCGGATGAGACATACTTGAACGTTCCTCCCATGGGTATATAGTGGCCTGAATCACCGTCCTGCCTGAGATGTCTGATGATGTAGTCGGAGTGTAAGTTGACGTACATTCCGAAGATGAAAATGATTGTGCCGCATATAAATTGAGGTGTCTTGAGCCAGGCCAGCGTGTACATACTCTCAGGAGAGAGGTAGTAGAGCCATTTACCCTGTATATAGGCATTTACCGTATTGAAGATCATCCCCATCAGGATGATGACAATAGGCATTGTTCCTTTTCCCCTTATGAGGAAAGGAAATATAAAAGTCCGCTGAAAATAGTGAGTCAGGAAAAGCAGAGTTATAATAATCAGAGTTATATTGGCCACTCTGTCGGAAAGGGCGTACATCAGGCACATCAGTATGAATACGGGGGCCTCCATGATCACCCATCCTACTTTGTTTGGAATGGCAGGACCCCATTTGCTGTCCCTGAGAAATCCGTAACCTGCCTTAAAGTATTGCAGCGCGATATAGACCACAGCTGCAAGTATAAGCATGATAATAATTATCAGATTGTAAGTTTCCACTACTATAGTTTAAATTTGATTGTTAGCTTGAAAAGATGCTTGCCGGCACGTCTACCGTCAACATAATACTCCGATTCCGACAACTTACAGGTGTAGAGATCTATCGGATCTCCAATCTGTGATTCCGACTCGTAATTGATGAAAAATTCATCTATTGCGTGACTTTTTAAAAGTTCAATGTCAAGGCAATCCATAACCCACTCTAAATATTTGGCATTATTCAGATGGAGGTTGTAATCCACGTCTGAAGGGCCTACAACCCTTGTTTTTACGAATGTGGCTTCTTCTGCAATCTCAATCTTGGGACAAGTTTCCCTGATGATATTTTTTTCAGGGAAAGAAAGGGGAGCAAATTTATCCACAGGAAGCACATGGTCGGTGCGCTGCACGTGTCGAGTTTTCATGTTCATAATAAGCCACGATGTAGTGGCTTCTATCAGCGGAGTGCCGTTCATATCGCACATTTCGAAGTCACGAATGGAGAATAGTCCGATATTGCACTTGTGCCATGTCTCAAGCGTGACTCTGTCTTCCCACTTTGGAGCTGACAAAAATTTTACGTGCGCTCTATATATTATCCAGACGTTGTCATTGATTATAAGATCTTTATATCCGCACCCCATCTTTGTGGAATGAATGTGCCCCAACTCTTGGGCCATATTCATAAAGGCAAATGCTTTCAAGTGCTTCATCGCATCCACCTCAAAACACTTGATGACATACTCTTCTTTGTATGATTTTTCCATTCGTTGATCTTAAAACTTCAAAGGTAAGAAAAAAGCTATGAACTTTTATTTTTGCAACACGATTATTTGCTTTACCTTTGTATCCCGTTATAACCAATCTGACTTCATTATGAACACAAAGTATGTATTTGTTTCCGGCGGGGTGTCATCTTCATTAGGTAAAGGTATCATTTCGGCCTCTTTAGCCAAATTATTACAGGCAAGAGGGTTAAGGGTTACTATTCAAAAGTTTGACCCGTATATCAATATCGATCCCGGGACACTCAACCCCTATGAGCACGGTGAGTGCTATGTAACTGAAGATGGAGCTGAGACAGACCTCGATCTCGGTCATTACGAGAGATTTCTTGGAGTATATACTTCAAAGGCAAATAATGTAACCACAGGTAAGATCTACAGAACGGTTATAGACAAAGAGAGGGAAGGTGCTTATCTTGGTAAAACAGTCCAGATTATTCCCCACATCACTGATGAGATCAAGCGCAGAATGTTGCTATTGGGTAAGACCGGGCGGTATGATGTTGTCATTACGGAGTTGGGAGGTACGGTAGGCGACATAGAGTCACTGCCCTTTATTGAAGCTGTCCGTCAGTTGCAATGGGAGCTTCCGGAAGAGGACTGCATAACTGTTCATTTGACGCTGGTGCCATATTTGAGCGCGGCCAAAGAGCTTAAAACCAAGCCCACTCAGCACTCTGTCAGAATGTTGCAGCAGTATGGCGTTCAGCCGGACATTATTGTTTGCCGTACAGAACATCCTATCAATTTGGATATCAAGAGAAAAGTTGCACTATTCTGCAATGTGCGTCCGGAGGCTGTCATAGAGTCTATGGATGCGAGCAGCATCTATGAGGTGCCGATCAATATGCACAAAGAGCGATTGGACGAGATAGTTTTAAGGAAGTTTAACATCAAAAATGATGTTGAACCCAATCTCGTTACATGGAAGGATTTTCTTGTTAAGTTGAAAAATCCCAAGCATGAAGTAGACATTGCCCTTGTCGGGAAATATGTCGAACTTCAGGATGCCTATAAGTCTATCCTTGAGTCGTTTATCCATGCAGGAGCTGCAAATGAGTGCAAAGTCTATGTGCACAGCATACAAAGCGAGAATATTACTGATGATAATGTGACTGATTATCTGAAAAATATGGATGGTATTTTAGTTGCACCGGGATTTGGAGAGAGAGGATTGGAAGGTAAGATAAAGGCTATTCACTATGCGCGTGAACATAACGTTCCTTTTTTTGGTATCTGCCTTGGTATGCAGATGGCAGTTATCGAATTTGCACGCAACGTGCTTGGCATGAAAGATGCAATGAGTACAGAAGTATTGCCGAATACAAAAACACCGATCATTGATTTGATGGAAGACCAGAAAGCCTTGACAGTCAAGGGTGGTACTATGCGTCTCGGCGCATACTCATGCAGAATTGCCGAGGGGACTCTGGCGTATAAAATTTACGGTACGACAGACATCATGGAGCGTCACAGACACAGATATGAGTTTAACAACAAGTATTTAGGTGTTGTCACCGATGCCGGCATGGTAGCAAGTGGTAAAAATCCTGAATCAGGCCTTGTCGAGATCATGGAACTTCCTTCCCATCCGTTCTTTATCGGGGTGCAGTTTCATCCGGAGTATAAGAGTACCGTAGAGAAGCCTCAACCAATATTCGTTGCATTTGTTAAAGCGGCAAGTATTTATAAAGATGCTAAGAAGAAATAATATGTTTTGCTGTCGCGTTTTTGCGTCAGTTGCCTTGCTTGCACTTGTGAGTGCGGGGACTTTGTTTGCTCAAAGACCTAAGCAATACTCTTTCAAAATTGAAGAGTCACTCCCTCACGATGCTGCTGCCTACACTCAGGGCTTGTTTTTTCACGACGGGCAGTTGTATGAATCAACGGGGACTTACGGAGAGTCTGATTTCCGTAAGGTGGACCTGAAGACAGGCAGGGTGCTCCAGAGAGTCA